>Ga0315909_10007682_pt1 | contig 11971 bp, 13 predicted proteins | sample LakEriMetagenome_11_FD_203527 | JGI IMG/M metagenome (GOLD analysis project Ga0315909, IMG submission 203527) | Freshwater fungal communities from buoy surface, Lake Erie, Ohio, United States - Buoy 2 MA125 | ecosystem: Environmental > Aquatic > Freshwater > Lake | place: USA: Lake Erie, Ohio...
AACTTGAGTGAGAATTAAGATGGAATTTCAAAAGACCCCTGGCTGGCTAGATTGGTACAGCGGCCCCAGTAAACCCAAATTCAAACTGCCTGCAGGAGCCGTGGATGCTCACTGCCATGTGTTTGGCCCAGGTGCCGAGTTCCCTTATGCGCCAGAGCGCAAGTACACACCTTGTGATGCCTCTAAGCAGCAACTCTATGCACTGCGCGATCACTTGGGATTTGCGCGCAACATCGTGGTTGGCGCCAGTTGCCATGGCACTGACAATAGCGCCACTGTGGATGCTTTGCTCAATTCAAATGGCAAGGCACGCGGTGTGGCCACTGTCAAACGCAGCGTCACAGATCAAGAATTGCAATCTATGCATGATGCGGGTGTGCGGGGTGTGCGCTTCAATTTCATCAAGCGCTTGGTTGACTTCACTCCCAAAGACGAGCTCATGGAGATTGCAGGACGCATCGGCAAGCTGGGCTGGCATGTGGTGATCTATTTTGAGGCAGTTGATTTGCCCGAGTTGTGGGACTTCTTCACCGAACTTCCAACGGTTGTGGTCATTGATCACATGGGCACACCGGATGTGAAATTACCAGTTGACGGACCTCAATTTCAATTGCTTTTGAAATTCATGCGCGAACACAGCAATGTCTGGTGCAAAGTCACTTGCCCTGAGCGCTTGTTTGTCACGGGCGCGCCTGCTTTGAATGGTGAGCAAAACGCCTACCAAGATGTGGTGCCATTTGCCAAAGCCATCGTGGACGAGTTTCCAGACCGCGTACTGTGGGGCACTGACTGGCCGCATCCCAATTTGAAAAAGCACATGCCCGATGACGGCCTGTTGGTGGACTTTATTCCGCACATAGCCACCACGCCTGAGTTGCAACAAAAGTTGTTGGTCAACAATCCGATGCGCCTTTACTGGCCAGAGGAGAAAATTTAATGGCCCTTGATAAACCCTATTTGGATGTGCCTGGCACCATAATTTTCGATGCCGAGCAAAGTCGCAAAGGATATTGGATCAATCAGTTTTGCATGTCGCTCATGAAAGCTGAAAATCGTGAGCGATTCAAGGCCAACGAACGTGCGTACTTGGATGAATGGGCTATGACAGAAGAGCAAAAACAGGCGGTGATGGCGCGCGATTTGAACTGGTGCATGCGCACAGGTGGCAACATTTATTTCCTTGCCAAAATTGGCGCCACCGACGGTAAAAGCTTTCAGCAAATGGCCGGCTCCATGACGGGGATGACCGAAGAGGAGTACAGAAACATGATGATCAGTGGTGGCCGCTCAGTGGAAGGGAATCGATACGTCGGAGAAAACGGCAGCGCCCAAGCACAAAATCAACCACAAGGCTCTGCCGGCAAGAAAGCACACTGATCATGGCCAAAATTACAGCTTCCGTTTTTACGTCGCACGTGCCCGCTATCGGCGCTGCCCTTGACTTGGGTAAAACGCATGAGCCTTATTGGCAGCCTCTATTTCAAGGCTATGACTATGGCAAGCAGTGGATGAAGGACAACAAGCCCGATGTCATTTTTTTGGTTTACAACGACCATGCCACGGCTTTCAGCTTGGACATCATTCCAACATTTGCCATCGGAACAGCAGAGCAGTTTCAGCCCGCCGATGAAGGTTGGGGTCCCCGCCCTGTGCCCGTGGTCAAAGGTCATCCCGATTTGGCCTCACACATTGCGCAGTCAGTCATTCAGCAGGACTTTGACCTCACCATTGTGAACAAAATGGATGTAGACCATGGCTTGACAGTGCCTTTGTCATTGATGTGTGGCCAGCCACCTGCAGACAATTTTGAATGGCCATGTCCTGTCATCCCATTTGCTGTGAACGTCGTGCAGTACCCCGTTCCAAGTGGCCAACGTTGCTTCAATTTGGGCAAAGCCATTCGCAAAGCCATTGAAACTTACGACGAAGATATCAACGTTCACATCTGGGGCACCGGTGGCATGAGTCACCAACTTCAAGGTGCGCGTGCGGGGCTTATCAACAAAGAGTTTGACCGTGTATTCATGGACAAGCTCATCAACGATCCGCAAGCCGCTGCCGATATTTCGCACATCGACTATGTGCGTGAAGCCGGCAGCGAAGGCATTGAGTTGGTCATGTGGCTGATTGCGCGTGGCGCCATGAACGATGTGCATGGTGGCAAAGCGCCTTTGCTCAAGCAACGTTTCTACCATGTGCCTGCCTCCAATACGGCGGTAGGGCATGCAATCTTAGAAAATCAATTTTGAACAGAGGAAAATAAAATGTCTAAAACAATCAAAGTTGCGTTAGCGGGTGCCGGCGCATTTGGTATCAAACACTTGGATGGCATCCAGAACATCGATGGTGTTGAGGTGGTGTCATTGATTGGCCGTGAATACAACAAAACCAAAGAGGTCGCAGACAAATATGGCATCGGCCATGTCACGACAGATTTGTCAGACAGCTTGGCGATCCCCGAAGTCGATGCCGTCATTTTGTGCACGCCAACGCAAATGCACGCGTCGCAATCGATTGCTTGTTTGAAAGCGGGCAAGCACGTTCAAGTTGAAATTCCTTTGGCAGACAGCTGGAAGGATGCAGAAGAAGTGGTTCGCTTGTCCAAGGAGTCTGGCAAAGTGGCCATGTGCGGCCATACGCGCCGTTTCAATCCCAGTCACCAATGGGTGAACCACAAAATCAAGGCTGGCGAATTCAACATTCAGCAAATGGATGTGCAAACTTATTTCTTCCGCCGCACCAACATGAATGCCTTAGGTCAAGCGCGCAGTTGGACCGATCACTTGCTCTGGCACCATGCTGCACACACAGTTGATTTGTTTGCTTACCAAGCTGGCAGCCCCATTGTGAAAGCCAACGCGGTTCAAGGCCCCATCCATCCCACACTGGGCATTGCCATGGACATGAGCATTCAATTGCAAGCAGCCAATGGCGCTATTTGCACTTTAAGCTTGTCATTCAACAACGACGGCCCCCTTGGAACTTATTTCCGATACATCGGCGATACCGGCACTTACCTGGCTCGCTATGATGATTTGTACACCGGCAAGGAAGAGCAGATTGACGTGTCCAAAGTAGATGTGTCGATGAATGGCATTGAGTTGCAAGACCGAGAATTCTTTGCCGCCATCAAAGAAGGCCGCGAGCCAAACTCTAGTGTGGCCCAAGTTTTGCCTTGCTACAGAGTGCTCCAAAACTTAGAACAACAACTCATTTCTTGATTTTTGTTACGCAACATTTTCAAAATGGTCTAAATCAATTTTAAATTTGAACATGAAAAACAGAAAACTAGGTCCATTCCAAGTCAGCGAAATTGGTTTGGGCTGCATGAATTTAAGCCATGCTTATGGCGCCCCCGTTTCAGAAGCGCAAGCTGAAAAGGTCTTGCTCACGGCTTTGGATGCCGGCGTCACATTTTTTGACACTGCGGCACTTTACGGTTTTAGCGCCAACGAAACTTTGGTCGGCAAAGTGCTCAAACCGCATCGCCAGAAAATCATCTTGGCTAGCAAATGTGGCATGACGGGAGTAGATGTAAATGGCGATGGCAAATTGGTGCGTGTCATTGACGGTCGCCCCGAAACCATTCGCAAGACCTGCGAAGAAGCTTTGAAGCGTTTGCAAACAGATGTCATTGACTTGTACTACTTGCACCGTTGGGACAAAAAAGTACCGATTGAAGACAGCGTGGGCGCACTCAGTGATTTAGTGCGCCAAGGCAAAATCCAAAGCATTGGCTTGTCTGAAGTTTCGGCCAGTACCCTGCGCAAAGCGCATGCCGTACACCCCATCACGGCAGTCCAAACGGAGTACTCTTTGTGGACGCGCAATCCGGAAATTGCGGTGCTGCAGGCGTGCAAAGAGTTGGGCACTACCTTCGTAGCCTTCAGTCCTGTGGCGCGTGGTTTTTTGTGTGGCGAACTAGACCTTAATTCCTTTGATGCCAAAGACATCCGAAAAGGCATGCCGCGTTTCACCCCTGAAAACTATGCTGCCAACTTCAAGTTGTTTGCACCTTACAACAGATTGGCACAAGAAGCAGGTTGCTCGCCAGCTCAGTTGGCTCTGGCTTGGCTGCTGCACAAAGACACTCACATTGTTCCTATTCCAGGCACGACCAGCGTGTCCCATTTGCACGACGACATTGGCGCCAGCGATGTGAAACTCAGCACGGACCTCATTGCAAAGCTTGATGCCCTTATCAACGAAAAAACCGTTCAAGGAAGCCGTTACAACGCCCAGTCAAATTCCGAAGTGGATACCGAAAATTTTGCGTGAGAAAAACTCTAGTAAGAGAAAGCCCTTAAGGCCTCTAGAGCGCTGAATTCATCCGTATCCTTCACAATAGATCTGTCCTTAACAAGTCTGAATGAAGGTAAAAATGAAGGTTCAAGAATCTCTGATTCGGTTGTTTCTGACTTTGGCCTCAACCGTCATTTTGGGCACAAGCGGCCTTCAGGCTGCACCTGCCAATCTAAGCTTAATCGTCTCTGCCTCCCCTGGCACCGGCCTAGACATCCTTGCAAGAACGCTAAGCCAACAGTTTTCTATCAAGGGCAACTACGCCACCGTGGTTGAAAACAAAGCCGGGGCCAGCGGCAATATCGCAGCCGATCTCGTCACCCGGGCCAAACCTGATGGCGCCACCTTGCTGGTGGTCGGCACCACTTTTGCCACCAATGCTGCGGTCAATCCTAACTTGCCCTTTGACACTGTGAAAGATTTCGCGCCAGTGGCTTTGTTAGGCACTGGCACCTTGTGCTTGGTGGTTCCTAACAGCTCAACAGCCAACACCTTGGCCGAGTTTTTGCAAATGGCCAAAACAAGTGCCAAGGGCGTCAATTACGCGTCCCCAGGAAATGGTACGCCGCAACACTTGGCCATGGAATTGCTTAAGTTTGAAGCAGGCTTGAACCTGTTTCACGTTCCCTTCAAAGGCACTGCTGGCGCTGTCAACGATGTGGCCGCGGGCCATGTATCAGCCATGATCGCGCCGGTTCACACCGTCATGCCTTTGGTCAAAGCGGGCAAGCTCAAAATATTGGCGGTCCTAAGTTCTGATCGCGTGCCGCAAATGCCGCAAGTGCCTACCTTCAAAGAGCAAGGCCTGCCCAAAGTGCAGGTCGATATTTGGTACGGTTTGATGGCCCCCAAGGGCACGTCCCCACAGGTGATTCAATCGATCAACCAAGAAGTGAATCTTGTCTTAAAAAATCCTGAGATCGTGGCTAACCTTGCGAAGCAGGGAATTGACGCTGGTGGTGGCTCTCCCCAAATAATGGCGGACACTCTCTCTGCTGAATTAAAACGGTGGCCGCCCGTGGTCAAAGCAGCTCAAATCAAAGCTGATTGATTTTTTGACGCTTGAAAAATCAGCTTATTTATTCATTTGAAAGTTCAACATGCCAGACACTTCTTCAAAACCCAAGAGCTTAACCAAGGCATGGAACGACTATGACGGACCGCACCTGGATTTGCGTGAACTTCTAGCCCGCGCTGAAAATGCCGATGAGGTCTTGCACATCTCTGGGGCCGATTGGAATTTGGAAGTTGGCACTCTGGCTGAGATTGTCAATTCTTCGCGCAAGGGCGAGCCCAAGGCCATCTTGTTTGACAACATTCCAGGTTACCCGCCAGGCTATCGCTTGCTGTCGGGCGGTACCAATTCATCCAAACGTCTGGCTTTGACCTTGGGTTTCCCTGTGCCAAGTGGCCCGATGGATGTGGTGCAAGCTTATCGCAACCGCATGAAAAAACACGAGCCCATTCCACCACGTGTTGTGGCAACCGGCCCCATTTTGGAAAACGTAGACCGCGATGAAGATGTCGATATTTTCAAGTTCCCCATTCCCTTGCTGCACGAGCTAGATGGTGGCCGGTACATTGGCACCGATGATTTGGTCATCATGCGCGACCCCGAGCTGGACTGGATCAACATCGGCACTTATCGGGCCATGGCGCACGACAAAAACAAAGTGGGCCTTTGGACTTCGCCAGGCAAACATGGGCGTCAAATTCGCGACAAATACTTTGCAATGGGCAAACCTTGTCCTGTGCTCATTTCTTGTGGTCACGACCCCATGCTGTTTTTGGCGGGTGGCAATGAATTGCGATTTGGCTTGTCTGAGTTCGATTACTCCGGTGGCCACCGAGGATTGCCCTTTGATGTGGTCTTGAGTGAGGTTCACAAGTTGCCCATGCCTGCACACAGTGAAATTGTGTTGGAAGGCGAAATGTACCCAGGGGAAACATTGCCTGAAGGCCCCTTTGGCGAATTCACGGGCTATTACGCGGGTGGCAAAAGCAACCAACCCGTGGTGCGAATCCAACGGGTTTATTACCGCAATAACCCTATCATGACCATGGCGACACCCTTGAAGCCACCATCCGACTTCTCGTTCTCCAAATGCGTCATGAAGGCTGGCATGATTTGGGATGAGGTAGAGCGTGCAGGCTTGTCGGGCGTGAAGGGGGTGTGGTGCCACGAGGCAGGCGCGGCCCGCATGCTCAACATCATCTCCATCAAGCAAGCCTATGCCGGGCACTCCAAACAAGCCGCCATGATGGCTGCCAATTGTCAATCGGGTTCTTATCTAGGCCGTTTTGTGGTGGTGGTCGATGAAGATGTTGATCCAACAGACTTGTTCGATGTGATGTGGGCCATGTGCACACGCTGCGACCCAGTAGAAGACATTGAGTTCATTCGAAAAGCATGGAGTGGTCCACTCGACCCGCGCATTCCCAAAGGCTCCAGTACCAATTCACGTGCCGTGATTGATGCGTGCAGGCCCTTTGAAATGCTCAAAGATTTTCCGCCTGTGGCGTGTGCAAGTCCCGAGTTGAAACAGCGCGTGGCAGAAAAATTCAAATCTTTTTTGGTCGGTCTTTAATCCTTGGAGGCAAAATTTAAATGTATTCCTTAAATGTCAATGGCAAAGTCCAAAAAGTGGATGCCGAATCTGAAATGCCCTTGTTATGGGTTTTGCGTGAAGTCATCGGTCTTACAGGGACCAAATTTGGTTGTGGCATTGCGCAGTGTGGTTCTTGCACTGTGCATGTGGACGGTCAACCTATTCGCTCTTGCTCTGTGCCCGGATCTGCCATGACCGGCCGCAAAATTATCACCATTGAAGGCTTGTCAGGCAACAGCAGTCATCCAGTTCAAAAAGCTTGGGCCGAGGTCGATGTACCGCAGTGCGGTTACTGCCAGTCAGGTCAAATCATGGCGGCTGTTTCTTTGCTTAAACGCAAACCCAAGCCGACCAACAAAGACATCGATTTGGCCATGACCAACATCTGCCGTTGTGGTACGTATCAGCGCATTCGTGAAGCCATTCATGTTGCGGCGGGTACCAAAAAATTGGCCAAGTCCGACAGCGGTGAAGTGGCCGCATTGGTCCAGCAAATCAAAGTTTAAGGGGAAGTACCATGAATCAAATTCAAACATCTCCTGTCCAAATTTCTCGTCGCAGTTTCATGGTGGGAACGTCTGCCATGGCCAGCGGTGGCTTGGCCTTGGGCCTTAACCTCCTGTCCCCATCAGAAGCACTCGCACAAAGCTCAGACGCTACACCCGAGATTGGTATCTGGGTGGTGGTTAAGCCCGACGACACTTGCGTGGTTCGCGTTGTTCGTTCTGAAATGGGACAAGGTACCCGCACGGGCTTGGCCCAATTGGTGGCTGAAGAATTAGAGTGCGATTGGTCGAAGATCACCACAGAATCACCTACCCCAGGGCAGAATTTAAAACGCAAGCGTGCTTGGGGCGACATGAGTACCGGCGGCAGCCGAGGTATTCGTGGCTCGCAAGATTATGTTCGCCGTGGTGGCGCGGTGGCGCGAATGATGCTGGTGCAGGCTGCGGCCAACGAATGGAATGTGCCAACATCAGAACTGACAACTGCTAATAGCGTCATTTCGCATGCGGCATCAGGCCGTAAAACAAGCTATGGCAAGGTGGCCGCTGCCGCTGCCAAGTTGCCTGTGCCCGACATGAAAGCGGTTGTTCTGAAGGACCCCCGTTCTTGGAAAATTGCCGGCAAATCTGTCAAACGTTTGGACACTGCCAACAAGCTCAATGGCAAACTCATCTACGGCATTGATTTGAAGTTGGACGGCATGCTGTGCGCTTCTGTCATGGACTGCCCTGTGTTTGGAGGCAAGTTGGTCAGCTATGACGACAGCAAGGTGAAAACTTTGCGTGGCGTGAAGGCGGTGGTCAGAGTCAATGCAACGACTGTGGCCGTGGTGGCTGATACTTGGTGGCGAGCAAAAAATGCATTGGCTCAATTGCCCATCGTGTGGGACGAGGGCCCCAACGCCAAAGTCAACAGTGCCATGATTGCCGAGCATGTGCGTGAAGGCCTCACTGCGCTTGGCGACTATGCTGGCCGCAAAGAAGGTGATGCCATCAATGCGGTGGCCAATGCAGCCAAAACAGTCGAAGCCGTTTACAGCTCGCCTTTCTTGTCCCACACCCCCATGGAGCCCATGAATTGCACGGCGAGATGGACTTCAGACAAAGCAGAAATTTGGGTGCCCACACAAAATGCCGAAGCATCTTTGGCTAAGCTGGCTGAAACTGCAGGCTTGCCGCTTGAAAAGTGCGATGTCTATGTCACTGATTTGGGCGGCGCGTTTGGACGCAAAGGCGGTCAACAAGATTATGTGGCGCAAGCGGTCAACATTGCCAAACAGTTTCCTGGCACGCCCATCAAAATGATTTGGTCAAGAGAAGAGGATCAGTCCCACGATTTCTACCGACCCGTTTCTCAGTGCCACATGAAAGCGGGCCTAGACGACAAGGGTAACTTGGTGGGAATGACACTTCGATTATCCGGCCAGTCCATTAATGCTTGGGTCAATCCGTCTGCCATCAAAGACGGCAAAGACGAACGTCAATTACAAGGGTTCTGGTCACAACCTGGCGAAGCACAATTGGGTTACACATTCCCCAACTTGCTGACCGAATACGCGATCCGCAATACCCATGTGCCAGTGGGTCCATGGCGCGGTGTCAACACCAATCAAAACGGTGTTTACATGGAGTGCTTCATCGACGAGGTTGCGCGCGCTGCTGGCAAAGATCCTTTGGCATTCCGTCAAGCTTTGATGCAAAACCATCCTAAGCATTTGCAAGTGCTTAATGCAGCCGCAGAAAAAGGCGATTGGGGCAAACCTGCTGCACCAGGCGTGTTCAGGGGCATTGCTCAGTTCATGGGCTACGGTGCTTATTCTGCAGCAGTCGCCGAGGTCACGGTCAGCCCTAAAGGCGAAGTGAAGTTGTTGCGGATGGTGTTGGCCACAAATGCCGGACATTTTGTCAACCCACACCAAGTGGCGGCGCAAGTCGAGGGCGGCGTGGTCATGGGCCTTAGCGCAACTTACTTTGGCGAATGCACGGTTGAAAATGGTCGCATCAAAGAAAAGAATTTTGACACCTATCAAATGCTCAAAATGGCTCAGATGCCTAAAGTGGAAACTGTTTTGGTACCCACATACGACTTCTGGGGCGGGGTGGGTGAACCCACCATTTGCGTTGTGGCGCCTGCAGTGATCAACGCCATCTCTGCTGCCATTGGCAAACCCCTCAGAGATTTGCCTTTGAAAAATTCAGGGTTGAAGTTTGTCTAATTGACTTCCTGGATTGCCGAAGTTCAAGTCAGAGTTATCGCCGCAAGGAAGGCCCTTCAATGGGCATTCCTTGTGCGCGAGACTTTAAAAACAATTCCAATTGCCTAAGTTCTGGACTGCCGGGAGCAGGCACTTCTGCTTGGACGCCAGAATAGCAAGCTCTCAATCTGCGATCCACCGAGCCCATGCTCTGCCAACTTAATTTGAAAATTGGAAATCCAGTGGGATGACCCGGTGAAATCACATCTGCACGCATCGTTTTACCAATGTTCAGATCGTGACAGTGCGTACACGCCAAGTTCATGCGGCCGATGCGCGTCGTGAAAAGTTTGGCACCTTCGTTCAGTTCTAGTTGCCACCGCTGTAGCGTTTCATCCTTCGGTACGATTTGAAAATTCAAACCCGCGCTGGTTTGATGCAAGAGGGCACTGAGCGATAGAACATCTGTGTTTTCAAGGCCTTTGAGAGGGCGCTGCGTTCTCTCAGAACAAGTCAAAATTTGATCTTCTAGATTGATTAACTTTTGTTGTTTCACAGACCACTTCGGAAAGTGCGTTGCAGCCTGTCGCATTTTTTCAATGTTGCCATGACACTGTGCACACGAAGTCTGACCTGCTTGTCCCAACCAGAGCTCTTTACCTTGCTCTAGCCACAAGCTGACAGGATTGGTACTGGGGTCGTTTTGTATTGCTATCAATGAGGGGCTTAGAAATGTCTGTCCGCTGAGTTGATTCAAAGGACCCTTTGGCAAGTTTGAAATTTCTGGAGAACCACCCTGAGCTCTTGAAATCAATGACACGCCAAAAATCAAATACAGAAATAAAAGCCAACGCATGGATCTACAGTACCAAGCGCTGTTGCGTTTCACCCATTTGTCCTAAATCGTCTTTCCAAATCACTTTCACGATACCGCCCTCGGGAGGCACCAAGACTGGGAAAGCGAGGTACACAGGCGAGGTCATTGCCGTGCCCAGATCTGCTTCCATGATCAGGCGATCATTCAAATACGCCCTCACGGTGTGAATGATATTTTTCGGTATTTGACGTCCAGAATCGTCCACTCTAAAACCAGAGTCCATCGGATGGGCTGCAGACCATCTGGCTTCTAAATTGGCCCCAGCTTTAACCGGGCCAGTCCATGCAAGTCGAGTGAGTATGGGAGAGCTCATGGGAAGTTAAGACTCATCTAAGCATGCGGTGGAAGTGATGATGGTCGGCGCATGATTCGCTCGCTCACTGCCATCGTTGAAATAGGCAACAAGCCAGACAGATTGACTGGCTGCCAATCGCAGGCGAGTTTTCAATCTGTATTGAACAGGTTGGTCCATGATCTTGAGGTGAAGTGCCTCAGGGTTAGGGTTCTCTGGCAAGATCACTTTTAGCGCCTTGAGATGTAGACCCGTTGGTGCAGTGACAAGTGCTTCAAACGGAACGGCATTGCCAGTGTCTGCTAAGCGTGGAAAAACAAGTTCAATGCCTTCTGACGACAACTCATTCAGGGGTTTGGACAGCACCACTTGGTGCGGCACCGCCAGACAGGTTCCGAGGGCCCATGCCAAACCGCTTCGGCGCATGGGGCTCTGCACTTGGAAAGAAATTGGGAGCTTGCTTGTGTTGTTCATCGCCAGGATTGCATGGTTGAGACCACTTGCGCAATTTGATCGTTCGACAGAATTACCTGAGAGGGTCGTGCCATTTTCAAGTCATGCGTGCTACCAAACGGCGGCATCAAAGTGTTTGGGTTAAATTTTCGTGCATCCACAACCCACTGAGTCAATTCCTTTTCGGAGTATTTCAGACCCACACCTTGAAGGGGCGGTGCAAAATTACTCACCAAACCTTGAACACCTGGCATGTCGTGACAGGCGATGCAGTTGCCAAATTGTTTGTTCGTCATCAAGTCGTAGCCAGAGGGTTTGCTTTTGGCAGTTTGCGCCATAACAGGTGAAAAGCTTGTTTGACCAATGAGGCCGACCATCATGCTCAGATTGAAAATCCACAATTTCATGCTTGTCATTGTGTCATTGCGTGATCTTTATTGCTCGATAACGTCTTTCATAGGCTTATGAGTTATTTGCACTTAAATAAAGGGTTTACCCTAATTGTGTAGAGGCCTTTGATATTTAAAAACATGCATAATATTTCCAGTCCGAGCGGTTGGTTAATTCTGTTTTTGGTTGCCTGCTGCACGTTCTTGAAATTTCAAGCCATTATGGGACCTTTTAAATGACCACCATCCTCCAAAGTTTTGTCGCCGGCCGCTGGATCGGTCAGGAAGCTGCCCAAGCGCTTCACAGCGCCATCAATGGCAAAGAAGTTGCCTTCTCCCATGCTGATT
>Ga0315909_10007687_pt1 | contig 11966 bp, 21 predicted proteins | sample LakEriMetagenome_11_FD_203527 | JGI IMG/M metagenome (GOLD analysis project Ga0315909, IMG submission 203527) | Freshwater fungal communities from buoy surface, Lake Erie, Ohio, United States - Buoy 2 MA125 | ecosystem: Environmental > Aquatic > Freshwater > Lake | place: USA: Lake Erie, Ohio...
TTTAGATTTAATACAAAAGAAAACTCAATTTGAGTTGATAAATAATATAGTGAGAGTTGCCCTGTATGTAATCATAGGTGTTGGAGGGATAACTACTGGAATTTATGTTTATTCTATGTCAATAGGAATGGATACAGACATTATTGGGTCCACTTGGAGTAATATGTTTGGTATCCTATTAACAAATAGTTTCAGTATTGTCGGAACAATACTTGGAGTAAAATACGGGACTTCACCTAATAAAGAAGAAAAATAAAATAAAATGAGTAGATTAAAAAAAATGTTATTTGGAGAAACACCTTATGTAAAGGTGGAAGATAAAAATCGTTTCTATTATATGTTGCAACAAATGCAGGCTAATAGATGGAAGATTACAGGGATTGTATTGTTCTTGTTTTTCTTCATAATTTTTGGTATCAATATGGCAGTAATGTTTAACATTGAAATTGCTGAGAACTGGAAAGAAATGTTATTAATCCTTTTGGGAGCGTTCGTTGGTAACTTAAATAAGGTTGTTGACTATTGGTTTAACTCTGAGGATAGAGATAAGATGTTAATCCAAAAGGTGGATGAAGAAGACGGTAATAGTTTATCAAACGTATCGGAATTCCCAACAACTCCAAGACCTCCCCAAGAACCAATTATAATTGTTAAAAAGGAGGAAGTTGTCTCTGAACCCGAACCAATAGTTTATGAAGAACCACTTCCATATGATGAACCTTTGGCCGATGATGGATATGAAACTCCACCTTCGGATGAAGAAAATGTTTAAAAAATTAAAACCCGGTTTGATAAATCGGGTTTTTTGTTTTACATTTGTCCTATGGAAAACAATAAAAATATTTTATATATGGTTGCAACAATATTCATCATATTGTTTATGGGAACCATATTTTTCATTATGAATGATGGTAAACAAGAAGAACCTATTGAATCAAAACCACAGATTAATGATACAATTTATGACACCACACCAATTGACAGCACAATTGGGGTGATTAATAAACCTTGGCCTGTAAAAGTAATTAGTGTAGAACAAAATAAAAACGAGTTTATTGAAGGTGATTGGATTGTAGCTACAGAAAATGGGGTGACTTATTACACCGACGAAGTTATGAGAGTTGGTCAAATTGCATTTTATATTGGAAATAATGGTGAAATAATTACAAATTATGGAAAAAATAAATTGGACCCCCGAGAGTGGTGATGATTTTACCGCAATATACAAAAATTACATGCTTCGTGTAGAACAGATGGCACCACAGAAATGGTGGTGGGCGGTTTATAAAGACAATGAAGATTTATGTTATGAAAACCCTTTTACAAGAAATGCAGAATATGGAAAAAAACTTGCAGAACAATGTGTCAGAGATGACGAAAGTGGGAGTTAGATTCCCAAATGAATCTTTTTTTGAAGAAATTCCAATTGATTTAAGTATATTTGCACCCGAAAAAGAATTTGATGATGAAACATTTGGATATTATAAAGGAACCTACATCTCAATCAGAAAAAACAACGGAAGTTATTTTTAAAGTTGTTTTACCTCAATACTATACTCAATTTTTTGATAAAGTTGACGAAAAAGATTTACCTGATAAGAATGATATTTTTGGTGCGAAATCATATATGGTTCGTCACGAAAAAGATGGAGAGTATTACACATTAGGTAAAACAGATAGAACAGAAGAAACTCTAATCAAAAACTACGGTAATACTAGTTGTGAAAGTTATATTCGTAGGACAACTATTGTGGTTGAAAAATATGACGATAAGGTGTCAATTAAATTGTTTGACTTTAGCAAACGAAGAGGATTTGGTAAGAAATACTTTAAAAAATCACCTAATTGTATTTATCTCACTTACAATAAAAAGACGAATGATTTATTCTATGGTACAACAACCAAAGTAAGACACAAAAGGTCGTCAACTATGAAAAGAAATAGGTTTGAGACGGTTCTGAGGTTTTACACCGCCTTACATACTACTTGTGAAAATCTTAAATCTTATTACTATTCCCAAACCGACCCAATATGTTCTGATGAAATAATTACTAGTGTTATATCTGCAAAAACATTATCGTGGAATAAGTTTATTTCTGAGGTTGACCCTGAGTTCTTCAAAGAAAATTGTTATTTGGGTGAGGGGGAGAAGTTCTTCAAATATTATTTGACTAAACGTAATATCAAGTATCCTGATAATTTTGAACATTATATGTCTCTTAACAGAATTGATTCACGATTACTTAAAAAATCAGGTAGAAATCTAGTTGACGGAATTATGTTAAAATATGGTCTAACTGGTAAAAAAATAAAACGTGTATTACATAGTATTGATTCTCAAATATATACCTACGCAATAAAGACATTTAGTGAAACTTTCGGTGAAGATATTCTTAAAAAAATTACCGACAACCAATTAAAAAAGTTATTAGAAATGTCTTATTATGGTCTTACATTAGATTCTTACGGACTTAAATACTTTTTAAATAATTGTTCTAAAAAAGAATATAACAATTTTTTTAAAATAGTTTTAATAGAACATATTGAAAACTCATCTGTTGATATTGCAACTTTGTTAGACCATTTAAGATTTTATAAATTTTTGAAAGAAGAAATGGAAACGGATGTTGAATGGAAATCACACGACCTTAAATCATTCAGAGAAGAACACGTTGACTACTCAACAGAGTACTCCAAGTTGAAAAATGTTTTATCTGTTAACAGGAAATATGGTGAAAAATTTAAAGAGAGTGTTAATGAAGTTTTTGAATATAACGGACAACAATATTACCCAGTGTTACTTGAAGAAAATAAAGATTACATACTAGAATCAGTTGTTCAATCAAATTGTGTGAGAACTTATGTTGAAAGTCCAAGTATAATTATTTCATTTAGAATCGGAGAACCTGATTCAGATGATAGAGCTAGTTTGGAATATAAGTTGACAAAAAGAAATAATAGATTAAGATTAAATAGAGTTCAAAGTAAAGTTAGATTTAATCAACCATTACCTGATGAGTTGGAACTTGTCTGTGAAATGTTTGACAATTATTTGAATAGTTTGATGGAGGATTTTGAAACTCCAAAATTAATAAAAGAAAGATTTTATGGTAACGAAGAGTTATCATTACAAGAAGAAAATGGTATTTTTACATGGAGCGAGAAGATAATAAACGATTTACCCTTTTAAACCGGATAGACATTACTACCCTATCGGTAATTGAATTTAGAGAACCAATATCTCCTGAATTGATTCAGAAATTAAGGGAGAAATACAAATTATTGTTTTCAAACTCTATGTATACGGATGAAAATTTTTTTTACACGGATTTAGTATTCCAAATAAACAATTACTATTTATATCTTACACGAGATTTAAATGAAAGTTATTTTATGGGTAAAATCTTCTACCCTGAAAACAAAATAGAAGAGATAAAATTATTTATAAAAAGTTTTTTTAAAAATGAAAAAAATAATCAAAGAAGAGTTAGTTAAAAACTTAGAAAACAATCAAACTTTCGTTGTTAAGTTTGAAGCTGACTGGTGTGGGCCATGTAAAATGATGACACACACGTTTAATCAAATCGGAGAAGAATTACAAGAGTCTTATCCAAATGTCGGAAGTTATTTCTTCAATATTGACAATGATGTTGAATATGCTAAAAGTTTTTCTATCAGAGGTGTCCCAACAATGATAGCATTTAAAAATGGGAAAGAGGTTTCCCGTAAAGTAGGGTTACTAGGTGAACAACAGATAAAAGAATTCTATTCAGCACTATGATGAAACAAGTAGTTATCTTTTCTATGAAATCATGTCCATTCTGTTCTCTTATGAAGGATATGTTAAATGAGAATCAAATACCATTTATCGATATGGACATTGATGAACATGTTGAGGATTACGAAATGTTTAAAGAACTAGTGGATGGTAATGATTTTGTGCCTGCGGTGATGATAATTGATGAGTCAAAGACAAGAAAAATAACACCATTTGCACCTGAAAGAGATTATAAAACACTAGAAGAAGGTATTGATAAGATTAAAAGTGTATTATAATTTACATGAAAGAATTAATTTTTAGAAAAAAAGGGGTAGTTCATACCCCTTTAAATTTTTGGCAAATAGAACCAAAATCAAAAATAGCAATTTACCAGGGGGGTAGAGGTGCTAGACCTGATTTAGATTTTATTCTTAAACATAAAGAAGATGGTAAGAAACTAAGGACACCATCTCACACCCATTGGATTGTTGATTTAATCGCTAAAAAACAATGTTCTTCGGAAATAATCAAGAACTATGTTGATGATTTATTGGACATATATGATGAGAGCGAACCATTTAATTGTACGACCTCTAGAGATACCTACAAATTAAAATACTACTCATTGTTAGGACCCAAATACTTAGAATTACAAAATTGTGGTTATTACTCTGTAGAGGTCTTAACCACCTTTGTGGAATTGTTCTCAAAGTGTGAGAAACAAACACCTAATGCCTTTATGTTTAGAAATTTATTAGTTCTAATGAAAGACTATTGTGAAGGTAGAAGAGACTTTTACCAGGTTGTTGGTTACTCTAAAAGAGTTTAAAAAATAACTATTTCAGACTTTACATCTCTAACCAACCAAGATTTTGGACCCAATGGGTCCATTATTTCTTTTAGATAGTTGTTATATTCAAATCTAGAGAAGTCAAAATCAAAGTAATCTTTAATGATTGATTTAAATGTTGCTGATTTAACGTAACTATTCCCTGAGAATATAAAATCAACTTCAAGACCTGTTAAATCATACTCAATACCAACCACATCCAAGTTTTTAATTCCACCTATGTTATACATAATGTATTCACTATAACATAATAAATTTCTACCCATAGAATAAGAATATCCGTATGGGAATGAGGAACTGATGGATAAAGTGTTATCTACTGAATCTTTCTTTGATACGTATAAATCAAAGTTTTGTTCACAATATAAGAAGTCAGTATTGTTCCTATAATAATTGATTTGTTCTTGTGAATAAACAGGTCTTTCGGAGTAATATAATTTATCAACATAAAGACTAGATGGTTTTTTTAATTCGACATCATATTCAATTAAGTCAATAAAATTGATATTTTTTGACAAATCTTGTATATCCCTGAAATTATTTGTTAACGTTTGTTTTATTAAATCTAAGTCAAGGATTTCCTTTGATTCAGTTTTACCATTGATTACATAAAAATTACCACAATCAGTTACCTGAACAACTGTGTTGTAATTTTTTACTTTATTAAGTTCTGTAAGTATTAAATCAGCAATCAGATTAACTATGCCGTATCTTGAATTTAAATGGAATAATTTCATATTAAAAAATATGAAATATAAAATTATGGTTAAACAGTTAATTAAAAATAATCACCAATATTTTCGTTAACACACTTTGATACTTTGTCAGAATCAGGCCAGTCATCTAAACGAGGCACACGTAATGAGTCCCTATCACCATCTCTCACTAAACATTCAAGAAGTCCTAAATAATTTCCCCAATACTCAAAAGTATTATCAGAATATGTTTTATTTTTATTTTCAGTTAAGAATTCAACCGCTACGTCACGAAGACAGTTTGTTACTTTATATCTACTACCTTGATAATCTCTTGTAACTCTTTTACCTTCTTTATCCCAAGTTTCTTTCTTATATGTGAACCACTTTGGGGTCTTATCGTCAATCGCATACCCAACAAGTTCACCCCATAAATCATCATACCATTCATCAACTAAAGTATTTCTATAACAACCTTCGTAAATCATATACATATCACTTTTAGACTCGTCTACTTCGTTATTTATTATATATTCAATACTTTCTTCGTCTTCCAATAAACGAGTTACAACATCACTAGTTATGTTTATTTCACCTTCAGTTCCCTGTTCTTCAGCAATATCATCAAATAGTGATGGTGTTTTGTGGGTGATGTCAAATACTGAACCCTCTATCTCTTCACGAATTCTATTATTAACTCGTTCTTTTTTTTCAGGTGTTAATTCCTCATAGACATCCCTAAACACATCATCAGTTACACTACCCCAGTAGTCCATCATATAATCTCCTGACAAAATTTCACTAATTGTTCCTTTACCAATGTCACCCCGGTATGTGTCAAATAAATCTGCTAAATCACCAAAATCTCTGACATCTAAATAATAATCATTACCTTCCTTTGTAACATCAGACAAATATTTGTCAATAATTTTCCAAATAAATGAATTATCATTTTCATAAAACGCATAAAGAATTTCGTTTTGGTAATCACCAATTGAATCTGAAAATGGGTCAAAATATTCTAATAACCCTAGTTTTTCCATACCGACAACAAATTTGTACATCTCACCAAAATGTGTTAATATTCTAGAGATTACTTTCTCATTACCATTATTAACTTCTTCGATAAGGTCAATGTATCTTTGTTTCCGTGAAATGTTACTATTTTCTTCTCGTAAATTCATATTCATAAATATAAAAAAAGGGAGAAAATTCTCCCTTTAATAGTACCTCTAAACACTTTTTATTTCTTAGTTACATTGTAGTATTTACTCAATGTACTTTTGATTGCCTCTTGAACCTGATTGGCAGTGTTAGAATTAGTTTTTTCTTGTACAGGCGCTTGAGCTTGTTGAGCCTGCTCTACTTGTTTGTTTTTACATCCACATCCCATAGTTTTATTTATTTTTCTGTTTATATGTATAAATATCTTAACTTTTTTGTTTTTTGTAAAGTTTTATTAAGTATCTTTGTTGGTGAATATTTATCAATATGAGAATTAATAGTAGTAAAATTGTTGAAAAAGTAATTTCATTGATTAAAGAACAATCGGATGATGAAATTGTACTTACACCTGATGAATATAAAAAATATTTAAATATGGTGTCTTATGATGGTAGATTATTGTATAACATACCTAAATTTAGAGGTAAAAAAATAGTCATTAACCAAAAATTAGATTTATCAGGACTACCTGTGAAAGATTTGGGTCCGATTGTTATTAATGGAGGGTTAGATATATCAAGAACCAAAATTTCTTCCTTAGATAATGTTGATATTAGAAGTCGTGGGTGGGTTTCAGATTGGGACACTCCAATGAGAAAGATGAGAGAAAGACGAGAATTTTTGGAAAAAGTTGCAAAACAAGAATCAAAAAGGGAAGATGGTGAATGGGATGAAAATTCTGAATTAGATATGGTTGGGTTGTGTGCAAATGCATTATTTAAACATTTAATTAATCATTATGGTGATTATGTTGCAAAAGAACCTGGAGATGATGAAAAGTTAGAACAATATAGAAATAGAATTGAGGAGATTGAAAGTATTGATGGTTACAATGAAAATGATGATTTGGTTACTGAAATAGAAACTTTAACTGAAGAAATTGAGGAGATTGAGAAAAGAATTGATGTTTATAATCTATATTATACAGGTAGACATTATGATTTATTAGAATTTTCTATATTACTTGAAGATAGTGAAAGTGATGAAAGATATGCGGTAGGTGATTATGATATGGTAAACACTACGGCTTTAAATAGAGCTGAAGATTATATTAATGATGTTGGTATTAATGAAATGGACCAACACTTTGTTGAGAGATATATTGATGAAGAGGAGTTTAAAGATTATTTCAGAGATGGTGAAGAAGAATATGTTAGAGATAATATAGAACATATTTTTGATGAAGATGATTTTGAATATAGTGAGGAAGTTCAAAAAAGAATAGATGAAATTGAGGTAATGTTAGAAGATTCTGAAAACCTGACAGAAGAACAATACGATGAGTTAAATGAAGAATTGGAAGAGTTAAAAGATAGTGAAAAGACAGTTTCTGAAGATTTAATTGAAGATAAAGTTGAAGAATTGTTGAGTGATAAAGCTTATGATATGGTGTCGACTTTGAAAGATTATGGAATTTCGTTGAATGAATTTGTTGATGAAAGAGAAATGGCCCAAGGTATGGTTGATGCTGACGGATTCGGTCACACTATATCATCTTACGATGGAAATGAATATGAGGTTGAATTTGATGGAGATATTTACTATATTTTCCGAACACAATAGTTATATGGAAAATTTAAATTTTATACTACCCACAGATTGGATGTTTAAGGAACCAATAGACGCGGAACATAAAAAGTATGTTTTAATGTCTTATTTTCAAAAGATAGACAATCTTATTTTGGAGAATAAAATTTATCCACATTTTATTGAGCTGTCATTACATTTAGCAACCTTACACACATTAATAAAGGAAAACACGTTACTATACACTAATAAAGTGTTTAAATCACCTGATGACGAGTTACTCCTTAAAGAACTTTTAGTTAAACCAGTTCCCGTAACATCTGAGGAAGAAAATCTCGAGTTACAAGAAATTCTTAAATTCTCATCAGCAAAATTTTTTGAATATTTTCAGATAGTTAAATCTTATTGGTCTATGTTTTATGAGACTATATCGATTACTATCAAAAAAAACAAAAATAACACAAATAGTACAGAAGGATTTTTTTATTTTGTTGATAAAAAAAATCACATTAATTTTTGGGAATACGATATAGATACTAGTAATCCAGAACACGTAACTAACGTCAAACTACTATACCAGGGTAAAAAAGGGGGACTAACATTAATAAAGATACTAGAAAATTATGGTAGTAAAGAATTAGAAGAATCTAAGAAATTACCAATATTTCAATTAATGACCACGGAAGATTACCCTCTAGATGAAACACTATTACCACTTTTCAAAAGAAAACTACTATCCTTCATTTTTCAAAAATTTAGTATACAAAATTTAAAAAAGATTGAAATATAAATTTTTTTTAATTAAATTTGTGGTATGGGTTTAAATAAAAGATTTTTTTCTGAAAAAATAATAAATGAGTATGCAAAAACCCATACTTATCCCGAGTTCAAAAAAATGTTTTTTAATTCTGATATTGTTGTTTTTTTAGATGACAAATCCTCCAACCTGTACCGAGATTTTACTAATGCTGATTCCGAAAAACAAAAAACACTATATGAAACACAAAAGTTTAAATGAAGTATTACTTTCTAAGTTAAGAGATACTTTAAGTATTGACTATATTGCCAGTTCAATTCTATTTGACACACTTGAAAATACTCAAAAACATTTGGATAAATTAGTTGAATCTGGTATCATTGAATCTGATGAAAATAAAAAATATTATAGAATAAAAAGAAAATGATTTTTAAATTAGAATATGTTTGGTTGGACGGGTATGCTCCAGAACCAAATCTCCGTAGTAAAGTTAAAGTAATTAACGTTAATGAAAACGAACAATACAATTTTCCACAATGGGGATTTGATGGTAGCTCAACAAACCAGGCGGAAGGGTATTTGTCTGATTGTTTTTTGAGACCAGTTAGATTTTACCAACACTCAATTATTAAAGAAACCATACCAACAATTTATGTGTTCTGCGATGTATTAGATAAAGACGGAAACCCCCACCCATCAAATGACAGAGTTAAATTACAAAACGTCGGTACTGAATTATGGGTAGGATTTGAGCAAGAATATTTTATTCGCTCAAGACATAAAGGTTCAATTCTTGGAATGGAAAAAGGTGAAATTGAAAGTCAGGGAAGATATTATTGTGGTGTTGGTGGACAAATTCACGGACGAGACATTTCTGAAAAACATTTGGAATATTGTTTATCATTAGGGATTAACGTTGAGGGGACCAATGCTGAAGTTGCAATCGGACAATGGGAATATCAAATCTTCGCAAAAGATGCTTTACAGGCTTCCGATGATTTATGGATTAGTAGATACATTCTTCATAAAATTGCTGAAAAAGAAGGAATGTCAATTGAGTTACACCCAAAACCATTAATCTTTGGTGAGTGGAACGGCTCAGGACTACATACCAACTTCTCAAATGAAAGAATGAGGGAGATTGGAGGCGAACAATACTTTAATAGTATTTTTAATTCATTCGAATCATCAACTACCAAACACATTGAAAATTATGGTTCAGATAATCATTTGAGATTGACCGGAAAGTACGAGACACAAAGTATTGATAAATTTAGTTGGGGTGTAAGTGATAGAGGGGCATCAATAAGAATTCCAAAATCAACCGCTGAGGAATGGAAAGGATATTTGGAAGATAGAAGACCAGCATCAAATGCTAATCCATACAAAGTGTTACAGGTGATTATGGAAAGTTTGAAGAGTGCTGAAGCTATTGATGAAATAAAAACAAAAATGTTAATTAATATTGATACTCATGAGACTGCAGAAAAATTCAAAATGTTGACACCAGATGAATTATTAAGTGAGTATAAGTCAGAAGAAGAAGGTGTAAATAAAATGAAGTGGACGGAAGGTGATGGTAGCAACATTGAAACTGAAGAAATTAAGTTTGACATAAATTCAAAATAAAATGGAAAAAGAGTTATTAGAACATTTATCAGGAGTTAATAAGACAGAAATGGTTAATCATCCTGACCATTACCAATTTGGTAAGAATAATGAATATGAAGCAATTAAAGTAATCGATGCTTGGGATTTGGGATTTTCATTGGGTAATACCGTGAAGTATATCTCAAGAGCCGGCAAAAAACACAAAGAAAAAGAACTTGAAGATTTAAAGAAAGCTCTTTGGTATCTCCAACATCACATAGAAACTTTAGAAAAAATAAGTGATTGAAGTTTTACAAAACCGAATATTTTTACTATTTTTTAAATATGAAAATGTTCGGTTCAGTAATCTCAATTAACTTCAAATCAATCCTCGAAGACAATCTCACAAACGTAGGTGAGCGTAGGTTAGGTCTTTTTACCTCAAGACAAGTCACACACAACTGGGTAACTAAAAATAATGTTAAAAAATACTACCAGGTAGATTATCAATTTGGAATAGACTTATTATGGTGTAGAGTTTGGTTGAATATTAGTAAAAATAAAGACTATAGTTATTCAATCAAAGTCAGGAAAAATAAAAGTGAAATTTTTTGGGATATCTGATGGAACTGATAACTACATATATTTGTAAAAAGGGGGATATTGGAGTACATGATAATATGTTTGGTGGACTTATATTATCATTGATAGACGATGCTGCAGCATCATATGTTTCCCAAATATGTGATACTCAAAAAGTGGTGACTTTAAAAATTAGTGAACTCACATTTAAAAAACCAGTTAAGGTTGGAAGTATATTAAAAATATATGGTCAAGTAGTTGAATTCGGTAATACCTCCATTACCGTATCAATCGATGTTAGAAAACATAGTGTGTATACTGGAGTCCAAGAATCTGTAACACAAACAAAAATGATTTTTGTTAGAATTGATGAAGATGGTAAACCTAGACCAATCCACCAACATGTTAAAGAAAGATACTGGGATAGATTTGACAAATTTGGTAAAGGTTTGTTAGACCAAAAAGAAAGGTTGTCAGAAACATCTGACAAAAAGTCAGATAATTAAATATGGTACACTTTTCGTTAAAAAAATTAAAAAATAAACTTAAAATAAAATAACTATGTCCGATTCATTCAAACGATTAGATGAAATTTTAAGAAGGATTTTTGAAAATCCTGATAACTTTGATTTTGAAAAATTTGAAGAAATTTTCACAAAAAGAATTCTGAGTAAGACTTTTGACAACAATTCAATTAAATTAAATGTTGTTTATTTAAACGATGAAACAATAAGTGAGATTGAAAAAAATAATTTAGAAAAAGAATTACAAGAAGTTATTGAAAAAGAAAATTTTGAAAGAGCTATCGAAATCAGAGATGAGTTAAAAAAAATAGAATTACAAAATAAAAGATTAAAAAATCTAGAACAAGAATTAAAACTATCGATTGAGAAACAAGATTTTGAAAATTGTATTGTAGTTCGTGATGAAATAAATAAACTAAAAACAAAATAAAATATATGGGAAAAATAATTGGAATTG
>Ga0315909_10007689_pt1 | contig 11963 bp, 18 predicted proteins | sample LakEriMetagenome_11_FD_203527 | JGI IMG/M metagenome (GOLD analysis project Ga0315909, IMG submission 203527) | Freshwater fungal communities from buoy surface, Lake Erie, Ohio, United States - Buoy 2 MA125 | ecosystem: Environmental > Aquatic > Freshwater > Lake | place: USA: Lake Erie, Ohio...
TTGGCCCTTATGTATTTACCGCCGCCATCACAAATGCTGACGTATTGGAAAAGAACATTATCCCAGCCGGAAACGCTGCGCTCTCTGGCGCATCAACCTATGTGGGAAATGCCAACGTCGAAGCTGCTGTTTTGGCTATTTCTGTCGAAATCTTCCAAGCCAGAACTGCCGCTGGAGGATCAATCGAAGGCATAGATTTTGCGGTTACACCTTACAGACTTTCAAAGAATTTATTGGCAAAGGTAACTGGCCTTCTTGGCCCCTATCTTGATACCGATGCGATGGTGGGTTGATGCCTGCCTCCACAGTTTTATCTTCTATCCGCACACCGCTGGCAACTGCACTCGCCTCCGTTTCGGCTAACGTTTATTCTTACGTTCCCGAAGCTGTGCAAGTTCCAGCGGTTATTCTTGTCCCAGATTCACCTTACTTAGAATTAAACACAATTAACGACTCAACAATTCACGCCAAGATTAATATGACGATTACTTGTGGAGTCGCTTACCTTTCCAACCCAGCATCTCTCGATAATCTCGAGCAGCTGATATTTTCAGTTTTGGCAGTAATACCGGACGGCTACACAGTCGGCCCAGTAGAGCGGCCATCGGTAACGCAAGTGGGTGCAGTCAATTTATTGGTTGCAGATATTCGCGTTTCCACCTATTACACACAGACTAACTAAGGAGAAAAAGTGGCAACAGTAGTTATTACTGGTCGCGACGTTTCGCTATCTTTCACAGGTGGAACAGATATTGAAGCCCAAGCGACAAACGCAGTCTTGACAAAGACCAACGTTCGCGAGACTTATCAGACTCTTGATGGCGAGGCTTACAAGACAGTTAATATCGAAGGCACCTTCCAGCTTGATATGCTTGCAGACTGGGGCAAGGCTAACTCTGTATGCGAAGCACTTTGGACAGCAGCAGAGAGCGCACCAGATACAAACATTAACATTACTCTCACCGCTGCAACTGGCGCTCAATTTGTTTTCCCAATTCTTCCAGAGTTCCCAACAGCTGGCGGATCAGGGATTGACGCACAGACAGTATCGTTCACCTTCAAAGTGGCAAAGGGTGAAGTAACAGAGACCTTCAGCTAAGAGATCAGGAGAATCGGGAGATGAAGTTAGCAATTACAATTAAATACACGAATGGCGAGGAAGTCACCTACAACGCCGGACTCCCAGAGTGGGCGAAGTGGGAACGCAAAACGGGTAAGTCAATTTATTCGATGAAGGATATTTCGGCTTACCAGCAAGCGGACTTCCTCGACCTAGCCTACTTTGCTTACAAGCGAGAGGCGGCAGGAAAACCGACTAAGTCTCAAGAAGTGTGGGAGTTATCGGTTGAAGAAATGACGATTGGAGATGACAGCCCAAAAGTTTCGAAGCCGGAAGCATCAACCGATTAATAATCGAGATTGCAATTGCAACCGGTATTCCAATGAGCGAGTGGACTGACATAGACCAAGTTCTAACGGCGATTGAGATATTGAAGGAGCGCAAAGGTGGCAGATGAGTTACCAATCAGCTATGACAAGCGCGAACTTCGTTCAATCATTACCGCGTTCAAAGCGATGGACGATGAAGCTGTTGATGCGGCTAAACGCGAAAGTTCTGCGCTGGCTCGATATGCCGCGAATGAAGTCAGGGCCTACGGCATCACAAGAACCTTTGGACAAGCCGTTGTCGATCGCATTACAAGCGGCGTTAAAGTTTCCAGCACCTCGAAGATTGGCGAGTTCTCTTATGGATTCGCGTCTCAGCGTTTCTCTGGTGGAGGATCAACTAAAGACCTCTGGGCAGGTTACGAATTCGGATCTAATCGTTATCGTCAGTTCCCACGACGCACCCCACGCAAGGGGCGAGGAAATTCTGGCTATTTCATCTATCCAGCACTTCGCAAAATTCAGCCTGAATTAGTAAAGAAATGGGAAGAAGCGTTTTCAAAGATTTTGAAGGAGTGGGATAAATAATGGCTGGAAGTAGAACCCTTAAGTTATCCATTCTTGCTGACGTTGATAACCTTAAGAAGAATTTAGATACCGGCTCAAAAGAGGTCGAAGGCTTTGGCGGTAAGTTAGAGAAGTTCGGCAAGGTCGCTGCCGCTGCTTTCGCTGCTGCTGCCGCTGCGGCTGCTGCCTATGCTGGCAAGTTAGCCATTGAAGGCGTTAAGGCTGCCATTGAAGATGAAGCCGCTCAAAAGCGTCTCGCCACAGCTCTGAAGAACGTCACCGACGTCACCGATGAACAAATTGTTGCTATTGAAGAACAGATACTTAAGACCTCACTCGCTACCGGTGTAGCCGACGACAAACTTCGCCCAGCGCTTCAGCGCTTGACTGTGGCTACAAAAGACGTCACCAAGTCCCAAGATCTTCTCAAGCTCGCTTTAGATATTTCAGCTGCAACCGGCAAAGATGTAGAGACAGTTTCTAATGCTTTAGCGAAGGCTTATGAAGGCAATACTGGCGCTTTAACCCGTCTCGGTGTGGGTATCACCGCAGCACAAGCCAAGACTCTCGGATTTGAAGGCACAGTTAAGCAATTGTCGGACACCTTTGGTGGATCAGCAAAAACTCAAGCCGAAACCTTTGAAGGTCAGATTCAGCGTCTCAAGGTTGGTTTTGATGAAGCTAAAGAGTCAGTCGGTGCAGCGCTGCTGCCTACTTTGAAGAATCTGCTCGATTACTTTATTAACACAGTTATTCCAAAATTCCAAGAAGCCAAGTCTGCGGCTATTGATCCGATTGTGAAAGCCTTCAAAAACAATGAGGAAGCGTTGCGCGATTTATGGGAATTCACCAAAGACTTCATTGTTCCTATATTTACAGGCGCTTTAATGACTGCCATCAAAGGTGTCGGAACGGCTGTCGGCGGCGTTGTCAATATCATCGGCACTGTCGTTACAAAGGTTAAGGGATTAGTGAACGATGCGATTAACGCAATTAACGCAGTTATTCGCGCTTACAATGCAATTCCAATTCTGCCAGATATTAAAACAATACCGACTCTAGGCACAGGCGCATCAACTGGCCCAATGGGTAATATCTCAATGAGCACCGGTGGCGCTTCAACGACAACCCCGACTCCTAAAATTCCAGCCATTACAACAACGACAACGACCGCAACGCCAAAGGTCACGGCAACGACGGGAGTAATGCCAACCTACCCAAGTGGCGGCCCTGCTGGCGCACCAATCACAGTCGGAAGCCGATTTGACGTAGCAGCTGCTCGAGCTGGTGAAGAAAAGGGCAACGTTGTTATTAATGTCAATGCTCCAAGCGTTATTGACGAGGAAGGCTTCACCCGAGCAGTCGTTCTAGCCCTCAACAATTCCACTAATCGCGGCACAACTGGCGCTGGCGATTTAAGGTCTAACGCCCAGATCTTATGACAGCTTGGACACCCGTCTGGCGAATTAAAGCCAATGGCACAGAGGTCACCTCAGTCACTTTGGCTGACCTACAAATTACAACAGGCAGAACCGACATCAACTCGCCAACCCCTGCTGGTTATTGCTCACTTCGTCTTATTAACACCGATAACACAGTTTATTCATTCACAGTCAATACCTCGATCCTCATCGAAGTTCAAAATAGTTCAGCGACTTATGTGCCTATCTTCGGCGGTCGTATCTCGGACATTCGCCAAGTCGTCACCTCAGCTGGTAACGCTGCGGCAGTAACGACAATTAACATTACAGCCATTGGCCCTCTTAGCAGATTACAAAGAGCAACCTTTGATGGCAATTTAGCTGAAGGATTAGACGGCGCACAGATACAAGACTTGCTCGATGATCTACTGCTTAACTCTTGGAATGAAGTCCCAGCTGCCGAAACTTGGAATACCTATGATCCGACAGAGACTTGGGCTAATGCTGAAAATATTGGTTTAGGTGATATTGATGCTGGTGAATATACGATGGTAAGTCGCCAACTCACCGACGCGGTAATTTCCAACATTGCTAATCAAATTGCTTCCTCAGCTCTTGGATATTTATATGAAGATGCCAATGGCCTTATCGGTTACGCTGACGCGAGCCATCGGCAGGATTACCTTGTGGCTAACGGATACACCGACCTCGATGCCAATCAAGCAATTGGCGCAGGAATTGGAATCGTCCAGCGACAGGGCGAATTAGCCAATAAAGTTATCATTGATTACGGCAACAACTTTAACAGCCAATATATCGCCCAAGATGCTGACTCACAGGCCACTTATGGGCTTTATGCCGAGCAGTTCTCAAGCTATGTCAAGAACGCGGCAGACGTCGAAGATATGGCGGATCGAGTAATACAGCTTCGCGCCTATCCTCGTTACCTATTCCAATCCATCACCTTTCCGATTCAAAATCCAGAGATGGACAACGGCGACCGCGATGCGCTGCTCTCCATCTTTATGGGCCAACCCGTCCGCATCACTAACCTTCCGCCACAATTGCTCGGTGGCGAGTTCACCGGTTATGTCGAAGGCTGGACATTCAGAGCCTCAGTCTCGGGCCTGTCAATAACCCTCAACGCTTCACCAACAGAATTCTCGGCAGTCGCCCAAAGATGGAACCAAGTCAATGCGGCAGAAAGCTGGAATAGTGTGCTTAATACCCTAGAATGGCAGGACGCGATTGGAGTGATTAGTTAATGGCAACAACAACGAATTTCGGGTGGGAGACGCCCGACGACACCGACCTTGTTAAGGACGGCGCTTTAGCGATTAGAACGCTAGGCAGCGCAATAGATACCTCGCTTGTTGATCTTAAAGGTGGCACAACCGGACAGGTGCTCTCCAAGACTTCCAATACCGATATGGACTTCACTTGGGTCACTAGCGATGATGCCAACGCCATTCAGAACGCCATCGTTGATGCTAAGGGTGATCTCATTGCCGCTTCGGCAGCTGACACACCGGCTCGCCTAGCAGTAGGCAACAACGGCGAAACATTGGTTTGCGATAGTTCAACTTCAACAGGCTTGCGCTATCAGTCAGGCTATAACGGCAACGCCATTATTAACGGTGGTATGGACATTTGGCAGCGTGGCACATCTTTTACATCATTTAACCAATACACCGCAGACCGTTGGTACATTTCATTTGGTGCAACTGGCACAGTAAGTCAACAATCAGCAGGTTCAACCTTGCCACAATTTCAATATTGTGCGAGAGTGGGAAGAAACTCAGGCAACACAACGGCTGGCTATCAGCAATTTTTTTATGCCTTAGAAACTAAAGATTCATTACGATTTGCAGGTCAGACTGTAACTGTTAGTTTTTATGCACGAGCAGGTGCAAACTTCTCAGCAGCATCAAATCAAATGGGTTTTATTCTTTATAGCGGTACAGGTACAGACCAAAAGGTTGACGCTTATACAGGTTCGGTTGCGGTAATAAATCAAAATCCTACACTTACAACATCTTGGCAAAGATTTCAATACACAGGTACGGTTGGGTCAACTGCAACAGAACTTGGTGTAAATCTTTATTATCTAACATCGGGAACTGCTGGAGCAAATGACTGGTTTGAAATCACAGGCGTTCAGATGGAATTGGGTTCAGTAGCAACTACTTGGAAGCGAGCAGGAAACACACTTCAACAGGAGTTGGCGGCTTGCCAGCGTTACTACATACGCACGACAGGCAACAATTCGTCTGCACTATTGGGAACGCTTGGCTTTGCTAAATCAACATCATTAGCGGTTATGCCTTTTGCTTTACCTGTAACAATGCGAGCAGCGGTTTCAGCAATAGATACAGGTGGCACACCACAAATTGCAGACGGCAACACGGGTTATTCAGGCGGTACGTGGGCTTTAGATAGTTCGTCATCAACAGGTTGCACAGTTACTTATACTCACGGTTCGGCTTCACTAACGCAGTATCGTCCTTACTTTCCACAAGCAACGACAGGCACTTCTTATATCGGATTTAGTGCGGAACTCTAGGAGATGATAATGGATAAAGTAACTTTTGTAGAACTAGAAAACGCCAATGGCGATTTAGTAGAACACGCCATTATTGACCACGGCAACGACCAATTTACCTCAATGCTGAAAAGCACTTGGAACGAATTGCAAGCCGCTAAAGAGGCACAATCTTTATAGAGTATGCCGAAACTATGCAAAGCCGGAATCCAATTGCGCGAGCAAGTGGACGATATGTATATGGATCGCGACCGCAAGAGCGATGGGTGGTTGGGGGATACCCGTCATTCGGTCAGAAAATCGGATCATAATCCCGACAAGAACGGGATTGTCCGCGCATTAGATTTAGATGCTGATCTTGGCGCTCACAAAGAAGAAGCTTATGCCCTTGTGGAGAAGATTCGTAAATGCGCCAAGCGAGGCGATAAGCGGATTAAATACATAATCTACGACGGGAAGATTATGAGCCCGATAATGAATTGGAAGCGCAGAAAATACAGAGGTGCGAATCCTCACCGGTCGCATTTCCATATTAGTTTTACAACTTTGGGAGATAACGACGGCAAATGGTTCGACCTCGAAGGAGATAAACAAAATGAAGGAATTAAAACTGATGGCGGAAAGCTGGGGGAAAACATTCCTCGCGACGGCTCTAGCGACATATCTAGCGGTGGGCTGGGATCTCGACGCTATTGCAAATGCGGCTCTAGTATCAGTCTTGCCTAGCATTATTAACTGGCTTAACCCCAATTACGAGCGTTACGGCAAAGTCAAATAGTGGACGCAAATACCATCGCTGGATTCGTAGCCTCAGTTCTCGGATCAATTGCCCTCCTCATTGCTGGACTTCGCTACATAATTAAATTGGAGAATATCCCCATTGTGTCGCGCCTCGACAAGATGGAGTCTCAGTTAGAATTAGCCCTCTCGGCAAAGGTGGCTAGAAGTGGCAACAAGAAAACGCGTTAAGAAGCCAGTGAAGAAGGTGGCTAAACGTCGCAAAACGACGAAGGAGCCAATTCTTACAAAGCTGGATTTCTGGGCTATTGCTGCCAAAGAAGTCTATGACGCTTGCCGCAAAGCCGGAATGGACGAAGGCACAGCTCTAGCCTTTGCGATGGATAGAAGCTCTTACCCCGATTGGATTGTTGATCCGAGCGACCCAATAAAGAATCCGCTCGATGATTGGGAAGAGGACGACTAATTTACCTTCGCGAGGTGGAACTCTTTGAGGCGCTTAAGTCGGTTTATCCGGACTTAACGCCAGTCTCACCGACCGACCGCCACGACGGCATCACTAGCGACTCCTATATTGAGATGAAGTGCCGCCGCACCCATTACCCCACACTATTGATTGAGAAGAAGAAGTGGGATTATTTGGCCGAAATAAGGGCTAGAACGGGCGCCAGAACCCTCTATATCAACTCCACCCCACAAGGGGTCTATCAGTTCGATTTAGGGGCTATAAACGAGCCTGAGTGGCAATTAAAGGCCCTTCCAGCCAAGACTGATTACCCCAATGGCGACAAGGTGCAGAAGCTCTGTGGGTTCTTAGACCTGCGACACTCCGAGCTGCTTCTTGTATAAATCCATTTAATTAAATACATTTATCCCGTAAATCCATTTAAGGATTACAGAACGGGAGCAAATATATGGATAAGCAAAAAGAAATCGAGTTCCAATTGGAGCGTCGAGAGCAATTAATTCGTCATATAGCATTTTTGTATATGACCGGTCGTCCAGTCCGAAAGCAGGTTCTCGATGCAGAGCAAGAAATCGAGTCATTAGAGAAGCACTTGGAGTGGCTCGGTTATGTCAGAAATTAAATTAATCAAATTTGATAGCACTTCGGGCGCTTGGTCTGATGGTAAGAATTACGTCAAAGGCCAAATAATTCGCCGATATGCCATTGAATCGCTAGGTAGAAAATCAGTAAGAGGGCGATTGAGCAGAGAAGAAATCTCAGCTTATTGGCTCGACCGATTCGGGGTGAACGCTGATGTTCAATGAAGGTATCTTCTTTGCGCTTTATTGCATCACTCTATGGATTGCACACCGCGCATATATCAGCATCAAAGCCAAAGCCTTTAACGAGGGATACAAGAGAGGTCGGGCGAGCATAAATGTCAGAGAGATCGTTAAGTGATTGGCTCTCGGACGCTGGTGACACCCTCGACGACAGGGGGCTTGAATATGGCGATCCGAGACACAATCTATTACGCATTTACAAAATCGCGAGGTTGCTCGGTATTCAGCTCAGAGACCCAGCTGACGTGGCGCTGCTATTTATCGCGACCAAACTCTCAAGAATGGTGGAAAGTCCAGAGCGCGAAGATTCGTATCTCGATCTCATTGGATACGCCGCTATCTTGGGCAGATGCCGATTTTCAACACCAGAAGATTGGGACGACGTTGAGTCTGACTCGCAATCATAATCAACACCAATGGTGTGACTATTGCAAGATGCGATGGGGACAATTGAAAGATGGGACTTGGCATCACAAAGCCCAAGTGCCAGCTGTATGGAAGGTGCAATCTGAAACGCCAACGCGGCGTATGCAGGTGCGCTTTTACTGCCAACCTTGTGCAAATGAAGCACAGAACTGGCCGGACGGAACGTTCTGGTCTTTGAAAGAACAATTGGAATATGCGATAGATGAATTCGCAGGGAGAGAGAAATTAAATGTCGAACTATCTTGATGATTACGTTTCGGTACAGGATCGCTTAAAGGAGTTTATTAATGCCTATCCGGATTACCGCATTAAAACCCACGTCCTTGAGGAATCGCTTACAAGTGCTTGCGATGTCTACATTGTTAAAGTTGAGTTGTATCGCACTGAAGCGGATGCTTGCGCTTGGACTACCGGACTTTCATCGGAGTCGAAGACTAAACAATATAGTTTGGAACTTGCGGAAACAGGCGCTCTTGGACGAGCTCTTAATCTCGCTGGATATTTTGCAAAGCCAAGCGGTGTGCCAAAGAAGCCAATACAGACGACAAAGCCCGAGTTGGCTGAATTCGTCAAAGAGCAACGCCCCAACGATCCTGAGCCGATTGTCTGGGACGTTACGGCTATCGCAGAAGAATTCGGGGCCGAAGTAATTGATGAGATTCCAATCTGCAATCACGGCCCGATGATTCTCAAGCAGGGCAATAAAGAGGGTAAGGAGTATCGCGGTTGGGTCTGCACCGAGCGCAATAAGTCTGCTCAATGTCCGGCTCGATGGATGAAAATCGGATCAGATGGCAAGTGGGCGTTTCAGAAGTGATTAATGAAATGCACCCATTTAAGTGTGGGCCTTGTAAAAAGGTGACACCGCATCACTACATAACCAAGTATGAATCAGAGATTCAAGAGGGTGATTGGGTGTGGCTAATGGAGTGTCAGAATTGCTTTGAGCAGCGCTTATTTGATCCAATTGACAGGGTGATTAGTCGGGAAGATGAGATAACGCGCTGCGACCAATGCGGCAATTACAAGATGAAAGCTGCTAAGTGCCGAATCTGTAAAATAGCCGATGGACAAGAGCGCATCAAAGAGCGCTATTGGAACGGCAATGCCACACTTGAGAGGTTCATTGATGCCGACATATGATTTCCAATGTCCGGCTTGTGGGGACGTTATTGAGCAGTTCTTTCATATATACGTCAGCCCGAAGATTAACTGCGGCCATTGTGGAGTCGAAATGCGCAAACAATTCAAAGCAACGCCAGCGCACTTCAAAGGCGATGGTTGGGCTGGTAAGAAGTAATGGCTAAGCCTCATTCACTTAAATACATTAAGCAGCTACTTGAGTGGGGCTTTGACAAAGAGTTTATCGCCCGAGATATGGGGGTAAATTTAGCATCATTAGAAGTCCGGTTAAACAGAGCAAAGAAAAGGGAGCAAGAGAGTAAAGATGAGACTAGCGATAGCTGATCCACCTTATTACGGTAGGGCTAACCGGTATTACGGATCTGGCTCCGGCGGAGGTGGTGGCAACAGAAAAGTGTATAAGCCTGATTATCACCCAGAAGCTCATATTTGGGACACTAAAGAAGCTCATTACAGATTGGTTGAGCAGCTTAACGAATCCTATGATTCTTGGGTAATTGCGATGTCAAGTCATAATTTAGATATTTACTTGCAACACTTAGAAATTGGCTCTCGCACCAATTACCGAGTATGCGCTTGGATTAAACCAAGTAGCGTTCCAAGTGGAAGCCGAATCCGCAATGGGTGGGAGCCTGTGTTGCTTAAGTTGGCAGATAGTAGAAAATCGAGAAGTCAGGGGATCCGGACAGTAGATTATTTAATTGCTAATCCACTAAGAAGTGGGTTTTTAGGAGCAAAACCATTCGCTTGGACTCATTGGGTATTGGATTTGATGGGTTATGAGATAGGAGACCAAGTAGATGATTTGTTTAACGGATCTGGTGCAGTAAATAAAGCAATACAACAATACGAAAGGGAGCAGAATGGCAATCAAGGATCTAAGTCTGAAACTAGCGGCAATTAGCCTCCTAGCAGACCAAGCAAAGCGCCTCAAGGACGAACTGAGGGCTGAGTTACAAGCTGAGATGAATGAACTTGGCGCTGATCGAGTAAAGGCTGAACTAGGCGATGAGGTGGTTGCCTATATAACAACTAGTAAGCCGAAGTTCAAATGGGTCGTTAAGTCAGATAAGAAGTTTATTGATTGGGTGAAAGCCAATGTACCTAGTGAAATAGTCGAATCGGTAAGGGACTCGTCAGTTGATGCGATATTGGATAAGTTCAATTACCTTGATGATGTGGTTATTGATCCTAATGGTGAGCCAATTGATTGGTTGGAAGGTAGCCAGTCAGAGCCATTCTTAATAACGAAGTTTCACGGAGATGGACGTGAGAAGCTAAGAGATGCCATTATTGGATTAAATGGAAGCCAAGAGATTGATGTGCGGAAAGTATTGGAGTTGGAATAATGCCATACGGAAATAGACGAGAAAATTACGTTAAGAACGATGAATGGTATTCACCTAAATACATATTTGAGTCCCTAAATGTTGAATTTGATTTAGATGTGGCTGCTCCACAAGGGGGAGTGGAATGGATACCAGCTAAAAATCACTATACAGAACAAGATAATGGTTTATCTAAGGAATGGTATGGCCGTGTGTGGATGAATCCTCCATATAGTGAGCCAGCTAAATGGGTAGATAAGTGGATCGAGCACAGCAACGGATTTGCTTTGTTACCAATCAATAAATCAAAATGGTGGAAAGCCATATGGGAATCTAACGCGGTTTGTGTTCCAATGAAATACAACATTCGATTTGTTAAACCCGATGGCAAAGAACATTCGATCTTTCCACTTACAGTATTGTGGGCTATTGGTGAGAGCAATATCACAGCGCTTCAAATGTCCGGTTTAGGGCGAATTAGGTAGGAATGTCCTCTTGACACATACATTACACTCCCTCGAAGGCGGGGCCCGAAGGCAGCCCGTCGCCGTAGTGTCTAGGGGCGGCCTTTGCCTTTCGCTGATGCTATCGGCACTATTGCTGCTAATTCCAATTGATTCATCTAAAGCAGATATGAATTTGAAACTATATGCTTACAATCTTCTTACTTGGCGAGAGTTTCAATGCTTTAACTGGCTCATTCATTATGAGAGCAGATGGAATCCAAAGGCTAGGAATGGCTCTCATTATGGGCTGGGCCAAATGCGTTCCACTTGGTATAGAGACCTAAGCCCACAGGCACAAATCAAAGCGTCCATTAAATATATTCATCACAGATATAAAGATAGTTGTGATGCACTCAATCACTTCGAGCGCAAGGGTTGGCATTGAGTCACAAGCGATATAACTCTGCATATTACAAGCGAGTTCGAAGCGAGGTATTGTTACGCGATTACTTCACTTGCCATTACTGCGGACAAGAGGCTAATACTGTGGATCACTTGATACCCATCAGTAAGGGCGGCACAGATGAGGCGACCAATATGGTTGCAGCTTGTATTAAATGCAATAGTGGTAAGCGCGATCGTATGACCCCTACCTTTTTTGAGCGCACACGGAAAC
>Ga0315909_10007695_pt1 | contig 11959 bp, 12 predicted proteins | sample LakEriMetagenome_11_FD_203527 | JGI IMG/M metagenome (GOLD analysis project Ga0315909, IMG submission 203527) | Freshwater fungal communities from buoy surface, Lake Erie, Ohio, United States - Buoy 2 MA125 | ecosystem: Environmental > Aquatic > Freshwater > Lake | place: USA: Lake Erie, Ohio...
AAGTGAATAACAAGTGCACCACCTCGTCGGGTGAAGAGATTCAAGCCACCGGACTGGCAAGGCCCAATGGCAGTGGTCGGCCTGCGCAACTTGAGGTCCGCTTCGCGCCAGAGTGGACTGCCTGGTTACCGATGGTTTGGGGTGCTTATTGGGTTTTAGACCTGGATCCAGACTACCAACTTGCAGCCGTAGGCGACCCGTCTAGGTCCTACCTTTGGATTTTGTCAAGAACACCCGTTGTTTCTGCTGAACGCTACGACGCCGTACTGAAGCGCTTGAAGTTGATGGGTTTTGACATCACAAAATTAGAAAAAACGCGACACAATTGAATTTGCTCAACAGGTGCGATTGCATGCCGCGTCCAAAGTGGCGGCACGCTTTCAAAGAAATAAAGATTTTTGACTCAGCCAGTTGTACCAAGGGCTTAGATGACAGGTCTTTAACGGACCAATTGGCAAGGCGCTTTGATCTGCCTTGCCACTCTTTGCTCATCACAATGTTGAATGGCTTTGCGCTCTGCAACGGCAGTTAACTTGACATAAATAGAACACGCGAAAGCCATTTTGGCATCCTCTGTTCTGCTGTCAAATGCAGCAGCACACTGACCAAACTTGCCCAAACTAGGTTTGTTGACTTGCCAACTGAGTTGAAGTGACTTGGGCAGCAATTCTGGCGCGATGTGCTTGCGCTCTTCTTCAGCATGCGCCAAAAACGGCAAGTGCAACATGCAAGCTAACCCCACAGAAAACAGCTTGAACAAGATCTTTGTGTACATGAGGTCATGCTAACAAGACTGCTGGGGAACCACAAGGCCGTCTAGCACTTGACTTGACGCATATCAACCCACAATACCCCGTTTTTTCATTTCACTGATTTGATCTTCAGTGATACCAAGGTCTAACAGCACTGCGTTTGTATCTTGCCCCAAGCTTGGGGCATTTCGCCGGTGCTGCCCTGGTGTTCTAGACAACTTAGGCACCATCCCAGGGACCTTCAAGATACTGCCATCGCTCATGCTGACTTCAGCCAACATACCCCGAGCCAAATAATGCGGATCGGCCGCGATATCTTCCACGGTGTAAATGCGCCCTGCAGGCACAGCGGCTTGATCAAGAACAGCCAGTACCTCAGCCACATTGAGTTTAGAAGTCCATGCACCGATGGCAGCGTCAATTTCTTCAACCCTTTTCACTCGACCCGCATTGTCTGTCAGAGTAGGGTCGACTGCCAAATCATCGCGTCCAATGGCCATCATGAGGCGCTTGAAAATGCTGTCGCCGTTTCCTGCAATCAAGGCGCATTTACCATCTTTGCAAAGGTAGGCATTGCTAGGTGCAATGCCAGGCAGAGCACTTCCTGCAGGGCCGCGCACTGCGCCAAAAGCACTGTATTCAGGCAACAAACTTTCCATGCAATTGAAAACGGCTTCATACAGCGCAACGTCAATCACTTGTCCAAGCCCGCTTCTTTGTTTTTCATGGAGCGCCATCAGAATTCCGATCACACCATGAAGTGAGGCCAAGGTATCACCAATACTCACGCCCACTCGCACCGGCAAACGTCCCGGCTCTGCACTAAGATGACGCAACCCCCCCATGGCTTCAGCCACAACGCCAAATCCAGGCTTGTCTTTGTAAGGGCCTGTCTGACCATAACCACTGATGCGCAGGATGATCAAACCAGGATTGAGTTCAAGCAAGGCATCAGGGCCTAAGCCCCAAGACTCCATGGCGCCCGGCCTGAAATTTTCAATCAAGACATCGGCTTCAATGATCAACTTGCGCACAACGGCTTGTGCCTCCGACTGGCGTAAATCGAGTGCCAAGGAGCGCTTGTTTCGCGATTGAACTTGCCACCAAACCGATGTACCCTCTTTGAGCAAGCGCCATTGCCTCAAGGGGTCGCCAGCACCTGGGGGCTCAATTTTGATGATATCTGCACCAAAATCAGCCAATGTTTTGGCGGCAAAAGGGCCTGCAATGAGTTGTCCCAACTCCACCACCTTGAGCCCAGTCAACGCCCCTTGCGATTGCTTGAATTCAGCCGTCACTTAAATTGGCTCTTCAATCAAAGGTGAAGAGGCCAAGGGATCGCTGCTCTGCGGAGACTCTAATCCATGGGTACCCAGCGCTACAGCCCTGAATATTTCTCGCAGCATTTTCTTTTCTTGCAGCGTCAAGGCTCGCGTTAAACGATGTCGCATTCGCAGCAAAAGTTGACGATCAACTTCTTGCGGAATACCGCGACTGATGTGCAAGGCCTCTCGCAACTCTTCTCGCTTATCCTCGGGCTCGTCATCCCACCAAGAGACTATAACTTCCGTTATGGATTCACGAATGACTTCAGGATCTTCTTGTACCTGGGGGGCCTCTTTGCTGGCAGAGCCCTGCAGCATTTCAGCAAGAGATTTAGCTTGAACAACGACTCGGCGATCTGCTTGAGACAACAAGCGTCCCCAACCCGGATCGGATTGGTGCAGTTGCTGCATATTGCTGGCCGCATCATCTGCCAAGATGTGAATTTGCAACCCTGTGAGTTGCGCATCATCAATCGCAGTCAAGAATCGTTCATCGTCAGTTGCCAACAACACATGATCGCAGGCCTTACTCTGTGCAAGTCGACTTAAATCTTGGCCGAGGGTCTTCAGCAAAGAAATGCCACCATCTGAGTCATGCGATAACACTTTGCGGACAATTTGGCCATCCACATCTAAAACTTCGTTTTCTTCAGCGTACCAATAAATTCTTTTGATGCTCACATCCAAACCAGCATGCCCCAAAGCACCGATCAAAAATTGAGCCAAATCGAATCGATTGAGAGCATCTTTTTTAGGTCCTGCCTGATTGTGTTGTGCAAGCCACACTAAAAACCTGGCGTCGATCAATGCGATGCAAGAACCGCTTTGTTGATCGAGGGGTTGACGGTACGCATCCTTGGACGCATGAGAGAAATAATCGCGTTTCATCGCAGCCTTTGAGGTTTAAGATAATTTAACGAGGCACCTTTAAATTGGCGTTCCTCGACGTAGCGGGTCTGCGAACCCAGGCCCTATTTTAACGACCCTGCGCTTCAAACCCTGAGGTTTCAGGCTTTAAACTCAGGGATTATTGATTTCCTTCCCTCTTCATTCACATGTCCCACTACGATATTTACGCAATAGGCAACGCCCTGGTAGATTCTGAATACGAAGTCTCAGACGCCCTCCTTCAAAAAATGGGCGTTGACAAGCGTCACATGACCCTTATTGACACGCCGCGCCGCGCTGAATTGCTTCATCACGTCAAGGCTATCACCCCTCGACAAACTGGCGGAGGTTCCGCTGGCAACACGGTTGTGGCCCTTGCTCAACTTGGCGGTAAAGCCTTTTATTCGTGCAAGGTCGCACACGATGATTTAGGCGATTTTTACGTCAAGGATTTACAGGCTCGGGGCGTCGATACCAACCTGAATCACACACGTGCTCAAGACGGTCAAACAGGCAGTTGCATGGTTCTGGTCACCCCTGACGCAGAGCGAAGCATGTGTACCTTCCTAGGTGTTTCAGCAGAATTGGACGATCAGGCCCTACACCCTCATGACATAGCCAAATCAAAAATTTATTACATGGAAGGCTACTTGGCCGCCTCCCCAACAGGTTTGAGCGCAGCACTCCAAGGCAGAAAAATTGCAAAAGACGCTGGCGTTGCTTTAGCCCTCACCTTGAGTGATGTCAGCATGATTCAATTTTGCAAAGCAGGGTTGGATGCCATGCTGGGAGAGGGTGTTGATTACTTGTTTTGCAACCAAGAAGAAGCCCAAGTTTGGTGTGGCTCAGAGGATTTAAATGTTGTGAAAAACAAGTTGCAAAATTTGGCCAAAATAGTTTGCCTAACACGTGGGCCTGATGGCTCAGAAATTATCACAGCAGAACAAACTTGGCATGTCCCGGCTGACAAGGTCAAGGCCATTGATACCAATGGCGCAGGAGATATGTTTGCAGGTGCCTTCTTGTATGCCATTTCACGTGGTTATTCGCCAGACAAAGCAGCAAACCTAGGCAACCATGCAGCCGCGGCGGTGGTTAGCCAACATGGCAATCGCTTAACGCTAGGGCAACTCAGCACCATCAAAGCTTACGCCCTGCCACCGCTTAAGTAATCAGAACGTTTCGGCCAGCGACAGCGGCAATGCGGCTGCATCTTTGACCGCCAGCACGGGCGTCGAAAACCCCTCGGGAAAAGGCCACTTGATGGCCAAAGCCGGGTCATTCCAAAGCAAACTGCGCTCGTACTCAGGGTACCAATAATCGGTGGTCTTGTACAAAAATTGAGCTGTTTGACTAAGCACCAAAAACCCGTGTGCAAAGCCTGGAGGCACCCAGAGTTGCGTGGCTGTTTCTGCACTCAAGTGACAGCACGCCCATTGACCAAAGGTGGCTGAGTTCTTTCGCATGTCAACCGCAACGTCAAAAACTTCCCCCTGGACCACTCGCACCAATTTACCTTGGGCATGCTGAATTTGGTAGTGCAATCCACGCAAGACACCCTGAGATGACAGGCTGTGGTTATCTTGAACAAACTCGACCTTCAAGCCCGTTGCCAACTCAAAATCGCGCGCATTGTAGCTTTCATAAAAGAAGCCACGCGCATCACCAAAGACTTTGGGTTGAAGAATCAATACCTCTGGCAGATTGGTGGGTGTAACGGTGTAGGGCATCAATGAGACTTCAGTAAATTCAGCAAGTATTGACCATAGCTGTTCTTGGCCAAGGGAGCGGCCAGTTTTTCTAACTGCGAAGCATCAATCCACTTTTGGGCGAATGCAATTTCTTCAGGACATGCCACCATCAACCCTTGCCTCTTTTGCAGGGTCGCAATAAATCCTGCAGCCTCTAGCAAACTGTCGTGTGTACCTGTGTCAAGCCACGCATAACCTCGACCCATCATTTCGACGCACAATTGGTTCTGCTCCAAGTAACAACGGTTCACATCGGTGATTTCCAATTCACCTCGCGCAGAAGGTTTGATGTGAGCGGCAATATTGCACACTTGTTGATCGTAAAAATAAAGACCCGTCACGGCGTAATTGCTTTTGGGATGCTGAGGTTTTTCTTCAATGCTCAATGCACGGCGTTGATCGTCAAAGGCCACGACACCATATCGTTCGGGATCGTGCACGTGGTAGGCAAAGACAGTGGCTCCGGAGGTTTGCGCGTCAGCCCTTTGCATCAGTTTGACAAAGTCGTGGCCGTAAAAAATGTTGTCTCCCAAGACCAACGCAGAGGGGTGGTTGCCTACAAAATCTTTGCCAATGATGAAAGCTTGCGCCAATCCATCAGGGCTGGGTTGTACCGCAAACTGAATGTTCATTCCCCATTGGCGGCCGTCACCCAATAGTTCGTAAAACCGAGGTGTGTCTTGGGGTGTACTGATCAACAATATATCTTTGATGCCTGCCAACATGAGGGTGGTCAGGGGGTAATAGACCATGGGTTTGTCATACACAGGCATCAATTGCTTGGAGACAGCTTGTGTCACAGGGTACAAGCGAGTCCCTGACCCGCCTGCCAAAATAATGCCTTTGCGTGTATTCATTTGGCGATTTTGCCACGACTGACTGCCAGATCAAGCCATATGCACTTATGCTTGATACCTATGTCGTTTAAAGATCTAGGCCTTTTGCCCGAGTTGCTCAAAGCACTCAAATCCAAAACTTACCCAAGCCCCACCCAGGTTCAGCGGGATCTGATTCCTGTTGCTCTGCAAGGCCAAGACGCTTGGGTGACTGCGCCCACTGGCTCAGGCAAAACCTTGGCCTACGCACTACCGTTATTAGAAAAATGGGCCCATTCAATTTCAAAAAATCAACCCGCCGGGGTTTCGAAATTAGCTTACGCTAAGTCGACCAAAACCACTCAGTCTCTGGTCTTGGTGCCCACCCGAGAATTGGCAGTTCAAGTCAGTCAACTGTTCATGAGTTTGTCCGCTCAATGGGGCCATCTCTGCAAAATCACCGTTGTATTTGGTGGTGTTTCGATCAATCCCCAAATGATGGGCCTGCGAGGCGGAACAGATATTTTGATCGCCACACCAGGACGTTTAATTGATTTGCTAGAACACAATGCCCTCAAATTGTCTGCCGTCCAAACCTTGGTCTTGGATGAAGCTGATAAATTACTAGAGCTTGGCTTTCAAGAAGAACTGCAATCTATCTTGAGGCGACTTCCATCCAAGAGGCAAAACTTATTTTTCTCTGCCACCAGACCCCAAAGCATGGTGGCTTTGGCCCAGACCCTGCTATTTGATCCCCTTGAAATTCACATTGAAGGCAAAACGCTCCAGCCTGCCGAAATATTGCAGCGTGCCATCCACACCGATATGGGCAAACGCACACAGCTCTTGAAGCACTTGATCAAAGAAGAAAATTTGAAACAAGTATTGGTTTTTGTAGCGACCCAGCACAGCAGTGAAATTGTGGCCGCCAAACTGCGTGTTGCAGGCATTGCTGCAGAGCCATTTCATGGGCTACTGAGTCAGGGCAAAAGACAACAAGTTTTGGCAGACTTCAAAGCCCAACGTGTCAAAGTGGTGCTTGCCACAGATCTGGCTGCGCGCGGCCTAGACATTGAAAAACTACCAGCCGTCATTAATTTCGACTTACCCAGATCGGCAGTTGATTACACCCATCGCATAGGCCGCACGGGTCGAGCTGGCGAGGCAGGATTGGCCATCAGCTTTGTGACACCAGAATCATTGAGTCATTGGTCATTGATTGAAAAACGGCACTCGGTGAAGCTCGAGAGAGAATGCATTCCAGGTTTTGAAGCCAGCTCGCTGGTTCCAGAGAAAGAAAACGGCAATGGTGGCGTTAAAGGCAAGCGTCCCAGCAAAAAAGATAAGTTGCGTCAGCTGGCTGCGGCTGGGATGCCATTGACCCAGTGATTGAGCAGGCTTAAAAAGGCGCTGCCGATCCAAAACGACGGTCTCGTTTGCAGAACCATTCCAAGGCCTCAGCAAACTGTTTGACACTGAAGTCTGGCCACAAAGTGTCAATGAAATAAAGCTCAGCGTATGCGGCTTGCCAGAGCATGAAGTTGCTGACGCGGGACTCGCCCCCCGTTCGGATCAGCAAGTCCATTTCTGGTGCATCGGCCGTACTGAGAAACGGTGCGAGTTGAGCTTCAGTGAGTTGCTCGATACCAAGGTCAAGATTTTCGCGCTGCCAAGATTGAGCCGCTTGAACAAAATCCCAACGTCCACCATAGTTAGCGGCCACTCTGAGTGTGATCTTGGCGTTATGTTGTGTTTGTTGTTCAGCGCGCAAGATCAAGTCTTGCAATTCATCGCTGAATTTGGACTTGTCCCCGACGACTTTCAAACAAACGCCATTGCTCTCCATCTCGTCCACTTCTTTTTGCAGATAGCTGGCAAAAAGGCTCATCAAAACGGATACTTCCTCGGGCGGACGTCGCCAATTTTCGGTGCTGAAGGCAAACAAACTAAGATGCTCTATGTTAGAGCGAATGCATGACTCCACAATTGCACGCACACGTTTCGCACCCGATGCATGCCCCAATGCGGCAGGTAAAAGTCGCTTTTTAGCCCAACGGCGATTCCCATCCATGATGATGCCGACGTGCTTGGGGAGGGGATTTGATGACAATCGAATTCACTTATTTGAAAGACAATGTGATTCTATTACCTCTCACCTCATGAAAAAGGCCGCTAATTGCGGCCTTTTCAAATACCAGTCAGTGAGTTTACGCAATTAAAAACTTATTCCGGTCTTGACCATCAATCCATTTAGGTGCTTTACCTCGACCAGTCCAGGTTTGGCCAGTAGCTGGATCACGGTATTTGGGGGCGACTTTATTGACTGTAGATTTTCCAGCTGATTTAGCAGCACCCCGACCAGCTGGGAAAATATCTTGAACAGTTAAACCAAATTCAGCCACCAATTCACGGGCTTTTCGAACAGCCTCAGAAAGTTCCATTTCACGAGCAGAAGCAATAGCTTGCTCCAATACTTCACGTTGCTTCAGTAATTCCTTGTAGGAGTTATTCATAAAGATCCAATTAATATAATAAGCTTGTTTAATTAACAAGAATATCACTATTCTAATACAAATAAATTTGATTGATAATTTACAAAACTCACAGATTCAATAATTAATTAATAAATTTAGCATTTATCTTATCTATCCGACGTCCCTCAAGAGATAAAACTTCAAAATACCAATTTTCGATTTGAACAATATCACCCACTTCTGGCAGATAACCCAACTCTGAAACAATAAATCCACCCAGGGTATTGAATAATCCCCTTTCTTCACCATTCAATTGCTTGATATCAAGCCTTGATTTGAGTTCATTCACAGGCATTAAGCCATCCAGAACCCATGTGCCGTCTAATTGTGATGAGGCCCATGCATCTTCTACCGTGAGAGGTCGCAACTCACCGGTAATGGCTTCCAGTAAATCTCTAGGTGTTAACAAACCCTGCACCACACCATATTCATCCACGACAAAGACCATTCGTCCGGATTTATCGCGAAGCTGCTCCAAAAGAGTCATGCCGCTTAATGTTTCAGGGACAAATGTGGCGGGAAGTGCATATGCTTCAACAGCTGAGTCCTCAGTATTTGTCAGAGAAACCAAGCGCGCAAGACTGACCACCCCAATCACATCGTCCAAATTGCCGCGGCAAACGGGGTACCAAGAATGTCCGTCTACACCCTCATTCAAACCCACTTGTGCCAAACACTCAGAACGCGTCATACCCCCCTCAAACCACTGAATATCAAGCCGCGGCACCATCAAGGAAGTCAGTGGACGATCGTCCAAATGGAAAACATTTCTGACCATTTGGTGTTCATGCGCCTCAATCAATCCAGCATCCACGCCTTCTTCTAAGCTAGCAGTAATTTCCTCTTCTGTGACAGCACGATTGCCACGCGTATCAATTTGCAGCAGTTTCAATACGGCATGGGTTGTGATGGAAAGCAAACCGACAAAAGGCCTGGCCGCACTGGCCAGCCAAGCCATCGGCCTGGCAACAAGACGCGCCACAGGCTCTGGATACAACTGGCCAATTCTTTTTGGCACAAGTTCACCAAAAATAATGGTTGTGAAGGTAATGGCCGCTACAACCACTGAGGTGGCTGTAAAGCTTGCTGCAGATTCAGCAAGGCCCCAACCCATGAGCCAAAGTGCAACAGCACCACTGAATGCGGCTTCTCCCACAATGCCATTCATCACACCAATCGAAGTAATGCCCACTTGAACTGTTGACAAGAACTGGGTCGGATTCTCAAGCAATTTAAGGGCCGTTGCGGCCCCCTTGTCCCCCGCTTCTTCCATAGCGGCCAGCCTAGCCTTTCGGCTAGAGGCCAGGGCCAATTCAGACATGGCAAACACGCCATTCACCAAAGTTAAAAACACAATCAGTAAGAAATCCATCCCCCCATTGTGCCAAGGCCTGATGACGAATGAAATAGCCGCAATGCTATGGGCCTAAATTTGGTAAAAAACATCCACAATGGGGTTTTATCGAAATTTTAGAAGTCAATGTCAGTTTATTGGGTCGGCGATCTGCAAGGCTGCGACGAACCACTGGGTCAATTACTGGACCAAGTTGGGTTTTCAGCCAGTCGCGATCGTCTCTATGTTCTGGGGGATTTGGTCAATCGGGGGCCCTCCTCTTTGGCAGTCTTAAGGCGTCTGTCCAAAATGGGAAGCAGTGTCGAATGCGTTTTGGGCAACCATGATCTGCATCTCCTGGCTCTGGCCGCCGGAGCACGAAAACCTAGCAAAACCGACACGCTTCAAGATGTCTTGGAAGCCACCGACAGAAGTTCATTGCTAGATTGGTTGCAAAACCAAGCCATTGCACTTTACAAAGAAGATGTACTCATGGTTCACGCTGGCGTTCTGCCGCAGTGGTCACTCAGCACCACCTTAGACTTGGCACATGAAATTGAAGTCGTTCTGCGCGGACCTGATGCTGCCGAATTTTTCATGAACATGTACGGCAATGATCCTTCCCAATGGCACCCTAGTTTGAAGGGTTTGGACAGGCTGCGCTGCGCCCTCAATGCCTTTACCCGACTCCGCTTTTGCTCTACCACAGGCCATATGGACTTTAAGGTCAAGGAAAATAGCGCCAAAGCACCCGAAGGCTATATGCCATGGTTCGAAGTTCCCCATCGCCAAACCATCGGCACAAGAATCGCATTTGGACATTGGTCCACCCTCGGCGCCGTGAGTCAAAAAGACATATGGGCCATGGACACAGGCTGTGTTTGGGGGGGATGTCTCACGGCCATTCAGCGCGATCAGATTGACCACGCGCCACAGAAAATCGAAATCAAATGTCCGCCCTACCAAACACCTTTTTAAATTTGAGGCGTCCAACATGACGTGCCATCCAACATGAAACACGCCTTGGGCTTTGATCCCCGAAAAATACCCTGGACACGCCAACTTCAAGATTGGCCTGCACTACCCTCTGCGTCGTTAAGTGCTGAGCGTCTGAAGTGGATTTTTAAAAATCCACCAGATTGGACTCCAGAGCTGAAACGTGAACCTTTAATTGGCCAGCGCGCCCCTCAAGCAGCAGCCGTCTTGATGCCCATTGTGATGAGGGGCGAGGATGGCCAAGACCCCCATCTCTTGCTGACGCAAAGAACTCAGCACTTGTCTTCACATCCGGGGCAAATTGCATTTCCAGGTGGCAAGGTAGACCCAGAAGACGCAACACTAGAGCAAGCAGCACTTCGCGAAGCACAAGAGGAAGTGGGGCTTGAATCTGAATTTGTAGAAATTTTGGGTCAACTGCCAAGTTACGTCACTGGCACCTCATTTCACATCACACCTGTGGTGGCCTTGGTCTCACCACATCACACCATTACGACCAATGCCAATGAAGTGGAATTTACATTTGAGGTGCCTATGTCCTTTCTCATGAATCCTCAAAACCACCGCCTGCATGAATGGGACAGAGATGGTATTTTGAGACGTTGGTACTCAATGCCTTATCCAGCTTCATCACCCAACAAGGACCCTGCTCATGCAGACTATTTCATCTGGGGAGCTACCGCAGGGATGATTCGAAACTTTTACCGTTTTTTATTGGCCGCGAATTCTTTATGATGCGGGTATGAGCTTTTTCTCTATCTTTTTGGCATTGGTCATTGAACAAGCACGGCCTTTGGGCTCGTCGCATTTTCTGCATCAATGGTTAAGGCGTTGGGCCGACTGGGTCGCATCCCATGTGGACGGCGGAACACGCTCACAAGCCTGGCTCGCTTGGGGCTTGCTCATTGGCGCACCAGCATGTCTTGCCGTACTCATTCATTGGTGTTTGGCTTTTTTCTTGGGCTGGTTCTTTGCAGTGGTTTGGAATGTGGGTTTGCTTTATGTCACCCTTGGATTCAGGCAATTCAGCCATCACTTCACTGGCATTCGTGACGCCCTGAACGATGGCGATGAGCCCTTGGCTCGCAAGTTATTGGCCAATTGGCAGCAAATTGAAATCAATGACCTGCCACGCAATGAAATTGTTCGCCATGTCATTGAACACTCTGTTTTGTCTGCGCATCGGCACGTTTTCGGTGTCTTCTTCAGTTATGCATTGCTTTCCATCGTTGGCCTCGGACCGGTGGGCGCTGTGGTCTACAGAATTGCTGAGTTTGCAAAACGTTATTGGTCGCAAGCACCGTCTGCGCCATCAGGAACAGCAACTGCGCCCACTCAACATGACAACGCAAACTGGCACAGCGAGTCTTTGAAGAGGGTTGCCAACGAATCTTGGCATGCCATAGATTGGCTCCCCGCCAGAGCAACTGCGATGGGCTTCGCCATCATGGGCAGTTTCGAAGATGCGATGGACGGCTGGCGACACCATGCCGAAAAGTTTCCAGATGACAACGATGGCGTTATCTTGGCCGCTACAGCAGGCGCTATCAATGTTCAATTGGGTG
>Ga0315909_10007696_pt1 | contig 11959 bp, 25 predicted proteins | sample LakEriMetagenome_11_FD_203527 | JGI IMG/M metagenome (GOLD analysis project Ga0315909, IMG submission 203527) | Freshwater fungal communities from buoy surface, Lake Erie, Ohio, United States - Buoy 2 MA125 | ecosystem: Environmental > Aquatic > Freshwater > Lake | place: USA: Lake Erie, Ohio...
ATTAACTACCGATTTAATTTATAATAAATTAACAAATAAAAATTTAATAAAAACCATTGAAGATTATAGCATTAATTTAAAAAGTAAATTACCTGATGAAGACGGCTTTGCGGAAGTGGTGACTGATTTGTTAGAAAAATGCATAAGTTTAAAAGATATTCCCTTAACAAAATTTTTTGAGCTTACTAAAAATATTTACCAAGAAGGCAATTTTATTTTTGATACAGCAACAAATCAAGCTATATGCGAAATTGAAGGCAAAACTTGGGAGGAGATTGATTATGTAGCAAAATTTACTATAATTAAAAATATTATTGAAAATACTTGACAATTATTTTTTAATAACTTAAAATTATAAAGACGGCAATTTTTAATCCCCTTGCCGTCAACTTAATAACTTAAATAAAAATTATATGACAAACGAAACGAAACATTATCTTTTTATTACCAAAATGCCAAACAGAAAAAAATATGGGATGTATATAGTTATGAAAAATGATTATGTAAAAGAATATGTGCATTTGGCTTCTTTTAAAAATGAAGATTGTATGTTAAAATTTACAAAAATAATATCAACAATTGATAAAATACATTTTGAAGAACCTATAATTAAAACTTAAAATAAAAAATTATATGACAAATACAACAATTAAAGCATTTACCTTTTCAGATTATTTAAAGGAATTTGAAGGTAATTTTAAACCCATTGGTAATTCCGTAAGTAGTTTATTGCTAATCACTGGGCTAGAATTGTCCGAAAAAACTTTGCAAAAAATAGTAAATGAAATGGAGTATTTATCAATAAATACTGCAATGACAAATTATTTAAACTTACATAAAGCAATAAAAAATATTTTGGGAGTTGATTTATTAGCTTTCAATCATTAATAAAAAAACATATGAAAAAAGATTTAAAAAAAATAATAAAATTTAGAGCTTGGGATAGCTCAACAAAAACAATGATGAGCCACGAGCAAGTTTTGAGGCATTTTCACGGATGCTATGAAATAGGTTTTGATCCATTCCAAGATGAGCACTTAACTTATATGCAATTTACTGGTTACAAAGATAAAGACGGCGTTGATATTTATGAGGGAGATATTGTGCAGTTTATGGGGCAGAAACCTTTTATAGTCCCCTCTATCTCTGATTTTAAAGTAGAAACCAAATTTTTGCATTTTTATAAGGTAATAGGATAAATAAACTCGGAGCATTAACCAAAGAAGAGCTTGATAACTTAAAATCAAACAATTAAAATTAACCTTGGCAGACTTTTTTAATCCCCAGTCTGCCAAACAAAAGGAGCAGTAATGCAAAAAATACAGGAAACAATGCTAATAACAGAGATTAATAGACAAAAAGATAGACAAATCGCACGAACTCTTGACGACTTGGCAGATCTAAAATTGCCAAAACTAGTTGAGAATAGAATTAAGCGAGGCTTTTATGATTTTGCTGATAATCTTATAAAATTAATACAGGATACTCAAAATGACCGACCAAACAACAAATAAGTCTTTTTTACTTTACAAAGACAGCTTATCAATTCTTAAACAACTCACTGACGAAGAGGCTGGCAAGTTATTTAAAGCTATTTACGAATATCAAACAAATAATATTTTACCGCAAGATAGATTGATTACTATTATTTTTGAAACATTTTTAAACCAGTTTAAAAGAGACGATCAAAAGTATCAAAATGTTATTGAGCGAAACAAAAATAATATTGCCAAAAGGTGGAATAAAATTGATACCAAAAATACCAGTGGTAAAATTGGAATACCAAAAGATACCAAAAATACCGATAGTGATAGTGATAGTGTTACAGATAAAGATAAAGATATAAATATATCTATATCTAATAAACCTAATAAAGAAATACATGTCGGTTTTGAAAATGATTTTCAAGAATTATGGCAACACTATACACCAGTAGTTGTAAGCAATGGTAATTTTACAAATAAAGGTTGCAAACAAACTGCTTTAAATTCTTATAAAAAGGCAAGAGCTAAATTCTCGCATCAAAAAATAATGGATTGTTTAGAATTATACTTGAAAGAGTGCCAAAAGAATAACCGCTTTACTAAAAATGTAGCCACTTGGATTAATCAAGCAATGCAAGATGGTTTTAAAACTCACGAAGTTGTGCTAATCAATGCAGAACCGCCGAAACAAGTTTTTTTAACTAAACAACAACAATTGGAACTTAGACAAAAAGAGCAAGAGGAACGTTTGGCAAAAATTTATAACAACCAGTAATATGAAAATTTTAGAATTTAAAGTTTTTAAACAAAACTACAACTTGATAAAAGATAATTTTTTTGCAAGCAAAGAAGAGTCTGATGTTAAAATTATGATGATTTATGAAGCACTAGCCGATAAATTGACTAATAAAATGTTTCAAGAGCACACTAGCTATATCATACTTAATACAACCACCGAAGAGTGGAATGATGCTTATGGTTATCAAGGTTGCCCTGCTGTTGCCGACTGGTTAAAATCTTTTTTGCCAAAGAAAATTGAAAAAAGTAAATATGAAATTTGTAAAATTAGCGGAGCTAGATTGGTAACTCATTATCTTGACTTCCCTAATGATTATTTACAAGAAATTAAAAACCATCAAAAAAGGTTGCAACTAAATAGCGAAAAAAAACAATTAGAGGGGCAACAAGCAACACAAAATCAAAAAAACATACAAACATACATTAAGGCTATTAATACTAACTTAAAATCAAAATAATATGATAAATTTTAATGATCCTATTTTTCGCAACAATGATTATGGTAATAATTATCATTCTTCTAATTTAATTTTGTATTTTTTTTCTATTGTTATTTTAATTTTGTGTGTAATTGCAAGTTTTACTATAAGTCAACACATCCAAAAACAACAATATAAAAATAAAAGAAAAGAAATTATAAAAACAATTAATCAATAAAATCAAAATAATATGCAAAATAACTCAGTTAAAATAATAAAAGTAAAAAAATGGTTTTTTAGCTCTACAAATAAAATTTTAATACAAGCACTTGACGATTGCGAGGCTATATTTGGTGTAGTTGATGATAATGATTGTCTTTTATATAAAGAAATTCATCGAATACAAAAAAATCATATGCAATGGGTTAAAGTTCCAAAATCATTTGTTTTTTTCAAAAATCAAATAATTGATTTTTATGCAATTTGTAATCAAACAACATGTTATCAATTCTCTTGCTATATTAAATAACTTAAAATCAAAATAATATGAAAGAAAGAATAGTAACACAAAACAACAACTTCTGGCCACAAGAGGATTTATATAAACATATTGATGAGCTTATGGTAAAATATTACAATGATGCAAAAAATCATTTTTTTATTGAAACAGCCAAAAAAGAAAAATGGTTTGGTTGGCACGATAGCCGATCAGATTATGGCTTTTGTGGTTTTATGCGAACAAATTTATTGCATCAAGTGGTTATTTTAAATAAACTTGGCAATTCTATTAATGTTCCAGTTAATCATAGTTGCTTTATGTTTTTATTTAAAAGCGATTGGTTTCAAAATTCGGTTCTGCAAAATGGTTTTATTAGTTTTCAATTATACCCGAAATGGTGCTTGGAGGTTATAAAAACTAAAAATTATTATCAACCAAAACAATTTTACGAAAAATTATGAAATACCTTATAAAATCTTATTTAATCTTGCTAATTATATCTTTTGAAACAATGTTGTGTTTTGCTTTTACATTTAACAGCACGGCAATGTTTGTGGCGGTAATATTTATCTTTAATGTTTTTTTAATCATTACATATCTTGGCTGTGATTTAACCATTAATGAAAAAAAAGATCTTGACAATTAAAAATAACTAATTAAAATTTAATTGCCGTTTGCCTATTTACGAATAGATTTGAAAATTAACCAAACGGCAACTTAACAACTTAAAATAAAAACATATGACAGAATATACAAACAAAAATCAATTTATTAACGTTTTAAAAAAATTTCAACATAGCTTTACTTTTCGATTTGTAAGTCCAGAGTTGAAAAAAAATCGTGAATTTGTCTTGGAAGTGTTAAAAATAAATGGTTTGGTTTTAGAATATGTAAGCCCTGAGTTTCAAGCAGATCCCGAGTTGGTTTTGGAAGCAGTTAAGCAAAATGGTGATGCTTTTGAATTTGCAAGCCAAAAATTAAAAGAAAATCGTGAGTTTGTTTTGGAAGCGATGGATATAAATTGGAAGGTTTTAAAATATACAAGCGAAGAGTTGCGAATTGCAATTGACGGATTTTTCAAAATTTTTTTAAAATAAAAACATATGAAAAATACAACAAAACTTATACAGCCATTATCAAAAAAAATTCAGGAGCAATTAAAAATTGTTGCCGAAGATAAATATAGAATTTATCAAGAATTATCAAAAAATGAAAAAACAATTCCCAGTAATTTAATTAAACCTATTGCAATTAGTAAAGTTAGCAATTACGAAGATATTTGTTTTTGGCTTTAATAATTACCAACAACTAAAAATAAAAAAACATATGAAAGAACAAAATTATAATTTAAACAATCTTGGCAATACTTTTTATCTTTTTAAAAGAGACGATGAAAAAATGATTGATGATATAAAAAAATTTGCATTAAAATACAGAAATAAAGTAGAAAGCGATTTAGGTTTAGATAATACACAAGCTGGTTTTATGCAACAAATTTTAAATAAAAAGATTTGGGCGGATAAAACATATACTTATAATCAAAATAAAAATAAAAACACTCCTAGAAACTTTTTAGATTTTTTTTTGAGTTGGGGAGCTTTGCCAAAAGATAAAAGTTTAAATGAAAAATTGATTGCAAAATTTTTAGAAAGCTCTAATCGAATTCCTGAAAATTTAGATGTTTATTTTATTGTAACCAGAGCACAACTTAAAGATTTACTGGGAGGTCGCTGTTTGGTTGGTGAAATAAAAAAAGAAATGAAACGAGAGCCATTGTCAATCGATATTTTTGATTTAAAAGACAAGTATCAATCTAATAAAATTAACGACGAACAATATAAGTATTTTCAAAAAATGGAGCAAAATTTGTTTAGTTTAATAGTTCACGAGGAGTTTTTTAAAACAATTATCAATAATTCTGTTGGCAAAAAAAATGAAACAGAATTTTTTATTATGAAAGATTTAATCAAGAATTCTTTAAGAACAAACAAAAATAACCACTTCGGCAACCATAATGGTTTTAAGCAAGATTTATGGAAAAATAACAAATTTTTTTAAAAAAAAACTTGACAATTTTTTTTGAATAGATTAAAATTATATTAGCTAAATTTTAGCTAAATTAACAATTTAAAATTTAAATATATGAAAATAGAAAATGAAATAAAAAATACAGAAAGTGTAGAAAATACAGAAAGTGTAGAAAATACAGAAATTCAATCAAAACAACTTAAACCTGCTGAAAAAATTACGGCACTTTTAAAAGACAAATTACAAGAATTTTTAGGTCAAGATACAAACAGATATGTAAAATCTGTAATGTCAGAAATTTTAAAACAAAATTTAACAGATTGCACTCCGTTGTCAATTTTTCAGTCAGTAAAACAAGCAGTAGATTTGGGATTGGAAATTGATAATAGACAACATGCTCACTTGATTCAAAGAGGAAGAGATTGCACTTTTATGATCGGTTATCGTGGTTTTATTTACTCAATTAAAAAACATATTCCAAGTGCTAATATAGTAGTTAATTTAGTAAAAGACGGAGATTTATTTTCTATAAAAAAAATAGGAGATCAAGATCAATTTATTCACGAAATAAAAAATCCTTTTGCTAGTAAAGATAAAATAATTGGTGGTTATTGTTATATATCATATAACAACGAAGGAAGGGAAATTGCAAAAATTGAAACACTTTCCATTGAAGAAATTAACAAAATTAGAAGTGTCGCAAAAACAAAAAATATATGGGATGCTTGGTTTGAAGAGAAAGCAAAAGTTGCCTGTATTCGCAGAGGTTGTAAAATTTTATTTGCTGGATTAAATAATGGAATAATAAATAAAATTATTGAAATTAATGACGAAGAATTTGATTTTGAAGAAAAAAAACCTAAAAAAGAAAATAAATTATCAAAAATTTTTATACCATTAAAAGCGCCAGTTGAGTAAAATATTTTTAAAAAAATACTTGACAATTATTTTTTAATAATTTAAAATTATTACACCACAAACACACCACAAAAAAAACTCAATTAACAACTAAAAATAAAAAAAATATGAAAATAACAGATAAAAACGAAATATTAGAAAAAGTAAAACGATGTGCTTGTAGTTTCGAAAATGCTAGCGAGGACTTGCGAGATGATATGGAATTTGTAAAAGAGGTACTCAAAATAGATGGTAGCGCTTTAAGGTATGTTAGTGATAGATTACGAGATAATGAAGAGATTGTAAAACTTGCAGTTAAGACAAATGGTTGGGCTTTACAATCTGTTGGTGAGAAGTTTAAAAATAATCGTGAAATAGTTTGGGAAGCGGTAAAGACATGTGGCGAGGCTTTACAATTTACTGGTGAGAAGTTTAAAAATGATATAGAATTAGTCTTGGAAGCAGTTTGGCAAAATGGTAAGGCTTTACAATATGCTGGTGAGGAGTTCCGAAAAGATATAAAAGCAATGAAGAAAGCACTTCTTTATTTGAAAATACAAACACTTTGCGGACAATTGAGAAAGCAAGAATATGAGGTAAATGTTAAGGGTTATTAACAAAAATTATTTAACTAAAAATTTAAAAAATATGAAAGAAAACTTTTTTACAAATAGACAAGGGGCAATTGGAGCTTCACAAATAGCAGGATTAGTTCATTACTACTCCGATAAATTGCTTGCTAAAAATATTATTAGCCAAGAAACTTACAATGAAATTAAGAAAATGGAGGAGGTTTCTGTTAATGTTTGGAAGCAAGAAATGTCCGACATAAAATACATTGAAAGCCCGTGGAGTATCAAAGAAAAAATAAAACTAACCGCCGAAGAGTTAGAATTATTAAGTAAAAAAACAAGCAATAATAACACCAAGCGAGGTAATGAATTAGAGCGACCAGTTTTTGATAAATTTTTACAGCATTCGAAAAATCGGAATAATAATTGCAAAGAAGTCGCAGGTTATGATAAAAAAGCTAGCAAGCAATACAAAAATTTTAAGGCAATTGCAACTATTGATTTTTTAGTTACTGTTGACGAAATTTCTGTTCCTATTTACGATTTTGAAACTAATTCGCCTATAACCGATACGACTGATTCTGTTGCATTAAATAAAGAATACATTGTCGAAATTAAAACTAAAAATACAAGTTTAGATGCAGTTGGCAACCCAGTAAAAGAAAAGATTAATTGGATAAGCTATAAATTGCAAGTAGCTATGCAAATGGCTTTACATAAGATTGATAATGCAGTTATTGTATTACAACAAGTGGCAACAAGGGATAAAGAACACGATATGAGTGCCGAGCTAGATATTGAAGCTATGATTATTGATTGCGAAGAAGACAAAGAATTGATTGTTGCCGTTGAAAAAGTTTTAAAGTATTTTGATGCAGATTTTAACAATGATTTTAAGCCACAACCTGAACTTAAAAAAGATGTTGAGTTATTAGAATTTTTAGCTAGAAAGGAACTTATAATGGACTTGCCAAGCGAATTAAACAACGATATAGCCGAAATGAGCCAGTTAGAAGCTAATTATAATAGATACTGCGAATTAAAAGATAAAGTAGAAAAAACATTAAAAACTATTGCAACCGAAAATCAAAGATCTGTCAATTTTAGGGGCAGTCCTTTTAATGTGCAAATGACACTTCCTACAAAATGGAGTGCCGATGATATAGTTAAAAAACAAAATGCTACTAAACAAGATTATGAAGCTAGTTTATTACTTGCCGAAGGCAGTGTCAAAACAAAATCAATGTTTAAATTAATTAAAAGCAAATAGTATGAAAGAACAAACAATAATAAATACTACAAAAACCACTTTAATTGTCGAAGAAACTAAATATAATGTTATAATTAATACAGAAACTTTTTTTGTTTCTATATTAAAAGATATTTTTAGTATTTTTATGCTTTTATCTGCATTATGGTTTAATTATAATTTTCTTGGCAATAGTTATATTATGATATTTATAATAATTTTAATGCTTTTTGGTTATAGTGCCAAACTGGTTTTTATTTTTTTAAAAAGTGACAAATATTTTTTTAATGTATCTTATGATAATATAGAAAAAATAAAAAAAATACTTAAACAACAACAATAACTATGAAAAAACAAGAGCCAATCACAACTGAAAAAACAAGAGCCAATCACATAATAAATAAAGAAAAAATATTAGAATTTTTAAAAAAAAATAATGTAAAAAAATGGGTGGCAGAATATCTTACTCCTGAAATGTTAGATGATAGAAATTTTGTTTTAGAACTTGTAAGAATTGATGGTGGTATTTTAAAATATGTTAGTTCTAAGTTGCGAGACGATTATGAAATAGTTGTAGAGGCAATCAAACAATCTGTTTTAGGTTCTCCTTTTGAATTTGCAAGCCCTAGGTTGCAAGAAAACAAAGAGATTGTTTTAATGGCAAGCAACAAAAGTTACACAAATTTAAAATATGCAAGCCCTGTGTTAAAAGCAGATATAGAATTTATTAAAGAGGCGATGAAACAAGATTTTAATTGCTTAACTTATGCTGAACCTAGACTAAGAAAACAAATAATGGATGATTTTTTTTTAACAATTAACCAACAATAATTATGAAAAAACAATTACTAATCACAACCGATTTACAAAGCGAAGATCTTTATAAAGATTTAACAAATTATGCAAAAGAAAACGAACGATCTTTTGCTTTTATTGTAAGAAAAGCTTTGGAAGAGTTTTTAAATAAAGAAAAAAAAGAACCTCATTCTTTAAATTGGGAACCGACAGAAAAAAAATCTAAAATTTAATAAATTAAAAAAATAATTAAATATGATAACAGAAAAAAGACTTTCTTTTTTAAAAATTAACCAAGAATAACTATGAAAAATATTGATTTTGAAAACTTTTCAAGAATGTTTGCTGAGGCAGTATTTGTAATATTAATAATATCTATTTTGGGATGGTTAGTATATATTATACAAGAAAATTTAGAAGAACCTAAATGCGATATTGTTAAAAGGGCGGAATTTATGGAAAAATGCATGCAAACGAAAGTTCCGTTAGAAGACAAAATTAAATTAATCATGGAATGTCGATTTACTTCTAAAATATACTGTAATAAATAATAACTAAAACTATGATAACAGAAAAAAAACTTCGCTTTTTAGAAGAGCAAGCAACTATCTCAACAGATTTTGCCGAGCTAACAACATTTTTAGAAATTGAAAAATACTACCCTGAGATTGAAACAACCGAAGATAGGGAGAGAATTAGAAATTTGGCTAAAAAAAGAGTGCAAGAATTATCAAAAATCAAAAATGTAAAATAATGAAATTTATTGATGGATTACAATTAACTTTTATAATTTTAAAACTAACAAAAGTTATTAATTGGAGTTGGTGGTTAGTTTTATTGCCAATGAATATAATAATATTACTTATGATAATTTTATTTTTAATTACAACTTTTTTAAAATAATGTATATAAACGACAGAAGGCTTCGATTAATTTTGTTTGCACCTTTATTTTTTAAAGATGTAATAACCCAAGGATCTGTGCAAGAAGATAGCCCAGATTTAACCAGTGAAGCAAAAGAAATTGTAAAAAATCAAGTAGATACTATTAATAACTCTATTAATTTTGCCGATAAATTTTTTATCGATACAAGACAAAAATATGATGTTGATAAAAAAAGATTTTTTAAGCAAGTAATTAATGTAAATAAAATTATTAGAAAATGCTATAATTTATATTACAATAAACAAACAAAAGAATGTCAAACTACAAAAGTAGTAACTGCCGTTGTTTTTGCTTTTTATCAATTGTTTTATGATATATGCGAGCACGATGGTTTTAATTTTTATGTTGATGAGAATAATGAGTATATTATCACAAATAAACAATATGAGTTTTTAAAGCCATATGCAAACATTATTAAAACTAATTTTATTGAGCCATTGGCAATACTTGGCAATAATACATTAGAATACACCACTGCACAAGCCCTAAATAAAGGTAAAAAATTTAATGAAGAGAAATTTTACAAACAATGTGAAAGCAATGTTGAAAATATCATTAATTTATTAAAAAATATTTAAAAAAACTATTGACAACTTAATCTTAATGTTTTAAAATTATCGCATTAATAACTTAAAATAAAATAATATGACAAACTTACAAAAATATCACCAAACAATAAAAGTAGAATTATTTGATCATATGAGTAGCGATCAAAAAATAGCTGACTGTGCAAGAGTATCTTATGGAGACAATAATAATGGTAAAAGCACTGATTTATTATACTATCTTATGGAGCACGACCACAGCTCCCCTTTTGAGATGGGAGAACTGGTAGTAAAAGCAACCGCCCCTTTATATATTGCCGATCAATGGAAAAGGCACAGAACATTTTCTTATAACCAAATATCATTAAGATATACCGAAGCAAAAAGCGAAAACTTTTTTATACCTGAAACATTAAGAATACAATCTAAAACAAACAAGCAAGGTAGTAATGGAGCTGTTGACAATCAAGATTTATGTAAATTGATAATGCAAGAAAGCATTGACAATTCTAATAAAAATTACAACATTTTACTAGCTAATGGAGTTGCTAGAGAGCAAGCAAGGGGAGTTTTGCCAACTGCAACAACTACAACTTTTATTTGTAAAGGTAATCTTAAAAATTGGTTGCATTTTATTAAGTTAAGGCAACACGAAACGGCACAAGAAGAGATTAGATGGTTTGCCGATAAAATAGCCGATATGATTGCAGAAAAATTCCCAGTAACTTACGATGCTTTTAAAAAGTTTAAGGTAGATGCAGTAACATTTACACAAGACCAGTTAGCTTTGATAAAAAGCCTTGTAAACGGAAATCTTTTAACACAAGCCGAAAGCGGTTTAAGTGAACGGCATTACAATAAAGTTTATGATGCAATTATAGGTAAAAAAGAGCCTAGCCCAACAAGGTTAATTATGGATTATATGCAAAAACGTATAGAACAAATTGATAAGTCTAGAATAGATTTAAAATCTCAATACCCAGACTTATTGCCATAAATTTTATGAAACAATTTTAGATAAAAGTAATTTATGAAATACATTAAAAAATTAATTCAGTGGGTAAAAGAAAAAAGCAATTGGCGTTTTTTGCAAAATGCAATAAATAATAACAAAAAAAATATTACTACTTACGATCTAGCTTTCGATCTAGCTAATAAAAATGATATAGAAATGATTTATGATGATGATACCGATCATACTATATGGGTTGTTAAAGTAATAGAGATACAAACAATTTTTGTTTTTTCAATTAAAGAAAAAAGTAAAGAATTTATAATAAAAATTTTAAGAAAACACAAGCCATCTAGCCTATTACTAAACAGCGTTCTTTATAACACAGATTTGGATTATATTTACCATGATTTAACTGGTTGGAAATTTAAATCAGCCAATGGAATTATTACTTTTAAAGAATATAAAAATGAAAACGAGTAGAATAAGCAACAGAAGAAACGGTTATGGCGAAGAAGACTATATGCACCTTGATTTTGTTGCAGAAATGCAGGAAAAATTTTTGCAAAAAAAAATATGTCAAAATTTTGTTAGATATGGTTACAACACGGCAGGAGAATATAGACCGATAAAAACCGCTTGCACAATCAAAAGAAAACACGGAGAAACTGGTGTAGCAGATTATCTTGTTCAGTATAGAATTGATGGCATAGACCATACAGTTTATTTAGAATTTAAAGCAGGCAAAAACAAACAAAGTCAAAGTCAAATTGATT
>Ga0315909_10007699_pt1 | contig 11957 bp, 8 predicted proteins | sample LakEriMetagenome_11_FD_203527 | JGI IMG/M metagenome (GOLD analysis project Ga0315909, IMG submission 203527) | Freshwater fungal communities from buoy surface, Lake Erie, Ohio, United States - Buoy 2 MA125 | ecosystem: Environmental > Aquatic > Freshwater > Lake | place: USA: Lake Erie, Ohio...
AAGCATGCGCCAGTCCCAAGGTGCGCGCTGGGAAGCAGCCCGCTGCTGACGGATGGCAGTGGTGCAGTTGTTGGTAATGGCATTATACCAGCGCGGACGTTCGTGCAATTCGTTCACGGTGCGCACGTATTCCATGAAACTCGCTTTCGCGAACGGAGCCTTGAGCCGGTAGAGATATACGTCCTCGCCCTTGCGGAAATTACTGCGCAGACGCACCACATCACGCTCATCGGCAACCACATAGAACAACTCGAACTTGCGGTAGAGGCCGCCGAGTGCGGAATACGACTCGCCTTTTTCCGGGCGAGTCTCGATGCTGAAACAGATCCGCCCTTCCTCCCCGAAGTCGAAGGAAAAGATCGGGTGAGCCATGAAGGGCGAACCCCAGTAGTTCAGAAACAGATCCACCCCACGGAGTTTGTTCAAATCGAGCCGCCTTGTTTCATAACGCGGTGTAAAATCCTCCTCGGTCCGGTAATCGAAATTGCGGACCTGATGAAACGTGACCGCATCGCCTACGATCACCGCGTAGGGAGTGACGGCGACTTCGGGTTTCCAGTCGCGCTTCTGCAACGGTTGCTGGTTGAGCCACCACAGCATCACCAACAGATTCCCAAGGGCGAGCGCCAGCTTGGCGCGCCAACGGGGCTTTAACAGGATCACTGCCAGCAGCACGAGCACGGCAAAACCACCCGCCGCCCATGGCCGCAGAGCCGCCAGCGGAAAATCGAACCACAAGGCTCCGAACGCCCACAGCGTCCAAAGTAACAGGATCAACCATGCAATCACCGCTCCGGTCCAAAGCAGGACTTTCCGCAACAGATTGGTAAATAGAGACTTCGATCTCACTACTCTTTTTCAGCAGCCTCCGCAGTATCCGTCATAGTCTTGCCGGTATCCTTGAGCGCGCCGCTGGTGGTTTTGAGGTGGCTTTTTCCAGTCCCGACGGCGGTGGAGCCAGCTCCTTGACCGGCGGCTTTCACCGTGCCAACGGTAGCCTTGTTCAGATCCCTTTCGGCGATTCCGCTGCCAGCAGTCGCCGCGGTGTTTCCGACGGTGTTGACAGTGCCCGAACCGAGGGTCTTTGCGGTGCGTCCCACGCCCTGCGCAGCGCTGCCCACAGTGCTTGTGGTGCCGGTGGCGAGGGTTTCGCCTGTCTGGCAGGACGTGAGGGCGAGGAGCAGCGCGCCTAAGACTGTGGATAAGGTTGTTTTCATGGTAATGGACGGCTTTCGATAAACGCACGTTGTATGGTTGACGACGACACCCTGTATTGTCTACCTTCCCTAAAGGGCAGTGGACACGGTATTGCCATGCGGAGAAGCTTGATAGTAATCCCATGCCAATCTCCTTCACGACCCGACACCTATCATGAATGCTCTGCTGAAGGAAATTCGCCACAACCCGCTGCTTTGGCTGCTCGCTTTCGTTCCCGCCGTTTTTGTGGTGGAAAAACTCAGACCGGATTCACACACGCTGCTCTTCGTGCTCGCGGTGCTGGCCATCATTCCACTGGCCACGTTGCTCAGCCACGCCACCGAATCGGTCGCCGCCAAGACCGGGGATTCGATTGGCGGCCTGCTCAACGCCACGCTCGGCAACCTCACCGAATTGGTCATCGCACTGTCCGCCCTGAAAGCCGGGCAATACATGCTGGTGAAGGCCTCCATCGCGGGTGCCATCGTCACCAACACGCTGTTCATGCTGGGCGCTTCATTTCTGCTAGGTGGACTGAAGCACCACACGCAGGAATTCAACCGCGTGGGTGCACGGTTTCAGGCTGGCTTGCTGTTTCTCGCCACCATCGCTTTGCTCGTTCCCTCTGGCATCGCCCATGCCGACTTGGTGGATGCTCCGGAATACGTCCGAAAACTCAGCCTGTGCCTGGCGGTGCTGTTGATCGCCACCTATGCGCTGGGCATGCTGTTTTCGCTGAAGACCCACCGTGAGGTCTTCTCCAGTGCTCAAACCGAAGGCCACGACGACGGGGAACCATGGCCGATCGGCCTCGCGCTTGTCGTGCTCGCCGGTGTCACCTTGCTGGTGGCGCTAGTCAGTGAAATTTTTGTCGGCTCCGTGCAGCACGCGGCGATTTCATTTGGTATGACGCCGGCGTTTGTCGGCTTCGTGGTGGTGGCACTGGTCGGTGGTGCGGCCGAAATGTCCTCGGCGTTTTCCGCAGCCCGCAAGAACCGCCTCGACCTGAGCGTTGGCATCGCCCTAGGCAGTGCGGCGCAGATCGCGCTTTTCGTCGCGCCAGTGCTCTTGCTCGCCAGTTATGTCATCGGTCCGCAGCCGATGGACCTCCAGTTCTGGCCCGGCGCGGTGGTGATGATCCTCTTCGCCACCCTCGCGGCGAATCTAATGACATCGGGAGGCCGCTCAGCGTGGTTCGTCGGCGTGCTGCTGCTCATGGTCTATCTGGTTTTCGCCACCTCACTCTACCTGCTGCCACCAAAGGCCCATTGAACCAGAGAAATGATTCATCCACACATGGACTATTTCAATCCAACACACTCCCATCCGCATTCCATGTTCTCATATTGCCCCTTTCGCCCATTTCATGTCCTGCTTTCCGCTCCTGCTCGATCTGCGGCAGGGTCGTTGTTCTTGCTCCTGTTGTCGAATTGCGCCCATCAGGGCCTGCCGCCTGAGGAAGGCTTTCATCGTTCCGCCGTCATCTCCCTCAAACAGGCGGATTCCAAATCACTGACCACGGAACAGCGCGCCGCGCTGTATATCGAAGCCGCCCGCGACGCTGCCGCGCTGCTGGATTCATCCGGCTCCGCCGAGACTGCGCGAACCATCTACAACCAGGCCGCCACCGATCTGACCGTGCTGCTGCGCTCGTCCGATAACGGTCGGATGTGGAACCGCCCGCTCGCCCTCGAATCCAGAGGCAAGACCTACCTGCTGCGCTTCGCCCCAAAATCGGCCGACGGCATCTACCAGCCAGACTGGTTCGCGTCCTTTGTCGCAGCCGACGACGTGGACATGGATTCCGTGGAAAACCGCCATCGACAGGACGGCGTGGGCGGCGCACTGGTCGGCATTCACGAAACCACCCCTCGCGAGCCCTTCTCAACCAAGATTGGCGTCACCACCCCGGTCACCGCCACACTCGATTTTAAGGGACTCGACGTGACACTTTCCCTGCTCGATCCCACAGTGATAACCAAAGCTCGCATCGCGGCGAAGGAGCGCACGCTTGATGCGGATTTCTCCGCGCCGCTCGCCCAATACCCGCAGGCATCCGAGTTGTGGAAAGGGCTCATGGGCGCAATCCACGCTGACAAAAACATGAACACCACCGGGCTTTTTGAATTGCAGCCCTACGATCCGGACCGCATTCCGCTCGTCTTCGTGCACGGTCTGGTTTCCACGCCCCGCATGTGGCGTAACGTGATCAACGAACTCGAGACCGACCCGGTGCTGCGCCGCCGCTACCAGTGTTTGGTTTTCAGCTACCCCACCGGCAATCCGCCCGCCTACTCGGCGATGCGCCTGCGCGATGAGCTGCACCGGTTCCGGAAGCTGCATCCAAACTCGAAGGACATGGTGCTCGTTGGCCACAGCATGGGCGGCCTTCTTAGCCGCATGCAGGTGACCGACATTGATCGCGACGCCTGGGATGTGATCGGCAAGGACAAAGCGAACCAGTTTTTCAAAAACGTCAAACCCGGCGACCTCATCGACCGCTGCGCCACATTCCAAGCAAATCCCCACATCGGTCGCGCCATCTTCATCTGTGCGCCACAACGCGGCAGTAAAATGGCTGTCGGCACGCTTGGTGAACTCGCCATCCGCCTGATCTCACTTCCGGGGGACATCGTTTCCTCAGCCACCACCACCCTTGGCAGCTCCCTTTCCCTCATCACTGGTAATAGTGGTCGCATGCCGACCAGCATTGACGGCCTGGCTCCTGGCAACCCACTCTACAAAATCCTCGACTCCCAGCCCATCAAAGTCCCTCACCACTCCATCATAGGCGACCGCGGCAAGGGTGATACACCTAACAGCTCCGATGGAGTGGTCGAATATTGGAGTTCCCATCTCAAGTCCGCGAAATCCGAAAAAATCGTCCCCGGCCCTCACGGTGCGTGTGAAATGCCCGAGACTCTGGATGAGCTCCGCCGCATTCTCCATCTGCATCTCAAATCAAACTGAAGGCTCCGATTTGAAAATAACACCATGAAAGACAAGGTGGCCGATATGAACATGTAGACATATTCAGGGCACCCTACTCATTCCTCACCGTCAACGAGGGAGAGTCAAGGACTCCCAGTAGATAGACGATCTGGGAATACGGGTCGTCAAAGGGCTCGACATCACATCGCGAAAGTGATCGAAGAGTTGTATCGCATGCTCGGCGTCTTTTGCCGTGAATTGTCGGTGAGCCGCGCCTGCGATTAGCGGGGAGTCATTTTTTTCTCCACGAGCGCCGATCCATGCGGTCGCATCTATCGCCTAAATGCAGGGCGTGCTGCAGTTACCGTCATCTAAAGTAGAAGCCAGTTCATGGTCCATACAGGACAATAACGGATGAAAACGGACAGTAGCGGATTTGTTCCCACTTTTGTTCTCAATTTCACCTAAAAGTCGAGACAAAGTCTCGTAACCCATTGATAATCAATGTGGTCGGGCTGGCGGGATTCGAACCCACGGCCTCTTCGTCCCGAACGAAGCGCGCTACCAGACTGCGCTACAGCCCGTTATTGGCAACGGCGAAAGAAAAATAAAAAAATCCCGCGCGGGCAAGTAAGAAATTTCTAACGAAATGCGCACACGTGCGATACCTCATCGCAAGGCCACGCCGCGCATCCAGGAATCGATCTCACTCACGTAGTTGCTTCCCATGCCGTGGCAGACTACGATTTTATAGTATTCGCGTTTGCCCTGTGCATTGGTGATCGCAAACACTTCGGTGACGAAGGCCGGATAGTCCGCGCCGCTGCCCTCGTCCTCCTGATACCAGCGGACATTCTGTCCGAGGATTTTGGTGTATTTCCAGAACTGCGGTTTACCCGGCGGTGGTTGTGGCGTTTCTCCGGCATACATCGGCTGGATCAAGGGAGGCTGCGCCATCGCAGAGCCGGGACCCGCCATTTTGCGGATGAAAAAGAACGTCAGCGAGGACTTGGGATCGATGTAGCGCACACCATCGCTTTCCTCCTGTACCGACCATCTCGTGGCGAGGCTGGGCTGACAAAGAGAGACACGCTGGCTCGCCGACTGCGTGCCGGAATCTACGCAGGAAGAAACAAGGGTGATCGCCGTTAGAGTGACAAAAGCGCGAAACAGGTGATTCATCATGCGTGGACCATAGCAGCAATCCCTGACTCGTAAAGGCGGATCTGCACGGCATAAGAGTTGCGCCATGTTTCCCGAAAAAAACGCTCATCGCCCTCATCCCCCTGCAAGAATCACCCGTTATGCATGGTAAATGTCACGCGCCCTTTTTTTCGGCGATCCATCCCGGTATGTCTTTTCAACCCACGACTCTTTTTTTCTATCTATCGCTCGTGATCACGCCCGCCATGGCGGATCCCGAGCATCCGGGGGAATCCGTGCCTGCGGGGCATTCGCATGAGGGCGAGGCATTCAATGAAGGCCCGCGCCAGAAAGCGATGGCCATCGACGGCACGGGCGAAGTGAACTTTCCGATACAAAGCACTTCCCCCGCCGCACAAGCCTTATTCCATCAAGGCATCGGACAGCTCCACGGCTTCTGGTATTTTGAAGCAGAACGCACCTTTCGCCAGATCGCCGCGCTGGATCCCACTTGTGCGATGGCCTACTGGGGCATGGCGATGGCGAATTGGGAAAATCCCAAGCGCGCCACCGAGTTCATCAACAAGGCCATGGCCCTGCGCGAGCATGCCGGAGCCAAGCACGCGATGTGGATCGAGGCCCAGCATCGTTTTCACACGGCTGCTGGCAAAGACGATGTCGCCAAACGCCGACAACTCATCCGCGATCTGGAGGGCATCATCCATGCCTACCCGGACGACATCGAGGCGAAGGCGTTTCTCGCGTGCCGCATCTGGCAATTCAGTCGTCTGGGCATAGCGATCACCTCGTATGAATCCGTGGATGCCCTGCTGCAACAAGTGCTGGCAAAGGCTCCCCTGCATCCCGCCCACCACTATCGCATTCACTTGTGGGATCAGGAAAAAGCCGAGCGCGCGCTGGACTCCGCCGCCTTGCTCGCGCGCACCGCTCCGGCGATCGCCCACATGTGGCACATGCCAGGGCACATCTACTCGAAATTGCACCGCTACGATGACTCCGCCTGGCATCAGCAGGCGTCGTCGCGCGTCGATCACCGCTGGATGTTGGCACATCGCATCCTGCCGGATCAAATTCACAACTACGTGCACAATCAGGAGTGGCTGATCCGCAATCTGCAAATGATGGGAGATAGCGAGCAAGCACTCATGCTCTCGCGCGACCTGCTCGCCAATCCGCGCCACCCCACGCTCAATGCCGATTCGAACAACAAGTCCAGCGTGCATTACGGCCGACTCCGCCACTTGGAAACGCTGGAGCAATTCGAGCTTTGGGACATCGCCCTGAAGGATCTCGCCACTGGTGATTTTTCCACACCGGGAAATGATGACAGCGTTCTCAAAGCACAGCGACTCACCGGCATCGCACACTTTTCCCTCGGCCACCACAAGGAGCTGAAACAACTCTGCGATGATCTCTCCGCCACCATGGAGAAACAAAAATCCGAAAAATCCGCTGCCGAGGAAACCGCGCGCACCAAAGCGCAGAAAGAAAAAAAGAATCGCAAGGCCATCGATCAAGCCGTAGCCGATGCCGGACGCAAGTGGAATGACCCCATCCGCAAACACAAGGAACTGCTTGAGGAAATGCAAGCGCATCTTGCTCTGTTAGAAAAACGCACTCCCCCTTCCGTGAAAGGCATTCGCCGGGCCAAGCACGTGATGGCGAGGCTCCACCTGGAGATCGGCGAAAAGGATCAGGCCCTGCGCCTCTCGAAAGAAGCCGTCGATGCAGCGCCCCAGCAAACACTGCCACTCGCCGCCCGAGTCGAGATCCTCCACGCCACGGACGACAAGGAAGCCGCGCGCGCTGCTTTTGCCCTGCTGCAAGGCATGTCTGCTTCGATCGATCTGAAAGCCCCACCCTTCGCGAGACTGGCACCCATCGCCAAAGAATTCGGTGCCGCCGCCGACTGGCGAAACAAGACCACGCCGCGCGCTGATGTAGGCACGCGCCCCTCGCTCGATTCGTTAGGTCCTTTGCACTGGACGCCACCACCCGCGCCGGACTTTTCGCTACCCCAGGCCGATGGCAAACAGATCTCACTCGCCAGCTTCAAAGGAAAACCGGTCGTCGTGCTGTTTTACCTCGGCCACGGCTGCCTGCATTGCATCGAGCAACTCAATGCCTTCGCGCCTCAATACCAAGCGTTCCAAAAAGCAGGCATCGAGATCATCGCCATCAGCACCGATCCCGTCGCCGAATTGCGCGAATCGCAGAATGCTTACACAGAGGGAGGAAATTTCCCGTTTGCCATTCTTGCCGATCCTTCGCAGCAAAGTTTCCAAAGCTATCGCGCCTATGATGACTTTGAAAAGAAACCGCTGCACGGCACCTTCCTGATCGATCCCCAAGGCCGCGTGTTGTGGCAGGACATCGCCGCGGAACCATTTGCCAAACCAGATTTTTTGCTGAAAGAAGCGGTTCGTTTGTTAGAAAAACATCGGACCCAGTGAGTAGCGAACGCTTTGTTCTTGCTCACGGCGGGCATGACGGCTATTCCCCGTTTGTCGGGAAACCGACATGATAGGGAAGCCCTTGGACGGGGCAGGAAATTGTTGGGGAAGCCGGTGTGATTCCGGCGCGGTACCGCCACTGTGATTTTCGTTTGGTAACAGACGGAAAAAGTCAGATCGCCAGCCTTGTCATGCGTTCGAATGACCTGCGGAGTTCAGGTCAACTAACAGACAACATGAAACAAAAAAATACGACCTCCCTGAGGAGGCCTAGTTGGCGTGCCTTTGTGGCACGAAGTACGGTGGGATTGCTCGCGGCGAACATCGCCCATGCGGAAATCGATACCGAATTGGAATCCATCGTGGTGTCAGCACTGCGGACCCCGCGCGAGGCCAGCGATGTCGCCTCCGCCGTGACCGTGATCGACCCACGCGATTTGGAAAAACGTGGCATCTTGCAACTGCGCGATGCCTTGAACGAATCCCCCGGCGTGATCGCCACCTCCACGGGTGGCCAGACGGGAGCCATCGGCTCGGTGTTCATCCGCGGCACGAACACGGCCTACTCGCAGTTGGTGGTGGATGGCATACGCCTCAGCGATTCCACCACGCAGCTGGGCAATATGTTAGGCGCGGCGCGGGTGCTGGATCTCGGTCGCATCGAGGTGCTGCGCGGCGCGCAGGGCGCGGCCTACGGCGGTGAATCGATCGGCGGTGTGCTCTGGCTGGAAACAGCGCGCGGCAGCGGCGATCCGCAGGGCACCTTCTTCGCGGAAGCCGGCTCGTTTCAATCGATCAATACCGCGATCCGTTATCAGGGAGAAACAAACGATCTATCGTATTTCTTTTCCGCTGGCTACGAGGAAACGGAGAACGATACTCCGCAGCAGCAGTTCTACCAAGGCAGCGCGGCCTTGCGTCTGGAGCAAAAGATCAACGACCAATGGCAGGCGGGCGTCACCTACCGGGGCGTGGATGCCTACTTCAACAACCTCGGTTCGTCCGATGACTATCTCGATGGATCGCTGGCGACATTCTATCTGCATGGTCAGATCCATGCCGATTGGAAAACCAGCCTGATCGCGGGATTCCAGCAGGAATTTTACGATAGCAACTACAGTCCGGGCAATTACGGCACGGACATGCGCGCCTACAACGTGATCAACGATCACGAGTGGCGCATCCGTGAAAACCTGATTCTGTTAGGCGGTGTGTTCGCCCACCGGAGCGACTATCAAAACACCATCGGCACGGCCGCCGAGCGCGACCGCTATGGACTCCACCTCGGCATCGAGTGGGAAACGCTCCGCGACTGGAAAAACTACGCGGCATGGCGATGGGAAGACTACGACGCGTATGGTGAGGAAAGCACATGGCGCATCGGCAGTGCCTACGAAATCAAATCCACCGGCACGATCGTGCGGGCGGGCCTTGGTTCCTCGTTTCGCGCGCCGAGTTTTCTCGACCTCTTCGGCTCGGCTTTCGGCGCGGGGAATCCCGACTTGAAAGCCGAGTCCGCCGTGGGCTGGGATTTCGGCATCGAACAAACGATCGCCACCCATCATCGCCTGCAAGTCACGGTGTTTCACAATAACATCGAGGAACGCATCAATTCCTTCGCTAGGCCGCGGCCCGTCAATCTGCCCGGTGAAACCCATACGGAGGGATTGGAGAGCGCCGTGGACGGACGATTCCTCAGCGATGACTGGCACTACCGCATCGCCTGGACCTACCTGCCGCGCAGCCTCAGCGATCAACCGCGCCATCACGTGAATGCCGCGCTGGACTGGCAGGCCACGGACAAGCTCCAGCTCGGGGTCGGACTGAATTCCCTATCGGATCACTCGTGGGGTGGCTCGCCGATCGACTCGTACATCGTCGGCCGATTCCACGCCAGCTATCAGCTCCGGGAAAACATCCGCCTGCACGCACGATGGGAGAATGTCACCGATGAGGATTACCTGCTCTCCGATTTCGGCGGCACGCCCATCCCCGCCGCTGGCTCGGCGGTGTTTGCCGGGATCACACTGCAGTGGTGACTGAATGCCATTTTTTGATGGAAAACGGCGGTCGTTTTGCTAGATTTCGACCATCGAATCTTCCCCCGAACATTCCCTGACTTCGAACACACCACGTCCATTTGCTTCGTGGGGGCGGCGCTTGTTTCATCGGCTGCTCGATGCACTCTATCCGCCGTCCTGCGAATTGTGTGAAGTGCCGCTGCAAGACGGAAGCTACCTGTGCGAGGCATGCCGCGAGAGCTTGCCTCGCATACGCGCGCCGTTTTGCTCGTCGTGCGGGGAAATGTTCGAGGGCAACATCCAGGCGGAATTCCTCTGTCCGAATTGCCGTGACCTGACCTACGCGTTTCGCTTCGCACGGCCCGTGCTGTGGAATAGCGACAACGCCCGCACTCTCATCCACGGCCTCAAGTACGAGCGCAACCTCTACCTCGCCCGCGATCTCGCACGGATCGCGGGCGAGGCATTTGAGGATCCACGCCTCGCCCAGGCACGGCAGGAGCGCTGGACACTCGTGCCCGTGCCCCTGCACTGGAAGCGCGAACAAAGCCGCCACTACAACCAGTCACAGGAAATCGCCCGCCATCTCGGCGCCCTGCTCGGCCTGCCCGTGGTCTCCGCCCTGAAACGCACCAAAGCCACGCCCACCCAAACCCACCTCAACCGCAAACAACGCCTGCAAAACCTGCGCGGGGCGATCGCGCTTTCCACCGCGGGAAAACGGCTGAATCCTCAGGAAATCAAGGGAATCGTGCTCATCGACGATGTTTTCACCACCGGTGCCACGGTCCAGGAATGCGCGCGCATTTTGTCCCAGAATCAGCATGAAAACGTAGTTGTCGTAACCGTCATGAGAGGCTAAGCTGAGCCCGCAGCAGCCCCACCGCCGCGCCGATCCAACAAACACCACTTATGGGAATTTTCGATAGACCCCGTCTCCGTCCTCAGGAAAAACGCGACGACATGCCCGAGGGCATGTGGACGAAATGTCCCTCCTGCGAGGCCATGCTGCACCAGTTGGACCTGAAGCAGAATCTCAATGTCTGCCCGCCCTGCGGGCACCACTTTCTCTACGGCTCGCGCGATCGCATCGCAAATCTCGCCGATGAAGGCAGTTTCGAGGAGCTGGACGCGGACCTCATTTCCGCCAACCCGCTGGGCTTTGCCAACTACCCGGAGAAGATCGAACAACAACGCAAATCCTCCGAGCTCAACGACGCGGTCGTCACCGGACGCCTCAGCATCGAGGGCAAGCCAGCCGTGATCGCGGTGATGGATTTCAAGTTTTTCGCCGGCTCTATGGGATCGGTCGTAGGCGAAAAAATCACCCGCGCGATTGAACTGGCCACGGCCGAAAAGCGCGGCATCATCATCATTTCCGCCTCCTCCGGCGCGCGCATGCAGGAAGGCATGCTGTCCTTGATGCAAATGGCCAAAACCTGCGGCGCTCTCGCACTGCACAGCGAGGCCGGTCTGCCCTACATCTCGGTCATGACGCACCCGACCACCGGCGGCGTCACCGCCTCTTTCGCCACCATCGGCGATGTGAACCTCGCGGAGCCCAAGTGCATGATCGGATTCGCCGGTCCGCGTGTGGTGAAGGAAACCACCCACCAAAACCTGCCGCCCGGTTTCCAAACGGCGGAGTTCATGATGGAACACGGTCTCATCGATGGCATCGTCGCCCGCAAGGACCTGCGCCACAAGCTCGGCATCCTGCTCGGCTACCTGCTGACCTCTTCCCCGCACCCATGACCTATCAAGAAGCGATCCACTGGTTGTTTTCCACGCAACTTTTTGGCATCAAGCTGGGTCTCGATGGCCCGCGGGAACTGCTGCGGCGCTATCTGGCGTTTCCTCCCCGCGGCGTGAAGGTGATCCATGTCGCGGGCACGAATGGCAAGGGCTCTACCTGCGCTTTCATCGATGCCGTCGCACGCGCTTCCGGCTATCGCACCGGGCTTTTCACCTCGCCGCACCTGATCGACTACCGCGAGCGCATCCAGGTCGCCGGTGCGGAAATTTCCGAGGAAGACTGCACCCGCCATCTGATCGCCCTGCGCGAACTGTGCGAGTCCCTGGAAACGCATCCGACGTTTTTTGAAATCACTCTCGCGCTCGCCATGCGTTATTTCGCGGAAAAAGAATGCGAACTCATCGTGCTGGAAACGGGCATGGGGGGGCGGCTCGA
>Ga0315909_10007700_pt1 | contig 11956 bp, 16 predicted proteins | sample LakEriMetagenome_11_FD_203527 | JGI IMG/M metagenome (GOLD analysis project Ga0315909, IMG submission 203527) | Freshwater fungal communities from buoy surface, Lake Erie, Ohio, United States - Buoy 2 MA125 | ecosystem: Environmental > Aquatic > Freshwater > Lake | place: USA: Lake Erie, Ohio...
TGCCAAGAAGATGTTCCGTTTCTTTGGCGCAAAATAATAAGTTCTGGCGCGGTGCTGAGGTTGTGATTTAAAGCAAAGGAGCCAGAACCCGCACCAGTACCCGTATAGCAAACCTCATCAAAGAAGCCGGGGGCGCGGCGCATGGAATAAGTGATGTACGTTGTAGCGTTGCTATTTAAGCCAGAGTTTGTCAGCGTTACACCTGTTTGACCATACGCAGTCAAAAACGGAGAGCCATCAGATTCTGCGGCTGTTGAGTTTGAATTCGAGTAAACAAGACCACGCAGACGATCAAACCAAGGATTATTGGCAAAATACAAATGGTCTCTGTTTAGGTTGATAAACAAATCTGGTGGGAATCCAGCGTCAACCACGGCCACCGAACTCGTCCCTGCTCTTGCAACAGGCGCAAACACCTTAGTACCATCAGTAGGCACTTTCATCGGGCCACGGCGGATGGCGATGTAGATGTAGGTCTGCCCTGTGGTCATGACAAAGTTTGTAAAACCCGTAGACGTTGGCTGGACGCTAAAACCTGTTGTTTCAGCGTCAGATAGATTTGGCCTTAAAACCGCTGAAGAAGACACAGTGGCAACCAAGCCACGCATATTGTCTACCACCCACCAATCCTGTGAGTTTGATGCGTTCTTAATCAAAATCCATTGCGGCTCATACCCCAAAGTTACTGTTGTGCCAGAGCTGCCAGCGCCGACAACAGACCCACATGAAATCACATTGTCTGTACCAGTCAGGCCAAAGCCTCCTGCGTCATGGGCGAATAGGTAGGCTACGTATGTGTCGCCATTGTTGTTTACCCCCGTTGAGTTTCCAAGAGTAAAAACAGTTGATGTTGGCGCTGTCGAATTCCAAACATTAGGGTCTGCGGTCTGTGCGTTTGTTAAATTTAAGAAAATAACGTCTGTTGCGGGTGTTGTTAAACCCCTGTGGTACACACACCACTGCCCCGTGTTATTGGTCTTTTTAACAATCATGCACCCCGGAACAGAGCCAAGATTGTGCGCCACTGTCCGACCGGAAGTCCCATTCCCCGTGTAAGTCACAATGTCAAAGAACTTCGGCTGCTTGCGGAATGTCCATGAGACATTCGTGTCTCCAGCATTGTTGTTAATTTCAGGACCTGCATCCAAGTTAAAGCCTGACGCCGTAAAAGGTGTTGCGGCTATAGAGCCGTTTATACCCAATGCGTCTGTGCCGTCTGAGCGCAAGTACTTTCTGGTAGATCCGACATTTGCACTGTCAAAAAGTTCATGGTCGCCGTACCCGTAAGCGCTCCCAACATTTCGACCTTTGAGCCAGACCAAACCACCTTTATTCAGCAGATCAATGCCGTTGGTAATGGTTTGCGCAGAACTACTGCCTGTGTAGAGCCAAGTGCTGAATACGTCCTCGATGTACGTAAAGGGGCCGCCAAAAGGCCAGCCCGTACCGGCGGTGGCTTGCATCTGCTGCTCTAACGTCCAAATACCGGGGGCGGCACTGGATGACGTTGTGGGAGGTGTGGCGGAAAGTACCCCACCTTTGTAGCGGTTGCTCATGCGGTGCCCCTTATGAGGAGATTTCTTCGTAGCTGATTGTAAAAGTCAACGCGTTGGCTGTGCCTGATGTAATGGCAATTGAGGTGCCTTCCATCAAATAAATGGCTGTGGTTTTGTCCACTGCAATCAAAGAAGCGTAAGACGGCACTGAGATAGTGTTGACCACTGGGTATGCTGTACCACCGGATGGGGCGGAACCTTGAGCGACTGCGCCGTTGCTGTACACGGAGACTGTTGCATTAGCCGCCGTACCTGTACCATTAGACGCCACAATCTGGTTGATCTTAAACACCTTACCGCTTGACGCAGCATTGGGCAGAAGTACCACAGCAGTTGTGCCTGTTGGCGCAAAGTATGTCGTAATGCCATAAATGGCGGTAACGTTGACGATATTAGGGTTGGCCATGATGACTCCTTCAGATGGCGAATATTAAATCAAAAGCGATGGATTTACCAGCGGAGATTCCACTGGCGGCTGGGGTTGTTGACTGCCATGTTGTTCCGTTTGAGGTCAAAACATTACCGGCAGTGCTGGGGGCGACAACCTGAACCGCTGAAGTTCCGTTGCCAAGAAGAACATTGTTTGCTGTAAGGCTTGTTGCGCCTGTACCGCCGTTGGCAACGGCTAAGGTACCTGCAACTGTAACAGCACCCGTGCTGGATGTGCTTGGGGTCAGGCCCGTAGATCCAAAAGTAATGGAAGTTACGCCGTCTGCAACACTGGAAGAAATCTTTACAAAGTCAGAACCATTCCATGCGGCCAAACACTTCTCACCGGCAACAATAGTCACCCCAGTCGTGGGGCCTGCACCGCGCAGCACTATTGAGCCTGTGCCATCATTAACAACAATGTAGGATTTACTTGAAGCTGGGGCTGTGATATTGCGAACAGTAGCGCCATTGCTGGCTGTCCATCTAATGATTGCGTACTGCGCTGAATTGGCAGTAATGTTGGTTGCAGTTTGGTCGCCATTTGTGATGGTCAGCGTTTCATCTTGGTTGGTAGAAAACGTTGTTGTGCCCGCAACTGCAATGTCCAGATAATCCGTAATGGCGTAATTAACAAGATTACCCCACTGCCCGTCAAAGGTACCTTGTTCTGGCAGCGCAAGGCCCAAATAGGTAGATGCCATGATTTTTCCTTACAAACCGTTGATGATGGACATCGCTTGCACGAAGCCCTTAGTTGCGTAACTTGGTGTCACCCATGACGGTGCGCTTGCGCCGTTAGACTGCAGTAGTTGACCGCTAGTGCCTGCGGCTACAAAACCAGTCGTGTTAGCCGCGCTCTGATAAGGAACGCCTCCGGCTGTACCACCAGTCAAATGAGCAATTGAGCCAAGCAGGGTGTCCCCTGTCTGAAGCTCTTGGATGGTTGTTCCGTTTAGAACAAGAGAATATCTGGTGGCCATGTCTTACCTCAATAAACTGGAACGCTGATGGTGGAGCCTGCGTTGTTCAGCACAGACAAATACCCGTTGGAAATCGTCACGTTTGTAGTGCTTCCGGCATTGGTCAATACAGGCAAATATGTGGAAACCCCCGCCCATGTAGGCGCAACGCCCGTCCCGTTGCTTTTTAAAAACTGCCCTGACGTACCCGCATTGTTTGTAGCGTTGACACTATAGCCTGCAGGGTATGTAACAAACACATCTTTTGTACCTGCTGAGAACGATACCAACGAGCCTGAATTGGACGAAGCCAGCACCGTGTCACGGGATAAAGTAGTACCAGATGACGTGTATGTGCCCACGCCCACTTCCCATTCATTGCCCGTTTGACTGGCAATCGTGTAGTACGTTGTGTTGGTGTTACCAATGGCAGAGAAGGATTGAAAGCCTGTAGACGCGCCAAGGAGCGTGACTGTCCCCGTACCGGTTGTGGTAGTGGTTTCCTTTACCCTGTCTTTGAGTACAAGCGCCATACTTTATCCTTATACAAGCGTTGAGACATCTTGCCAGTTGGGGTCATCGTTATTATCAATCGCCCCCCAACCCGGTGTCTGTGAAGTTCCAACAGCCTGCCACCCTGATGTTTGTGAATTATCGACGTTCTGCCAGTTTGCAGACTGCGTGTCAACTATATTTTGCCAGTTTGCGGCCTCGCTGTCATCAATTAACGACCAATAAAATACAGCAAAGTCGCCGACCGCGCCCATTGCTTGGTTGCCAGTGATCTGAACCAAGCGCTGACCAAGGACTGTTCCGACCTGACCAGTGGCAGAAACACCTGACAAACTGACCACTTTGTTGAACTCAACGTTACCAACTTCGCCCGTAGCAGCAACACCCGAAATGGCCACTGTTACATCAATACCAACCGTTCCAACCTGACCTGTACCGACAACGCCGTCTTCTTGCTCTGAAGAACTAGCCAAAACTGTACCAACTGCACCGGTAGCCGATACACCAGAAAGTTCTGCGGCTTTGCCTGCCGCAACCGTACCAACAGCGCCTGTGGCTGTTACACCAGACAAGGCCACCGTAGTAACTAAAGAAACTGTGCCAACAGCGCCTGTGGCTGTTACGCCTGTCAGGGCTACAGAACGCTCAGCAACCGAGACTGTTCCTACTGCACCCGTGGCTTGAACGCCAGTCAAACCAACTGTGCGAGAGCTACTAACTGTGCCAACAGCACCCGTACCAACAACACCGTCTTCTTGTACTGAAGCGCTATCCAACACAGAACCAACAGCGCCTGTGGCAGACACACCTGTCAGGGCAACTGTACGAGCTCCAACCGCCACGCTGCCTACTGCGCCTGCGGCCTGAACACCTGTCAAAGCAACCGATGTAACGCCCGCCACGGAACCAACCGCACCTGTAGCTGACACGCCAACCAGAGCAACAGAGCGAGAGCTACCAACGGTTCCAACTTGACCGGTACCAACGACACCATCTTCACCTGCGGAAGTAGAGTCTGAAACACTGCCAACAGCACCTGTGGCTTGAACGCCTGTAAGGGCAAAAGAAAGACCGCCGTTAGAGACAGTACCGACAGCACCCGTGGCAGACACGCCAGTCAAGGCAACAGAGCGAGAGCTACCAACTGAGCCTACCTGACCGGTACCCACAACACCGTCTTCACCAGCAGAAGTTGAATCAGCAACCGAACCTACTGCGCCTGTAGCAAATACGCCTGTAAGAGCAATAGAACGCTCGGCAACTGAGACGGTGCCCACGGCTCCCGTGGCGGATACGCCAGTTAAAGCAACTGCACGAGAGCTACCAACGGATCCAACTTGGCCCGTACCAACAACACCATCCTCTTGTCTAGAGTTGCTCTCAGCGACATTACCAACTGCACCAGTAGCTGTAACGCCTGTCAAAGCAACGGTACGAGCACCGATGGCCACCGAGCCAACTTGCCCCGTAGCGGACACGCCCGTGAGAGCGATTGAATTGACTGGGCTAAGCGTACCTACTGCGCCTGTTGCGGACACGCCTGCGATGGCCTGTGAGTAACTTACAGAACCAACTTGACCGGTAGCTGAGACACCGTTCTCTGCAACAGAAATATTTACACCAACAGAACCCACCGCGCCTGCTGCGGACACGCCAGACAAAGCTACAGAGATTGCACCAACGCTTACTGTTCCAACTTGTCCAGTAGCAGATACTCCGGTGATAGCAACTGAACGGGAAGAACCTACTGATCCTACTGCGCCTGTGGCTACAACGCCGTTCTCTTGTACGGAAGAGCTATCAAGCAAGCTACCAACCGCACCCGTAGCCGACACGCCAGTCAGTGCAAATGTTCTAGCGCCAACAGCAACTGCGCCAACCTGACCCGTAGCGGATACGCCCGTGATAGCGCGTGTGTAAGAAACCGATCCAACTGCGCCCGTAGCAGCTACGCCGTTCTCGGCTACAAAGAACGCTACACCAACAGAGCCCACAGAGCCGGTAGCAGACACACCTGTGATGGCCAAAGAACGCGCGCCAACTGCGACAGATCCAACTTGGCCCGTGGCAGATACACCAGAAATAGCAACTGAGCGAGAGGAGCCTACAGTGCCTACGGCACCCGTAGCTACAACACCGTTCTCTTGTACGGAAGAGCTATCAGAGACAGAACCCACATTGCCTGTGGCAGACACGCCAGAAACAGCCACTGTCCTAGAAGAACCAACAGAGCCTACTTGACCCGTGGCAGACACACCTGACAGCGCCTGTGCATACGAAACAGAACCAACTGCACCCGTGGCGGAAACACCACTCAGAGCAACTGAAATTGTTTTACCCAGCGAACCAACCGCACCGGTAGCCGTTACGCCAGAGATTGCAACAGTACGTGCAAGGCTAACTGACCCAACTTGACCCGTAGCGGCTACGCCGTTTTCTGCAACTGTGCGAGAAGAACCAACCGTGCCTACGGCACCTGTGGCGACAACGCCGTTCTCTTGGGCAGTTGTGCTATCAGAGACAGAACCTACGTTACCTGTAGCAGATACACCACTAAGCGCCTTAGTGATTGACTTACCAACAGAGCCAACAGCGCCGGTAGCCGCTACACCCGACAAGGCTTGGCCATAAGTAACAGAACCAACAGCACCCGTTGCGGATACGCCGTTTTCTGCTACTGAAATTATTTTACCGAAAGAGCCTACGGCTCCTGTGGCAGATACGCCGCTTACTGCAACTGTAATGGCCTTACCAACAGACCCAACAGCGCCCGTAGCAGATACGCCTGTGATAGCCGCAGACTGCACAATCGAGGGGCTCATCGAGCCTACAGCGCCTGTAGCGGCTACACCGTTCTCAGCAACCGTTATGGACTTACCAAAAGATCCTACCGCGCCTGTAGCGGCGACACCAGAAAGCGCGGTAGTTCTAGTCTTACCAACAGACCCAACGTTGCCTGTAGCAGATACACCAGATAGACGCTGCCCTGCAAGAACAGACCCTACCGCACCAGTAGCAGATACCCCGTTCTCAGCAACAGAAATAGTCTTACCAACAGACCCAACGTTGCCAGTGGCGGCGACGCCAGAAAGGGCTTTAGTGACTGATTTGCCAACGGAGCCTACAGCGCCAGTAGCCGCTACACCGTTCTCTGCTACGGTTATGGTCTTGCCGACCGAACCTACCGCGCCTGTAGCTACAACACCGTTCTCTTGAGCAGACGTACTGTCCGAAACAGACCCTACGTTACCTGTGGCCGATACACCGGTAAGTGCAACCGTGCCACTCTTTGTAAAGCCAAGCGTACCTACTGCGCCAGTAGAAGCAACGCCATTCTCCGCAACAGAAATAGCTACGCCAACAGACCCAACTGAGCCTGTGGCTGAAACACCATTCTCTGCAACGGAAATAGTCTTGCCAACAGACCCAACTGAGCCTGTGGCTGAAACGCCGGTAAGCGCTTTGCTTCGCGCTCCAACCGCAACTGACCCTACAGCACCTGTGGCAGAAACACCGTTTTCAGCAACGGAAACAACTTCCGTGACTGAGCCTACCGACCCCGTGGAGGATACGCCGGTAAGCGCAACGACTACCGTCTGCCCCGCAAGCGAGGCGAACGGCGCTTCGGCAAATGCGGAGATGCCAAACATGGATTAGTCGGCGAGTTACCCCGCCGTTCCTAGTTAGGCAATACGGATCAGGCCAGTACTTGCGTCGTTGGTTGGCATTGTCAAAGTGAACGTACCAGCGGTCACAGTCTGTGAACCAAAGGTATGAACGCTAACTGCCTTGTTAGCTTGCGTGTTGTTGTAAATCAACACAGCATCAAATGCTGTAGACAAAGTCACGTTTGTGTACACTAAACTTGCAGAAGAAGTCCAGAACGCGGTTGTGCCACTTGTTGAAGGGGGAGTACCGTTGGTAACGGTAATACCGCCAGCAGTGTAGTTTGTACCGGTAACTTCACCAGTAGCAGTGTACGCTGTAGAAGAAGCATTCATTGTGGCGGATGCCAAGTACAGAGCAGCCTTGAATGTATCTGCTGTTGTTGCCCCACGAATTGGCGCTGTGCCAAAGTTGTGGGTTGCGACCAAGATTTCACCCTTGAACGACGTTGTCATTGCTTGTGTGTTTGCCATGATTTGGTTCCTTTCAACCGATTTCAGCGGCGATGCCGCTTGCTAAAACATTTTTCTTTATGTGCACATTTACTGAACGATGAACAAGTTCACCTTCGTGCCAATATTCAACCCAGCTTGTCACCTCGTGATCATTATCAATGGATCCTTCTTTTTTTTCAAGAAGAGTTATATCCATTTCGCCTTTGGTTGTGTTTACAAGTACCATTTTTGCTCCTTAGTTAGAACTGCGAATCAATGCTGCCGTGGCGGTGTTGGCCGGCATTGTGATTGTAAATGTGCCGGTGGAGGTTTTGTCAGAACCGAAGTCCAACACAGCAACAGATTTGTTGCCCTGCGTGACGTTGTAAATTAAAGCACATCTTGCAGTGATTGCGCCAGTCCAGCTAATGTTAGGGAAGCCCACATAGGCTGTGTACCCAGAAGTGCTGACGGTAATTGGCGTTAACTGTGCGCCGCCAGCAGAGTAAGTACCCGTATTGGCGACTTCATCGGTTGAGCTGTAAACGGTTGTATCTTCGTTCAAGTTAGCGTTAGCCGTGTACAAAGCAATCTTGATGACATCAGTCGTCAGGTCATGAATACCTTGGTACAACTGCGCTTTAAAGCTTGTGGTCTGGGTCTGGATAATCGACATGTCAAGTTACCTTCTGACGGAACTGACCAGAACGGTAAGCGTCTTGACGCTCCATACCATCGCCCAAACGTTTAGCCAACGCTAATGCTTCCATGAACTTCTGGTTATACAACTGCATCATGTCAGTCTCACCCTTCATGTAGGTGTAAGCCTCAACTAGAGACGCATACAGCAGTACAGAGTCAAAGTTATCACCAAGCCATGTACGGCCATCTGCGGCTACTGTGATTGATTCTGGGTAGTAGTAATAGTGCAACTCAACTGTGTAGTTGGCATCGGGCTTTGGGCCAAGAATAAATGTCAACTCGTCTGTGATGGTACTACCACTGACTGTGGGGCCAAACAGAGCGTAGTACCTTGGTAAGCCCGTATCAGTAGCTTTGGGGTACGCTTGGCGGATAAAGTTCACATCTTTGTTCAGCAAGTATTCATAGTTGCCGTCGGCATCAATAACAGCCAACGAATACGTAGCCAAATAATCGTCAGGCGCTGACAGGTATGTACTTGTAGTAGATACCACACCCGTCATGTTCTTACGAATCGAGGGGAACTGAACCGAGTTATAAATACGCTGCTCAGCTTGCTGAACGAACACAGGGATATTAGTCACGAAATCTGCTTCCGTGTTTTCTGTGTACGCTTGGATAGCGTTGCTGAGTGCGGTGTAATTCATGCCATCGGGCCTCGGGCCATAGTTCCCTTAGTCGCCGCGCCGTTGCCACGGGTGACAATACCGGATGTCTTAGTGGTTTCGTTGCCAGCAGCTTTGCTGATGTTGCCAATAGACATGTTAACGGTATCGGCTTTACTGCGGTTGGGGGGAATGCCGGGGTTTCCAGAAATGCCTACGGGCTTACCACTCATTGTGTGTGGCTTAGCGTATGCAGAAGCAGACAGATTGTTAATCTTGGCCATGTTATTTCCCCTGATTTTTAACTTTGGCCATACCGCGACCATACTGCATCATCATCTCATTGGTCTTACCGCCCTTGGCAAGCTTTGTTGGCGCTTTGCCGGGGTGCATGTTTTTCTCGTGCTTGCCGACAGCAGATTTAATCATCTTCATGTCTTGTGTCTTGTCTTTCATAACTAACTCCTAAGTAACTGTTACTGTAACTGTACCAACAAATGCCGTTGCCACCAAGTAGTTTGGCGTAAGAGCAACATCAAAAGTACTCGACCCACCTACCGGTGCCCACCCCCACTGAACATCCCGCGAACCACCAGTCAAATTGCCACTAGCGTTTGTGCCTGCCGTAACGTACGTTGTGTCCTTGCGCGGGTTACGCACTGCCTGCGGATCATCCACTGGGTACATACCCAACTGCAACTGCGGTTGATCGGGATCCCAACACGTATCACACACCATCAAATTGTAAAGCTTTGTCTTGATAACTTCTTGTCTCAAAGCCGTCAATTTGTACTGTTGGCCGCACCTATCGCACATGGCGATACTGTTCTTGCCAGAAGCAAACCGATTGCCCATTTACGTACCGCTACCAATAAACATTTGCCTCGGAACAAAACGAACCGAAGCCTTCTCACGATCTTCATCAGCCGCCAACTGCCAAGCTTCATCGTATTGTTGCTTCAAGACCGGCAAGCGCTCAGCGCCATTCTCAATCTTAAGAGCCAAGTAGTAAGCCAGCCCCGCCACCATGCAGGGCAGGAAGCGGAAAGGTACATCCATTGTGCGCACACCCCCGCCAGCATCATCAATACGGCGCATGCGCCAGTAAACGAACTGATACGTTGTGCTGTTGTCTGGGGTTGGCCAGAGGGTCACAGAAGGCAGGTTTTGGGTATACACAGCCACACCAGTTGAGTGTGCTGCGGCAGTTGTGCCGTTCTGCCCACGGAAGCAGTTGTTAAGCACGTTGCCAGAGATGTAGCCGTATTGAATAGTCTCGTTTTCAATCAACAAGAACCCTGTAGCTGGAAGTCCAGCCACTGACGTCAGTGTAATTGTGGTGGCCGTAGCCGTAATCCCGCCGTTAAGCGTGGTGCCAATGGAAGAAGTCTGCCCATCCAAACGCTGATACCACACCTGAATCGGACGGGCTTGTTGCAGTTTGTTGGGGATTGTAGCGTACGTAGAAACACTGATACGTGTAATGGTCAAGTCCGCCTGTGTAGATGCGCTACCCGCGCCCGTGCGAATCACATGCTCAAGTAGATCCACCGTATCTACGGGCAGTGCGTAGGTGTTCAGACCCGGAGTCAGGTTAATTGTCCCCTGCTCAAACGTCCACATGTTGACACCACGGTTTGCCCAATCAGCAAACATCAAATTCAATGAACGACGGGCAGTGCGTAGGTCGTAGCCCGTGCGCAACTCCGAACCAGCGCGTTCGAACGCTTCCTCAACCAACTCAGTAAGGTCAAGGTTAAACGCTGCGGTTCCTGAAGTGGTCATCTAAAGCCTGCCGTTTTCTTTGCAATCGTTTTAGGTTGTGCTACGAATTGTTTGCCGGCGGCTTTTCCGGCTCGCTTGGCTTTGGTCGTCGCAGCGTACTCAGCAGGGCTGAGACTTTTAATCGCAGCGCTTGGAAGGTATCTTTCACCAGTGTCAGAAGATTTTTTACCACTTTTGGTTCTCCATTTTTGGTCGCCCCAATCCTTCAATGATTTTTGAGGCGCTTTCAATCTCGGTAACCCCCGCCTGCCGCCTTGTACTTCTTGGCAACAAGCTGAGCTTTACGCGCTGACCACTGACCTGCACCAGTGCCCTGCGTTGCAGCAGCTTTTACTTGGCTCACAATCCGCTTGCGCAGACTGGGCTTTGTGTAATTACCAGCCGCATTCACCTTCCCACCCTCTTTGTACTGGGTAAAGTCAGTGTCGTCCCGCCGGGCCTTTTTCTTACCCTTGGGCATTTTAGAGGGGGAGATGTCTCCCATCCCACGGCTGGCCATCATGGTGTTAGCAGGCTTTGCCGCCCATTTTCATACCAATCATCGTGCCTTTGGTTTTGCCTTTTGTAGCAACACCATCAGCGCGCTTAGAGGCAGAACCACCACCGGCCATCTTTTTCATTGGCATTTCTGATTTAGCTCCGGCTTTTTTCTTAGCCATCATTGCCATAAATCCGGGATTCATTTTAGAAGCCATAGTATCACCACCTTTAGAAAATTTGCGGCCCTTGTCCGCAGTTGTAAAATCCTTGCCCACAGACTGTGGGACTCCTGCTTTCTTAGCAAACGATGGGTTGTTAGCCACCGCCGCCATGAAATTGTGTTGCTTCTTACTTGTCGATGGCATCACTTGCCCCCTGAGTACCAATGCGCAAGTTGAACTACCCCCGCCCCAACAGTACCACTTGCACCTGCCAACAGCATCAACATTCTCCAACCACCTTTGGCTTCAGACAAGGTCTTGTCAATAGCCGTCAGCGTTGCTTGCATGGTTTTCATGTTTTCCAACATCTTGTCCATGTCATCTTGCAAATGTCTAATGTCAGACGCATGCGTGGCTAACTCTCGGGCTGTCTGAATAGCATCTTCGGTCATACCATCCGCCCTTTTGTCTTGCCTTTTGTAGCGCAGCCATCAGCCGCAGTTACATAGCCGCCATCCTTACAGTTCCATGCCCTTAAAGACTTATTGATCCTTGAATCCGGATCGTTGGCTGTCTTTGCGCTGGTCAGCTTCTTCTTCATGCCTTCCATACGGGCGCAGAAAGAGTCGCGGCGTTTGCCGCCCTCTGGTTGAGGACGCTTCA
>Ga0315909_10007701_pt1 | contig 11956 bp, 20 predicted proteins | sample LakEriMetagenome_11_FD_203527 | JGI IMG/M metagenome (GOLD analysis project Ga0315909, IMG submission 203527) | Freshwater fungal communities from buoy surface, Lake Erie, Ohio, United States - Buoy 2 MA125 | ecosystem: Environmental > Aquatic > Freshwater > Lake | place: USA: Lake Erie, Ohio...
ATTTTCTGCACGATAATTCGTTACATTCTCAAGTAGGTTTTTGTAACTACTGCCAGTAATCTTAACATCACTCTCCATGTAGTGATGTCCTCCGGGCGGAATTAGTCCTTCGATTGGTTTAGGCATAGATTAAACTCCGCACATTCCCTCGCATTCATTTCCGAATGATTGTTCATCAAGCCACAATGATAGCTGTCCTCTCTCAATATCTGTTCTAAAATCAACCATGTCTAATGGAATACAACTTGGATGTAAAAATGGAACTCCTTTTTTTCTTTCGGTTTTTTCTTTTACTAATTGTAAATCTTTTTCAAATTTAATTGCACGATTAAACTCCTCTGGCTCCTCATCGCGCAATTTACGCCACTCTTTGTCTGATCTAAATGGACAATAAATACAAGCAGACCGAGGTGGCTCTGGATAGCCGTGCGCCTTCATCCATTTTAGGCAATCGCGCCTCCCCATGCGTAACTCGACTAAAGGCCAGCGGTGTTGCGCCCAATTAACGCGAGATGGTTTTATCCTTTGTATTTCATCAAAAGAAATTCCTATCCATTGAGTAACAGTTATTTCTTTTTGGCCTCTTTTTATTTTACCAAGAGAACGAGCCGACTTCTCAAGTTCCTTTACCTTGTAATTGAATGTGCATTGTCTTCCCATTAATCCACGAGTTCCATCTTTGTTTTGTATAAAAGCAGGAATTAAAGATTTACTCCAAAACCCAGTCTTATCTTTTCTTTCTACAATATCCAAAGATTCCTGAGTCATGTCACCCCTGCTAACGCGATGCACGGGGAACGGCAGTTCTTTTTCCAGCCAATCAAGCCACCTATACACGCTTTCAGGTTCTGCTTTCGTGTCTGCAAAGATTGCCGCATCTGGCATCGGCGTGATTTCGCCGTGCTTTGCCATCAGTGCGATGGTGCTGCTTTGGACTCCCGCACCAAGGGAAAGAAAATTATATTCTGTTTTTGGAGGTTCGATTAATGGATTCATATATTTATTCGGAAAAATCTACATATTCCATTTTTTCGATTCCTTGCAAGGCTTTTGTTCTTGTTGGCAACTCTGGCTTTGCATCGGTCATAGTCGCAATTGCGCCTCCTCGTTGTCTCAAAAGAAAGACAAGCAAGGAAAGTGAATCCAATGCGTCAGGAGAATGTTGCCGTGTGCGCTTGCAATAATCACCTTTGCTCTCCACACGAACCAATCCTTGTCCTTTCTGCTTGTATCGTCTCGCAGTAGCTTGGCGAACCAACTCTTCGCTACGGAACCCCGGCGATATTTTGAGATACTCAAACTCAAGATACTTCGCTAGACCGAAAATCAATTCGGTGACTACACCGCTATAAAGTTCCGATGCTGGCAAGGAATCGTCGCCAAGGATATGAGTATCAGTAGCAGCAGTTGAGTAGTTGACTCCAAGCACATCTCCCCACACAGAGCAAAGCGAGTCATGGATGCCAGCACCATTACCTGTTCGGTCAACGCATACCCAGTTCGGAGCAATACGCATATTCTTACAGAATTTGATAATGTTATTCGCTTGCTCCAATGTCGCGGCTTTTGGAAATGGAATCTGTGAGTCAAGTTGTAAGACAACCTTGGGCTTCTTGTAATCAACAAATCTACCACTCATTGGCGTATAGCCGTCAGAAAGCCCAAATCTGCCAAAAGAACAGATTACTTGGTCATTGCCCTCCAAAGCCAAGTCGAACGCACACAGAGGCACTACAGGCCCAACAAATCGGGTAATTCCCATGGCATTATCCATCATTGCTGGAGTCATTATCGCCATGGACACACCTTCCTGCGGGAACCATCCGCGAGCCATGGTATAATATTCTGCCGTCTTGCCTTTGGATTCGTAGGCTTGATAGCCTTCGTGCGTCTGAAGACCGGGGAATACGATCTTCTTCTCAATCACATTCTCGCACCTAGCGGCATCCAATCGCAAGATATGCCAACCATCACGACTCTTCCACTCCAAATCATCCTCGCAGTCAATAGAACCCCAGCCTGCTGTTGGCTCACAACGCTTACCAAATTCGCTAGTCCTATCTTTCGGGTTGCTTGCCGCAAATATCTTGATTCTACCTTTTGCACCTTCTGTATCCGCCGCTGACAAGATGTTCTGCAATCCTTCCCAAACACCAGCAGGGACTTCTTCCGCTTCGTCCAACACAACATGAGTCCTAGACATCCTGCCCCATTTCGGGTGGGATTTCCCACTTCTTGGGCTAGGATGGAAACCACGGAGAGTTCCCGTTCCGCTATCGCCTTTGGGAACTGCCACAAGATGAATTCCGTTCTTTGAATCGTTATTGGCTTGAATACTTTTTACAAGCGTCTCACTTCCTTCAAATTCCGGCCTAACTAATGCAGTAGTGTAGAATTTCTTAATAGCTGCAAATACATTTCGTTGTGCGTGTTCGGCAGTCAATGACACAACTTTAATACAAGTATAGTGAGGATCACGCATCCAATCCAACAAGAACCATGCCGCCGCGCCGAATGTTTTACCCATCGCTCCCGCGCCTTGGATCAGCAATTTATCGTGATCGAACAAACATCTCCATGTGTTTTGACTGGACATTGGCCTCCAATCATAAACTTGTGGCCCCCAGAGAATAGTAGCGGCAGCTTCAAACTGGTCTGCATCCAGCAAGCTCTGGACATAAGACTGCACAACTTCTTTTGACTTCGGAATGTCCAACTCGACCTTACCTTTAACAATTCCAGCGTTAAGAATGATATGCTTTGCCGCATAGACAATTCCTACATCTTCATCCTTGTCAGCCTCTTCCCTAATCTCCTCGGCTAACTTGATAACCCTATTGACGCTTCCGCCAATCATGTCAACTCTGGCAAATTCCTTTCTTGCTTAAATCGAAGCAAGACATTCCAAACCTGTTCAAGCGTATCGTCGCAACCTTTAACTCGGCGATTAGTTTTCTTTCCATCATCGTCGTAACTTTCTACATTAAACTCTTTAAACTCGCCAGAGTCATAACGCAGTTTGCTTCTGATCTCGTTTTCCAAGTCGCTAATGACTAACAATGCATCAAGTCCAGACAACGCATAAGCATGGTCGTCTTGTTCTTCGGGTAGCGAAAATTCTAAAATAGCCCTCATATGTTTTTATTTATCCATTCTGCAACTCGTTTAGCTTGTGGTGTTTCTTCTTTTATTATCTGATCGTAACAAACATCTCCGTATGACTTAAATATCTGGACATTATTTACTAACCATCCCATATGGTATCCAGAACGCATGAAGTCAATGAAATTCTGCGTTGCTTCTCTATCAACGACAAAGTTTAACTTACCAAATTTATGTTCCCAATACTCTTTTGGTTGGCAATTGATATGACCATGACCACCTTGGCCGGGAACTGCCGCTGAGAAGATAATCGTCGGAGCCAACTCTGTTAGCTTCTCTACAACATAATCCGCTTCATACGGATCAATATGCTCTGCTACTTCTAGGCAGATAGCCAAATCATACTTTCCATCCTCATCAAACATCGACTTGATTGTTTCTGGACAACGCTTGTCTGGATCAATGCCAATAACATCGTGACCTAATTCACGCAATGCTTGGACATAAATCCCCGGCCCACAACCTACATCAATTATTTTCATAGGTTAGTAAAAAATAAGCTACGCAGTAAACCATCACTCCAACAACAATGTAATTCATGGATTTTCTGGCGGAATCCTGAAATGGAATTTACGAGGTATCGGCAATTCGCCAACCGGAGGTCTAAATACAGAAATCAAATGACCACAAAACTCAACAATATCAATCTTTGCATCATTCTTTATTATGTAATTTGAAAAATCAACACAGTATTGTATTCTATTTTCAAGAACTGCGTTTTCAAATTTCAACTGATCTATTTTTTTATTTTTCATATATTCATGGGTAGTTCTTTATTGAGGAAAACAAGCCATTGCCTTCTGCATACCAGCCTTTGCCTTCGTAGACATCCAGCACATCGCTGAAATATTTCTCATACATCGGCGCGACTTTCTCCAGACTGAAGTTCATTCCCCATTTCCTGCAATCTTTAGGGTCAATCTCATCAATATTATTGATAGCATCCACAAAGTCACCCATCGTCCGACACCGAAAGCCTGTGATGCCATGAAGGTTGTTTTCCGTAAAGCTACCCCAGTCTGTCGTAATCGTTGGCGTTCCACATAGTAGATTCTCAACCTGAACCCCTCCGAATGGTTCAATATACTGGCTAGGAACAAAGCTAGCTTTTGCATTAGCCATTAGCTTCTTTCTTTTCTCCACATCGGCATATCCAACATATTCCACATGGTCTGGCAATTTATACCCTTCTTCTTTCTGACCTGCGATAACTAGTTTCACCCCTGCCCTCTCTGTGGCTTGGATCGCTACATCAACGCCCTTCCCGCTGTAGACCCTGCCTAGATACAGAAAGTAGTCATCCTTGTGAGGATTAAACTCAAAGTCATCCACATCGAAATAATTCGGGATGACAACATCATACCAGTCTTGCCGACAATTTCCAACAGCCTGTAAGCCGTAATAAGCATGGTAAATCGCGTAACTCTCCCAGACCTTCCACCTTGCCCAATGTCCTCCTGCATACCCAATGCCCGGCTCAACGCAAATCATGTCAGGATGTGCGTCACAGATAGGACGAACACCTGAACCCCAGAAGGGCAGAATGAAATCATTCTTTAGCTTTCGCTTTCCTACCTCTTCAATCGCGTTCTTGAAAAAGGTCTGATAAGCGTGATCCTGCATATTGAACTTGAAGAATGTCTTTCTCCAATCATGCGAACCATAGCTTTTCTGGAAGTCATCATTCGTCAACACTGGCACATTCTCCGTGCATATCAAATCCGAATCCTCATGGCCGTAGTGAATGACTTCATGTCCTCGCTCGACCATCATCTTGCCGAATTTTACAACCTTTTGAGTATATGCACAGGCATTGAACTCTTTTGATGTGACTGTATGGGGAAGCGAAAGCGCGTGAAATCTCATAACCTAATCAATTCTATTCCGAAATCAATTGCAAGCGTTATGCTCGTGATGTCTCTGTCGTAAATATCTCGATAAATCACAGTCTTGATTCCATAGGATGCAATGGAACGCAAGCAATCATTGCAGGGCAACAATGTCACGGCAATCGTCGAACATTCATCTGGCTTCACATAACGCAAAGCATTCTGCTCGGCATGGACGATGTAGAGCCTTCGCTTGTCTCTATCAACCCAATCCTCACGCATTCCAGCGGGAAAGCCATTGTAGCCAATTCCTGCCACTGTATTATCATGGCGAAGCAAACAAGCTCCGACTTGCTTCCACGGGTCTTTGCTTTTCTTCGCGGCTATCGTCGCCAACTCTAACGCATACTCATTCCAGTTCATTTCGCCATCTCTGCCGATTTATTTATTCAATGCAATTCAATTCGACATCTTCGCCGATTAAAGTTCAAATGCTCTCAACTCTCCGGGGATGTCATCGGGAAATCTAATGCCATCCATTTGCGCCTTGTGAAACTCTTCTATTTCTATCGCGTCTCTCAACTCATCGCGGAGGAATGCAAGTGCCGTTTCGTAGCTGTCGAATGTCGCACGCTCCGTTTCGTGCAAATATCCTCGATGTTCCACGATGAAAACTGGCTCGTTTCCATAGCTCCATTTCGTTTCAATCGTCCAATGGCAATCTCGATCCTTGTGATGCTCTGGGCCGATTAGGTTGTAGTATTTTGCACCCAGCTCTGTGATTTGCTTTTCAGTCTTCATAGTCTAAAACCTCTTTGCTATTCGTTTCTATCATGTGCAAAGCATGGTTTAATTCGTGATGAAAATGTTCCTCTGTGAAGTCACGCTGATTCAGTCGAAAGATGCAAGCCGATACAACGCGCAAAAGTCTAGCATATGTGAAAGCGGCGGCGATTCCGGCAATGGTCGCGTCTGAATAGCTTGAATAAATCGGCGCACCCTCATCGTCTATCTCGTCGCTTCCATTGTTTTGAATCAGTCCCATGAGCCAGCCAGCATACAAATCGAGCGATTGAATGAAGTCATTCGGGTCGATTGAATGTTCCTCGATGTCTAACTGGGCTTCAATGTCCCGCTGTCCGTCTGCGAACCCTTCCCAATATTGTTGAGACTTGTCACTCATTGGCAACTTTCGCATTCTTCATCGTCCACATTGCAAGCACGAGGAACAATCTCATTGAAATCGTCGTCGGGTTCTTTCTCTGCCTTTACTTCGCTCCCGTGGTCTTTGTCTGCTCGTTGGATCGCGGCAGCGTCTGAATAGCTTTTCCCGTATCGGATGGAAAGCTTCGAAGTATTCGCGGCAATCGCGCTTTCAATGTCCACGCCAATCGAGTCCAGCATTCCCGAAATGTAAAAAAGCAAGTCTCCACACTCTTCGACAATGTTGGCAATGTCTAGCGGCTTGCGGTAGATCGTGGCCTTCTTTACTGCATCTAGCAACTCGCCCGCCTCGCCACTGATTCCCACGGCCATATGTAGGCGGTGACAATCTTCGGGAGTTAGCTCCTCGGCAATCACACTGCCGGGCTTGCATAAGTTTCGGACAAATTCTCTGTGCGTTTCGTATTCCATAGCCTCCCCCCTTATCATGGTTTTTTTCTACCGCAATCTGTTTTTTCAGCGAGGAAAAGCTCTAGCGTGCGGATTCCCTTTTCTAGCTCGTCAATGGCTTCTTCGCGGCTCCTTAGTGCTTCCAGCAGGGTCTTGATGAAAAGGGCGGAGTTTTCGGCGGTAGGGTTCTTTTCGTATGCGTGTGAAAGGATTTCCAGTTCGGTCTTAGTTTTTTTGGACATAGGGCGGGAGATGATGCCCGAAAAGCTTGGCGAGTCAATCGCGGGCTTCCTACGCTCTGCAATGGCTTGTTTTACCTATCGGGAAAAACTAGGCTAATCCGTGAAAGGTTCGGAGGGTTTATTACCTAGCGGGAAAATGCGCTAACCTGTCAAAATATGACAGAATGAAGCGAAAACCTGCGTTGAGATTGTGTCTCTTTATCTATTCAGATTCCACTATCTCGGCCTCTATCGGCTCGGCGTCTTGAATCCTAGCAATGGGGGCGGATAGTTCTTTCAGTGAGTCACGCGTGTCACGCTCTGGAACGGCAAAGCTGATCTTGAAATTCTGCTGAGAATTAGACTCAACCTCTATTTTGTCACCATACTTCTTTGGTGCTAACTTGGAAGCTGTCCATTTTAGAGCGTCGATGCGTAACCTTCCAATCTGCGCGTCATGAGAATTAAACGCCTCCGTCATTACCATGTCGGCGAAGGTATCGGCCTGCTTTGATCTCGCACGAGCGTAGTCTTGAAAGAAATCGGGATGATTGTCGAGCCATTTGTATACTGTGGGAATGCTTGGCACATCTGGAAGCTGACAGATTGCGTTTAAAGTCATGCCCGATTCTATCATGTCGCAAATATGTTTTGCGGTATCTTGATCAAATGGGATTTCTGGCGCACCTAGTTTTTTAGTCTCTGACATATTTTTTGAGGCTATGCGTGATTTTGTGCTTGCCAAGTCTTTTTTTAGCTGTTTAGAATAGCTGCGCCAGCAGCAGGCAATGAGAAGGTTTCTCATTTGGCGTCTGTCTTCGCATTAAAATTCATCCGCATTCAATCTAATCCAGATTAGATTTCGCTCCGAAAGTTGGCATGATAATTAATTCGTGAAGTTATCAGAATGGCATGGAAAATGTATCTGGCAAATTGATGGCAAAACTCCCCAGCCTCTAACGGGCGGGAGTTTGCAAAATTGATTCCGAAAATCACAGGTTCGGATTTTCCGCAAATGTTTGGAGAAGATTTTTTCATGAATTGAAACGCCCGCAGAGCCGCATCCAGTGCGGTTCCGTGGGCTAGTCAATAAAATAAATGCGTGGGCGAGAAAATATTTTTTCACTTTTTTCTTGGTGTTCGCGTGAGTTTGCACGAGTCTCTTTTTCGTGATCAGCGACAACCGCTGAGAGCAAAAAACTCAAACGAAAAACCAATCAAATGACAATCCGACCAGTCCGAAACAAAATCACAGGCGACCGCTTCCTGATCATTAACGAACGCGAGAGAATGCCGATTGCCTTCGCTTCCCTTTGCTGTGACACTCGCATCTCTGGTTTCCAAATCAAATGCACAGAGTGCGGCGAACTCTATCCAGTCCGCCAACTGAACGAGCTTGGCTATTGTGATATTTGCTCAACCGCTGATATTGAATCCTGCAACGCCTAACCTTCCCCGTTCCCCTCAGAACAAACCAAAAAGAAAAACCAAATCCAAATGAATACCACCATCACAAACGACAACGCAAAAATCGAAGCCCTCGCCTCTTTCCTTGGATGCGAGATTGAGGAACTGAATCAAACTAAATGGGGCCACTATGGTCTTGATTCTTTCGAGCTAGGTTCGCGGGAATATGCAATTGGCACGGATTCCGAAGCTGATGCGGCTTGCGCGGAATATATCCGTGATACAGTGTGGGCTTTCAATTCCGAGTTTATCGTTTCGGAATGTGGCCTTCCTTATCAACTCGCCGAAGTTTTCCAGCCGTTCCAGCATGATAAATGCGAAAGCGCAAACGATGCCTTGCTTGGCCTAGTCAATGCAACTTGCGGGATTGAATCCTTTACTGAATCCGCAATCTCTGCCGATGGTCGCGGCCATTTCCTTTCCTCTTATGATGGCGAGGAAAACGAGGCGGGTGATTTCTACATCTATCGCGTGAACTGATGCGAACCTTTTTGATCCATAAGCAAAAACCTTTTCAAACCATGACACGCGAAACTCTAAAAGAAATCCCATCAGTTTACCTTTCCCGAAACTCTGAGGGTTGGTCTTTAATAAAAGACGGGATGCCATTGTGCGCCGTTACCACGCGAGAGAATGCCGAAAGCGTAGCCTCTCGTTTTAAACTCTCCCTGCCCTCTGTTTATTGGCAAGGGGAACAAGGTCAATTCGTTTCCATTTAATCCCATGCAAACCTTACCAGCCTCATCAATCGAGTTTTTACCAGTCGGCGAGATTGTTGATCTTTATGACTTAGGAAGTCTTTCAGAATTTGAATTTGTGAACCTATTGGAAAAGCGTTGGACATTCTTAGATAAAAAAATAAGAACATGCACAACGGGGAATTCATCTTGGAATGATTTGCAGCTCTGGAAATCTGAAAGGCACGAAATTTACGAAATTTATGAAACTCTAGAAAAGATTCCTGTTTAATAATATGCAAACCATAATCTTGCAATCTAAAGACGGGCGATTTTTTCGCCGAATTGATGACGATGGCGGCTTTTATCAGAAAACCCTTGGAATGCCATGGGAAAAGCATGATCCCGAAACCATATCAGAAAAAGACAAACCCAAATATATTGAAACCCTCACCAAAAAACTAGGATGGAAAATCGCCAAATGAAAACCTTCAACACTAATCGCCTACGCAATCATTTCCGCGACACTATGCAAGAAGGTCTTGCGCCAATCTCAGACGCTGATTTCTCCCGCATCGTTCGGGCTTTTCAATACTTAACTCAAAGAATTACCAGAAAATGAACATCACAAGCCACACGCCCGGCCCTTGGGTTCACACGAAAAATGATCCTCGCCTTTGCATTAAAGGCATGGAAAAGCTCCATTGCGTTTCAAGGCGAAGGGAGGAATTTGCCGACATTGTTTTAGAGACTATTGCCGAAAACATTTCAGAACATGATGCGCCACTGATTGCGGCAGCGCCGGATCTTCTGCACGCTTTGAATCTTCTTTTGGATAAATTGAATGCTCACGGGATAAAAAACAAGCATCTATTTGATGCGATAGAAAATGCAGAAAGTGCAATTTCAAAAGCGAAAGGTTACAAATGAAATCAGAAAACCAAAAACGCAAAAGCAGGTTTGCCAAGCTTAAAAGAACATCACAAGAAATGCAAGACGCCTTGCAAGCCATCTGTGACTCATTCGGAGATCAAGACTCTCTTTTGATTGATCAATGCAAAGCGGCACTTGCCAAGGCGAAAGGAGAAGCATGAACCTCCCTTCATGCCATCAAGACAACCCCTTGCATTCTAAATGGATCGCAAGGGTTCAGGAACTCGAAAACGAGGGACTTGATACCAGTGACGCGCAAGGGATCGCAGACATGGAATTTGAACCAATAAAGAAGCCATAATAATGCCACGCGCCCGAAACATTCAAGAAATCCTTCAAGAGCAAAGGGAGGAACGAGACCGCGAGCGGATGGCCGCTTTCCTTCTCAAATTATTCTTTGCCCATATAATAATCGTCACCATCTATTTTTACCTCATCAAATGAAATACATAATGACAGAAAAGAAAAATCCCCTTGCGATTCATGGAATTTTTCATTCCAAGGCAAGCGGGGAAAAGTTTTTGCGTGAGGTTGTGCCGGACTATGTGCGGCGCGGCTTTTATATGGATAAAACTCTAACAGAAAATGATTTTGAAATAAAGGAGCATAATAATGAATAAATATCTACTGATTGAAATGCGCGATCTCTTGGAGTTCCTAGTAAAGCAAGCGCGCCGCCACGATCTTGATGAGGTCAAAATCGCACGCCCTCGCGCTGTAGAACTGGCCAGAAAATGCCGTGAGGCATTGAAGGGGGTGAAAGCATGAGTGCCACAGAGAAGCAATTTCAAACCTGTTTACCGCCCGAAGCCTACATTCGGATATGTAAAGCGGCCAATAATGACGCGCCACCAAAGTTCAAGAGTTCAGTCTATCCCCCAAAACAAACCAAAACAAAACCCAATAAATAATATAAATATGCAAAATCAAATCGTAGTTCATAATCAGTCAGTTCAAGATATAACAGCGATGGCGCAAGCCATAACCAAGTCGGGCCTTTTCGGAATCAAGACACCTGATCAAGCCGTTGCCCTTATGCTAGTGGCGCAAAGTGAAGGCAGGCATCCCGCTAGCGTTGCAAGCGAGTTCGACATAATCCAAGGGCGACCCGCCCTTAAATCACAAGCCGCCCTTGCACGATTCCAAGCGGCTGGCGGGAAGATTCAATGGACATCAAGGGGTCCGACTAAATGCGCTGCAAAGTTTAGCCATCCTCAAGGCGGAGATTTGGAAATCACTTGGACGATGGATCGCGCAAACGCTGCCGGATTAACTGGCAAACAGACTTGGAAACAATACCCCGACCAAATGCTCTCTGCCCGTGTAGTGGCGGAGGGTGTTCGTGCGGTATTCCCTGCCTGTCTCAATGGCATTTACTTGGCCGAGGAAGTTCAAGACTTCGACACTAAGCCAAGGCCATCCAAGGAGGTTGTCGAACTCGTTCAGGAGGCTCCTAGCGCGAAAGAAGTGCCATCCTTGCCAGAGCCTCCTGCTAATAATGTCGAGTCAGCTAATAATGCGGAAATCCAAGGGGAGATTGTCGAAGGTGAAATCTCATGGGAAGCTAATTGGTGGACTCCCGAAGTTGCGGCAACCCTCGCAGATGTGCCAGAGGTTAATGCGTTCCTAGTCAAGAAGGGTAAAATTCAAGAAGGTCAGACTTGGAAGGACATTGAGGATGCCACATACCGCAAGAACATCGTCGGAAAGTTGGCAAAGTTTGTGGAAGCCGTAGAGAAAGGAACTAAATAATGGAAAGCGTGCGTTATTCCGTCCGCCCTCAAGACGAACCACAAGACAATCCACAAGAACCACAAAATGAAAATCAATAATACAATAACATTCAACGGGGAGCGAACTAGCGTTTCATCATCTGGAAATGTGGAGAAATTCCATTTCACAATCGTATCATCAAACACTGACCTGTCTGACTCACTCATTGAGGAACTGGTCAACAATCACGGATGCGGAGGCCAGTCATTCTCCGCGACACGCCGAGATGGTGATGGTGACAGCTATATCTACGAAGGAACTTCAACTCGTTACTCAGACT
>Ga0315909_10007703_pt1 | contig 11956 bp, 3 predicted proteins | sample LakEriMetagenome_11_FD_203527 | JGI IMG/M metagenome (GOLD analysis project Ga0315909, IMG submission 203527) | Freshwater fungal communities from buoy surface, Lake Erie, Ohio, United States - Buoy 2 MA125 | ecosystem: Environmental > Aquatic > Freshwater > Lake | place: USA: Lake Erie, Ohio...
ATTCCTTAATAGCTTCGATTAGAAGACCAACAACATTTCCGTAGGAAACCGAGAGAGTCTTTTGTTCGTCGTCGGCTTCATGAACAACTTCTGGAAGTATCTCGCGAATTTCTTGAGCAATGACACCAATATTCTTTTTGCCGTCTCTCTCGTACGACACACCACGGAGCTTAAGGGTCTTATCTAGAGAATTTTCTATAGTCTGAACATTAGTCTTTAGACGAGCATCAGAGTAAGCAGTTACGTTGCCAGAAGCAGTTATACTTCCATAACTTTGAAAATTACTCTTAATCCACAGAGCGCCGTCTGTATCTAACATTAATTTAATTATGCCATTATTTACAGCAGTTCCACTAGTTCCAGGATCTGTTGCTACCGAGGCGTTCCATTGGTCTTCATCAATAATTCTAAATAGATAGCCATAATCACCAGAATTCCATATGGTACATGCATCGGAAGAAATTGCTATACCACCCCAATCACCCGTATTTTGATCTTCAATAAAGATACCGCCATTACTTATTGCAGCAAATCCACCAAGAGGCGAAAGTTGTGTTCCACTTGATCCACCAACAGCTTTAATAGATGATATCCAACTTACACCAGAAGAAGTATGATTTCTTAGATATAAATTTCCGCCTGTGCTACTATTTGAATAAGCATTAAACAAATCTAGGTTGCCGGCAATAATTTTACCAGCAACACTCATAGCTGTGCTTGAATTTGCAGCAGCTAAATTTAAATAATAACCTGTATCATTATATTCATAGAATATAGGTGCACGAATATCTCCATTAGTTACTTCTAATGTGGCATTTACTCCGCTTGCTGACGTTGCGCGCATTACAATAGGATATGTACTAGCACCGTAAGAACTTGCTGTGTATGGATTAGCGCCACTTGCACCATAACAGAAATTTCCAAACTCAATTCGACCAACACCCAGATAATGGCCTAATTTTATAGCAGCAATAGAATTAGAAGAACCAGTAACACTACGAATTTGCATCATTTCGCCATGTGAATTACTGTCGCCAGGAGCAAAACTATTATATGTTATAACAGGCAGGGTATATGTTGTATTTGGTACTAACGGCCCCGCCCCAAGTGACCAATTCAATGAATCTGTACCTACCGAAGTTGTAATGTATGCAGCATTTGACGCGCTAGTCACAATACCTTTTGCACTTACAGTAACATTGTTGTATGTACCAGCTGTAACACCTGAATTAGCTAATTTTGCGCTAGTTACATTAGCATCAGCTATCTTAACTGTAGTGACTGCATTATTAGCTATTGTTGTAGCAATTGAAGTAGTACCAGTTCCAGTAATATCACCAGTTAACGTAATTGATTGATTACCAGTTAAGTACGTATTTGTATCAATTGAGTAAGTGTCTGCACCATTTTTTCTAATAAAACCAGTGCCCGCTCCAGTCATTGCAGAAGCTAGAGCTGTTATAGCTGGACCTACTCTTAGATCATATGTAACGTTACTAGAGGTGTTTGCGCTGAATCCAGTTGATGTTCCCCAAGTAACCGTAGTGTTAGTTGCACCTGCTGCACCGATTGAAACAGCAAAAGTGCCATTATTTACTGTTGGCAGATCACTGGTTAATGCAATCGTTCCACTATTGTTTGGAACAGTTAGAGTTCGAATAGTATTAGCCGCAATCGAGCTAAGTTGAAATTGCATCCTCTTAGTGTTATCAGCGTCATCTTGAAACGTAGTAACACTATCAGTCAAAGTTTTATTCGTAAGAGTTTGTGCGCCAGTTAATGTTACTACAGTAGAATCAATAGAAATTGTACCTGTGGTAGTAATTGTACCACCAGTTAGACCTGTGCCCGTTGCAACACTAGTGACTGTACCTGTATTAGCTGTAGCACCAGCTGCAATACCATCCAACTTAGCTGCATAAGTGGAAGTCATATAACCATTAACAGCTGCTGTGGCTGCAGCCATAGATATTACTGGTGTTGTTCCACCACTACTAGCTATAGGAGCTGTTGCAGTAACACCAGTGACTGTACCTGTATTAGCTGTAGCACCAGCTGCAATACCATCCAACTTAGCTGCGTATACAGAAGTCATATAACCATCAGCAGATGCTGTAGCCGCTTGCATAGATATTGCTGGTGTTGTTCCACCACTACTAGCTATAGGAGCTGTTCCAGTAACACTAGTGACACCAGAACTTGTAACATAACCAGCTCCATTAGCTAACTGGTTGGTATTCGTTGGAATAGTAATAACACCAGATGTACTATTATAGGCACCTGAACCTGCTGCAAAACTTAGTGCAGCTCTTGCACGAGCATTTGTGAAATAAAGATTAGTCAAACCTTCTGTGATTTCATCAGTATTATCTTTACCTGCAACAGCAGTGTCAACGTAAGCTGTTGTTGCGAATCCTGCGCCGTTAGTTAGTTGATTGGTATTTGTTGGAATAGTGATAACGCCAGATGTGCTATTATAAGCACCTGAACCTGCTGTAAAACTTAGTGCAGCTCTTGCACGAGCGTCTGTATAGTATAAATTTGTACCTTCACTTACAGCGGTTGTACTGAAACTAATGTTTGCAGTACCATCAAAACTCTGACCATTAATTGTGCGAGCTGTTTGTAACTTAGTGGCTGTATCGGCATTACCTGTAACATTGCCTGTCAATGGTCCTGTAAATGTTCCTGTTATAGTTTTATTTGTGAGAGTTTGCGCATCTGAGGTACCAACGACAGTGCCTGCAGGAAGTGTTTTTCCTAATACTTGAGTTGCAGTTAATACATCGGACCCAGCAATCTTATATGTTTTTCCAGTAGCAAGATTTAAATTTTCGCTAGAAGTCCAAGATGATGTAGCATTGAGCCAATTAAATGTTTTGTTGCCGTCAGTTCCACCTAATAGAGTAATACCACCTCCATCAGCTGTAGCATTTGTAGGCGTGGCAACATCTCCTAATTCTATATTTTTATCATCAACACTTAACGTGGTTGAGTTTATAGTAGTTACAGAACCTGAAACAGTTAAATTGCCGTTGATAGTGACAGCACTACTAAATTGTACTGGTCCGGATATTGTTTGAGTCGCTGCATCATTTTTATCTAACTTACCAATGTCAAGAGCATATAAATTCTTATCAATTTCTTCGTTAGTTAAAGGCGCGTTTTTAGCAGCTGCACTATTAACTGCATTTGGAACTGCTGAACCACGATAAACTATATTTGCCATGTTTTATCCTAGAACTGTATCTCTATTATTTATTACCATTTGATGATTGGCATAAGAGCAATATTGCGAGGACGAGTTTCTGTTCCTCCTGTAGCAGTTGTATTTTTAAAGGCAGCATCTCCATCAGATATGTTTGCTCCGCCTCCAACTCCTCTCAAATTAGGATAATATCCAATTGCATGTGTGTGGCTCTTAAGTTCATCAGCTTGAGCAGTTCTTATCTCTCTTCCTAGATCAACTCCTCTTCCGTTGTCCCATCCACGAATAAATTCGCCTCTTAAGTCAGGTAATTTGAATTTACCAGCATTAGCAATTGTTCCTAGAGGAGGTGACCCTAACGCAACCCATAAGTCTTGATACGTGGTTTTATCAACCCACTCTCCATTGCACTCTAAGTAACCATATGGAACAACAGTACTAGCTATAAAGAATACAGATCCCGAAGGAACTGGGCGAGTTGCATTTATTAGATCTCTTAAGACAGATAAATCGCCATTGATAAGTGCTCTAACTGCTGCTATTTCAGATTTAGTAAACTCGGTAGTTGCTATTTGAACACTGTTAGTACCAACAGGAGCAGTTGGTGCTGTAGGAATACCAGTAAGATTGGGGGACGCTAAGTTAGCTTTTGCATTTAATAATACGTTGACTGAATTACTTAACGTTGTAACAGCGTTATTTGTATAACTCTGATAAGCACTAGTTACACTTACATCACTATTCGATATTGCAGTCGTTACAAATGAGGTAGTTGCTATTTGTGCACTGTTAGTACCAGCTGCTGCTGTAGGTGCTGTAGGAACTCCGGTTAACGCTGGGGATGCCGTATTTGCTTTCAGAGCAATGGAATTATTTAAAGTAGTTACAGCATTATTTAAGTGAGTCAACGTTATTATCTGTGAACTAGTTCCATCGAATCCAGGTGCTTTTGGAATTCCACTAAACTCAGGAGAAAATACAGGTGCAACTTTATCTGTTTGACCTGCTATTCTATAGTATAGACCATCACCTGTTGTCCACAAATCGCCATTTGATAGATTTGCTGCGTCTGGATTAACACCAACTCCAAGATTAATCGGAGCTCGAGCATTTATAGCAGCTGGTAAATTTAACTTACCTACGAGAGATCCACCCGACAATGAAAGTTTAGTTGCATCAACTATGGTTATATCAGAGGTTCCATCAAAATTAACACCGTTAATTTGACGAGCTGTAGCTAATTGTATAGCAGTTGTCGCCGATGTTGCGCTAGTAGCATTTCCAAGTAGTGTACCAGTAACGTTAGCAACTTCAATATTGCCTGAAGAATTTCTTGTTACTACTGATGATTTATCAGTGACAATCGGTAAAGTAGATGATGGAGCAAGATCTCTAAGTACCCACGCATTTAATGCATTTGCTTGAGACAATTGAATACTAGTTTGACCTGGTGCAGTAGTTCTAAGTTTAAGTGAAATCTGCGCAGCAGTAAAATCAGTAGCAGTATACTTTAAATTTATTTCATCACGAAGAAATTTAAAGTTATTGTCTACTTGCTCATTTGTCAATGGTGTAGACTGATCTGTTCTAAAAACTAGTGGCATGGCTTACCTTTTTAAAAGTGCTTCAAGCATTGCTTTTATTTCTTTCACATCTTCTTTCAAAGAATTAATTTCTTCTTTTTGTTTAGACAATTCTAATTCTCTAAGTTGAGCTACTTTCTTTCTGCTATTATAGCTATCTATTTGCTCAGAAGATGCATTCAAGATAGCATGGCTTGACATATCTCTAATCAAGCCATTGTTACCTTCTATCTGCACAATATTATGCATACGCTATAACTCTCAGCGCTTTAACACGTGGAACTTTAGATGTATTGCTCGATCTTAGAACAATCTTTGCTTGCATAATATCAAACTGTGGTAGATCAAGTTTAGCTTCTACTTCAAAGAACTGACGATATTTATCAGTCTTTCTTACTGGCTTAGCATAGAAAGCTGAAGTAATCTTTGTGTAATTAGATGAAGAGAAATCGCTCGATTGCAGACCAGTTCTATAGTACAAATCAATGAAGCCCTCATTTGGAACGTTCGCATCGAACAATATACGAAGATTTGTCGAAGGAGTATTCAATCTAATTAACTTGGTTACATATTTTGCAAGTGCACTTCCTCTTTCAGGATATATTTCGTCTGTTTCATCTAGGCTTATTGAGTTACCTACTAACACTGCTGAACAGCGGCTTAGATCAATCACCGGAGAGATATTGCTTCGGCTTGAAGAAAATTCAACAACTGACTGGAATGATGAAGTTCCAGCTTCTTCAACACTATCTTTAAGTACGCGTGGTGAAGTTAGTAGAACATCTTCATTCAAGTTAATAGTACTAGATGAACCATTATATGAAAGTTTTGCAGTTAACTGAGTGTCTGGAAGAACTATTCTATTCACATTGACGTTTGCAAGATCATAGCTGAAATCTTCACTTACGTGTTGATTTACTAGTGTCATTGTTGCAGTGCTACCTGTATTGAACACTGCTCTATTGATGACAAACTTTAAGTCTTGATTTTGCTCAGCAGTCCATGTTGATGCATTCTGCGATTTAAACAATACACCAGCATATGGTTGAGTAGAGATTAATCCAGATCCATTTATATCGAGAGAACCGGATTGTGCAATCCAAACACGATATTTTGCAGAATCAGAGATAATAACTAAAGCATACTCACTACCATTTTGTAGATAAACTGGACTTCTAAATTTAAATTTAGTCGCCACTGTGCCATTAGCACTTGTGTTTACTTCACTTGGTTGTAGTATTACTTCAGAGAATGGAACGATAGAAGGTCCTGGATAACCGTTGACAACATTTCGAATATGTATCTTTACAGGAACATTTGTATCTTTTGCTGAGAAATATAAATCAACATCAGTGACAAAAGCTCCACCTTCTAAATCCACCAAGAATGTTTGCGCTAACGGATCATACCAACCAGTGTCAGAAACAACACGGCGTCTTGTTTCAACAATCGCTTCAGTTCTATCAGGAATTCTTTCTGTAACAACTTCAGCTGTCTTAGTTGAAAGAATAGTTCTTTCACGAGTTTCTAAAACACCTCTAGCAGTATATGTTGCTTCAGCAGAAGTTGAAGAATTTGAACGTATGTTAGCAACATCATCTGTAAAGCGAAGATTACGGGTTCCAGTTCTAAAGCGCATCTGTGTCGTACTAGGAATATCGAAAGTTCCAAGTAATTGACCAGTGTCAGTTGTCATTAACTGAGAAGGTGTAATTACACTTCCAACTTTTTTAATTTGTCGCGCTGCATTAAATTCAGCTTCCAAATAATATTGATACTGAGTAGTATCGCTTGAAAATGCTGGACCTTTTAAATTGTCAATATAAACATAATTAGTGCCACCGTAAGTCTCTTGTCCTACTACTACGCACGAAGCGCCTGTAGCAGTTGTTATATTTGGAGTAACTGATACATCAATTCTATACTCTTTTAAAACTTCGCCGTATAAGTAAGCTGTTGAAATATTTCCATCTGAAGTCTTGCGTTCGGCATTGTTGACGTTTGAACCTACATTAATGTCAATTTCAAACGTAGGTACAACAGTAGTTCCGCGTGGAACAAAAGCCATCTTCTTAGCAGGAGTAATGTGGCTATCAACGTTTATATCATCAAAGAAAGCATATATTCTGGTATTTGGTTTTAGACTCTCGCCTCTAAATAAGATTTTGCGCTTACGGATATATGGAATTAGTTCGGTACTGACTACTTTATCGCCAATTGTTGTATCAGTGACAGTTGACTTAATAAACGTGCTTGTGCCACCAGTGTAAGTCTTAGTACCATTTCGAGCAACAGTTTCAACTCCTATCTGTCTAAACGCCCAACCTTCTGCTTCAGGTCCTATTCCAAACTCAGCATCGAGAGCAGATCCTCCGTCGCCAAAACGACGATCAGCAGAGAGGGTTTGACTAGACACTACAGTCTCACCGCCCCAGTTAATAGACCAAGATTTATAAACTGTTCCAAGAACACCGTCAGCTTCTGCTTTTGCCACTACAGCATCGTACTGTTTAGTATCATTTATAACGATGTCTGGTCGGCGGTTAACTTCGATCCAATCATCATTCCAAGGGATAATTTCTAAGCTTCCATTGAATACAAATATATTAAATGGATTGACTGATTCGTTGTGTGAAGCGCGAAGTTGAGATACTAAAGGAACTTTGCTTGCAATTTTAAGAGTTGCTAAGTCTCCATTAACTTCGTAATTTAAGTTTGTTCTATTAAAATTAGTCGTTTTTTCTAATAGAGCAATATTCGCGGTTTTGAAGAATGGTCTAAGTTCGCCAGATCTACTATCAACCGAAGCTCTCCAGTCTGCTGATAGAACATTTCCAACACCTTGACCAGTGAAGTCATCTACTATAAAACCATTCTGAGGACGCTCTAAACCAAAGTCATCATACGCTTTATAGTTAATCGTGTTTTGCTCTAATAGAGATAGAGTGGCGTAGTACTCCAAATTATTAATGCGATTTTCTAACTTGCCAATATCTCGCATTGTATAGCGTTTATTTTCTATCTTCGAAGGAATTACGCTTGAAGCATTGCCACTGAATGTATAAGGTTCTACACTAAACGTGTAGAGGTCCATTGAATCATTTGGAGATTCTGGAACTTTAGGATTTACACCGGGAATACCTTTTGTAATGATATAATCGCCGGTTGTTGTAATAGAAAGTTTATCAATTCGTGGGAGATAATAATCATACTCAATATCGGTCTCTTCTCCAAACTTTGGAGTTATGATAGACGAAAATTGTCCTGATGTATCAATCACAGGACGAAAATCAAGTATATTCGCTCTATCAGCTGGCAATTCTTCGTAAGTTATATCTTGATAAGAGTCAACTACATAGAAATCATTAGAAGTGCCTTGTTCAAAATAACTATAAGTGACTTGAATATTTCCAGTAATACTTTGTCCTGGAAGTAATGATATTGAAGCTAATTCGTAGTGAGAACTGCGAACGCCATTGTCAAATCTAAATTTTGATGTTACATCAGCACTAGCTGTCCAAGTGTTATTTGCAAAAGTTCCAGTAGTAACAGAAATTAGTTCGAATCCATCCGCAAACGCTAAAGTCAATGCGCCGTTTGTAAGTGCTTTGTTTGTTTCTGTATTATTCTTAAGAGTTTTAGTACGCTTAAGTAATGATGCTGTGTTTGTTCTACGTAAATTTGCAATTATTTCGTATGTAGACGCAGCACCAAATGTAAACGTAACATTGGCTGTTCCATCACCAGAAATTTTATATTCACCAGCACTAGGCGTTCCAGTAGAAATATATTTTTGATGTGTTCCGTCGGCTTTATCAATAACTATATAATTGCGAGAATCAGTTTGAACACCGAAAACGTATGAGGTTTCTGTCAGGGTTGCTGTCGATGCTCCGCTAGATGTTTGGTATCTCTTATAAAAAGAATACTTAGCATTCTGAGTACTTTTTACGGCATAAGCGGGGAATTCGAAATAAGACGTCAATCTATTTGGACTATTGATTGTTGCAGCTACTCTGTAAATAAAAGTGCCTGCACTAATAGTTGGTGTACCATCGATAACAATAGTATCATTATCAGTTACTGTGGTTACTCTGTACTCAGTTGAATTTATAGAAACGTAGTCTCCAACTTTTAAATCTTGAGTAAAGGTTGTATTAACGCCTGTTATTGTGCCTGTACTTGAAGCCGCAAGAGATCCAGTTAACTGAATTAAAGTTGGAACTATTCTTCCGCTAAATCTATTTGCCGCACTATTGCCAGTAATTGAGTATAAGTATTTTGCATCTCTAGTAAAATCTTTACCAGAAGCAACAACAAGTCTGAATAGGAATACTTTGTAACTTACGGGATTTCCACTCGTATCAGACGAGTGTAATTGTATTTGTTTTATACGAGCTGTTGCGACTATTTCACCAGATGCAGGTACTTGGCCTGCGCTGCCGTATCTATCATAGAATGTGACATCTGTGTTAATATCTGGTAGATAGTTTGTGTTTTTAATGATAATATAGTTACCAGGACTAGTATCAACACTTCTTAACTCGTAATTTGAAGTTGTTCGTGCTTTATCGAGAGTCAAATATTGAGTAACTATTTTTTCGATTTCATATCCACGAACATACGCTTTACCAGGTTCAATAGCGAGTGAAACCTTTGTAGTAAGATCTGAAATATTCTCTGCTGTTACGCCAGTTGCGATTGCAGTAGGACCTTGATATAGACCATAGTTATATGAAGGACTTGTATCTTCTAACCAATTGCTGGTATCTGCTGCAAATGTTCCACTAGACGTATGCGATAACTTAGCTTTATATGTCTTACTCGCATTAGTTACAATATCTCCTTTGAGATAATACTTTGTTGCAGTCCAAGCGCCTCTATCATTGTTGCGGTATTCACGCAATTCTATAGGAAAATCTCGCACAGTATAATCACCCGATTCATCGTAGGTTCTTCTAGCAAGAGTTTTCTCTAATTCGGCGTATTGTGTTTTATCAACTAAGAATTGTACATCGCCTTCTTTCAGTGTAAGAAGTGTAATGAATTCATCTGCATCTACAGTAGAATCATAGCTTTTACTTGTTAGTTTCAATTCAATAGAATAACGTGCAGCACCAGGAGCTGCATAATTTGGAGATCCTAAAGCATTATCTAATAAACTTTCGTCGTCTTCGGGATATACAACACTTTCATTAACTTGAAGACCAACTTTAGCGCTTGGGATTTTACTATATTTCGCAACTACAATTGTCTGTGCTTCAACAAACACAAAATGGTTTTTGATATAATAAACACCTTCTTGTATTGTAGCTGTAGTACCATAACCTAGAGGTGAATTAGTACTTTGTACAGTTAAGTCTAACCCAGTCGATCCATCAACTGGAGAAATAATTTCACCTGTGTTAAATGTGCCAGTTCCACGTATGTATTTGACAAATAATGTATTGGCTTCAGTGGTATTATTAATTACTTCGAGAGGAGTGGAAGTAAGAACAAGAGCTTCAACATTAGAAGTCTGACCTCTATATATTTTTCCATTTACGTTCGATAGTACCGAAAACGTACTAACTGATGATCCAGAAATTGTAGCACCAACTTTTACATATGCAGTATTTGAATCATATGAGATTTGACCTGGAATAATCATAGCACCATTTTTGAACATATGGTCGCCATGACGCTTAATTTGTTGCTGTAGTATTGTTTGAAGCTGTGTTAGCTCTCGTGCTTGAACAGCATAACCAGGACGAAATAAAATTCTATAGAATTTTTTGTTTTCAGAATAGTCGTCGAAAAACGGTTCAATATTGAAATTTAGTGCCATACTTTTCTCTTTTGAGTAATTAATCTAAGTTAGATTAATATATTTATTCGGATTAGAATGTAATTGAGTTTGTTACTACTACAATTTGCTCTGTGGATGGAGAAAATTTCAATCTATTATCGATCGTTAATAAATCTCCTGAAAATTTATTAACGTCTGGCAAAACTATATTTGTGGTACTAAAGGTAATACCTGTTTTGCTAAATGTAGATCCAGCACTTGGAATTCTATTGTCTAAATAGGATAACAGAAGCGCTGATTCTGTAGCAGAGTAAGAGGCATTCTTTTCAATAACTCTAAAGCTGTACACTTTATTAGGAGTTACAGTAGTGTCAGTCCAAGTTAGTATATCATCTAAGTTTATAGATGCAAATCCTGTCTGAGAAGAAGTACCTATTGCTACAAAACACGTTGAAGCTAATGATAATCTTAAATTGCTTGGCTTATTAAATATCTTTGGGTTTTTAATAATGCAAACTTGTCGATAATCATTAGTAGAAATAAATCCTTGATTTTTTTCTTTAGATAAATTACCGTGAAACACGATAGTCTTTGAATATAACTCACTGACAGCGTCTTTTCCGTGACCGCCTTTAGGCGAAATCATTGCCTTAGCAACAGCTGGAGAAGCAGATGGTCCTACTATAGTAACTGTTGCTTTTGTGTATCCCTGACCAACGCTATTAACTTCAATTCTGTCTATTGAACCAGTAGATGTTAAATACGCAGTGGCACTACACCCAGTTCCGTCGCCAGTAATAGTTACAGTAGGTACAGAAGTGTATCCTAAACCAGCATCAACAATTTTTATAACATGTATGCCTCCGTCAACTGCCGTTAATTCAACAGTAGATTGACGAGATTCGATGTCACCGATTCCAAAGTTTAATAATATAGAAGCTTCTTGAAAATCTGGCTCATCTTCTGGATCTAATGAAGTGATTACATCTACAAGTGCATACGTATAACCTACACCAGGTTTTGTAATTTGTATAGCTTCTATTTCGCCATTTGCGTTGATAATGGGTATTAATTCAGCTTCATTTTTCTTAGTGTTGACACGGAAAGTCAATCCACTCGCTGTTTGTCCAGCAAGTGATGTAGCTTGAACTAATACAATATTTGAAGCATTTGGATTTTGTAAAATTGAAAAGAACGGTTTTGAATATCCAAATCCTGGATTAGTGATAGTTGCTCCAGTTACTACTCCTCCTGATACAATAGCCGAAGCAACAGCTTTAACACCATTTGGAAGATCTGGATCTATAAATTGAAAAGTCACAGATGAATAACCTGTTCCACCAGTAACTATATCGATAGAATCTACAACATATGGAT
>Ga0315909_10007707_pt1 | contig 11951 bp, 9 predicted proteins | sample LakEriMetagenome_11_FD_203527 | JGI IMG/M metagenome (GOLD analysis project Ga0315909, IMG submission 203527) | Freshwater fungal communities from buoy surface, Lake Erie, Ohio, United States - Buoy 2 MA125 | ecosystem: Environmental > Aquatic > Freshwater > Lake | place: USA: Lake Erie, Ohio...
AGTATACAATGTGTAAAAAAACCTAAGATAAAAAAACAAAAAAGGCAATCCAAATGGATTGCCTTTTTTGTTTTTTTATCACTTTGAATAAGTATTATTCAATAATCATTCTGCGTGAAGTTTTAAAACCATCTGCTTCTACAGAGTATACATATACGCCTGCATTTAAAGAACCAAGATTAATTGGTAACTGAACATTTCCAGCAGCAACATTTTCAAACGTTTGATTGTATACTTCTTTGCCTAATAAATCAACTACAGTAACTTGAACGCTAGTATTATTTTTAAAGTTTACTGGAATAATGGTATTTCCATTTGAAGGATTAGGGAAGTTCTGACCAACAGTGAATAATTCATTGGTTTGAACAGTATTTAAACCAGCAATTGTTCCAAAGATATCAGCAGTATCCATAACCATGTACATGATATCATGCACACCTGCTGCGCCTGGGTTTGTTTCTGAATAACGACCGATGCTTCCTTTTTGAAGGAAAGTCATGTGCAATCTTCCATCCATTCTCTTAGATAACGAAGCAAAAATTTGCTCTACGTTTAATCCTAACCATGAAGTTACATTGATAATATTACTCCAAGAAGCTCCGCCATTTTTAGAATACACTAAATATACATCACGGAAATTTTTGTTATCTGTACTAATATCATCTTCAGTTAAAGCACTATAAATTAAGAAAATATTTCCATTGTTATCAATTGCAGCATAAGGCATTGTAGCAATAGAGTGGTTTCCGTAACGGGCAGTTGCATCGTTCCAGCTACCAGCTAAATCCAAGTCGCCATTGTTGTTTGCATCTGGCATTCCAGCAATAATTCTAGCTGAATCTATAGGAGTATTATCAGACCAGTATAAAATTCCATTTTGGCCAGGATAGAAGTTGATAGACTCATCATCTATATTATTTTCTAATACCCTCGCACGTGCCCAGAAACAATGAGCAACACCATTGTTATCGATAGATACATGAACAGAACCATCATTTGTGAATGAAGTATCTACTAATTTTTTGTAATCGAATGCAGGAACTGGGAACGAATCGATGATTGTTTTAGTCCATGTAGCACCTGCATCTGAAGATTTCCATAAAGCTAAATCGTCAGTTAATCCACCCATTACGATAGCCACATTTGTACCATTGGCATCAATAGAGTAATTGTCTCCACCACCTGCATAATATCTATTGTTATCATAACCTGGTAACAATTCATTTTTCACCAACCAAGTATTGGTGCTAAATTGGTAACGAGAGTATACTTGCGGTGTGCGCACGCCACCCTTTACAACGCGGTTAGGCTGAGTTGAAGAACTATCGGTATAAGAACCAATAGTAATTAAATAATCGCCAGATACGGCGGTTTGAACCCATAAAACACCAGGAATAGTTGGTGTAGTATCAAGCACAACTGAGCTCGCCCAAGTGCCAGGACCAACGCCTGTTTTGCGGCTCATGATGATTCCACCTGCAATACCAGAACCTGCTAAAACTCTGTGTGCTGTAATAATTTCCTCATTTGTAGTTGGATTGTATACATAATTTGGAAAACCACATCTCTCTGATTCAATTCTTCCTGCAGAAACTGCACCCCAAGCGGTACCATTGAAATGATTGTAACCAGATCCACGTGTAGCATAAGGAGCGCCATCTGCACTGGTTGTCCATGTAGCAGAAATTTTACCATCATTTAGCAACTGAATCCTACGATAAATAGTTGCATTGGTTTGTTGGTCGTTTTGAGTTTCACCGATCTTAGAGGCAAAAGATTTTTTACCTAATGATTTTTGAGTAAAACCTGATTTTGGTGCGGTTCTCAAAGGAGAAGCTTGAATAGCATCGCTATATTTGGCTTCTAGACTGCTAACATTTGGTCCGTTTAAAACAGGCGATTGCGCTTGAGCGCTTGCTGCTAAAAGGCCTAATGCCATTAAGTAGATTTTTTTCATGTTATTTTATTATTAGAATTTTATTATCTCGATTCCAAATATATTAAAAGTTAAATTAAAAAAAAGGATTTGAAAAACTTGCGTTAATTTTTTATAATTTTTCCTTTTTTAGTTAAGTTCTTTCCTATAAAAAACCTTAAATAGTAGCTCCTTCATTAACTCTTGATCATTCACGGGTACTTGGTTAACACCTTTACTTTTTAAGTCATATTCAGCAATTAAACCCATGATAATTTCCATTTCGTTTAACGTGTAATTTGCTATTAATTTCTCGTAATCTTTTGTTTGTCTGAATCCAATACCCAAGCTCATCATTCCCTTTTGATCTTTTACCTGAGTTTGTTTTAGCACCACCCCTTTCATGAAAAAGCTATTGAATTGAGCCAATAAGGGTATAATAGAAAAATCTTTTGCAGAACTTAGGTGATGATTGATAAAGAAAGCACGTTTCGTATTTCTGTATGCTATTGCGGTGAGCAGTTCGAAAACATTAAAGTCCTTGCTTATGCCAATGTGCTTTTCGATCATTGATTCATTCACCTCAGAATAATCTCCTTTATTGATCAATAATTTATCGAGTTCATTAACTACTTTACTTAGATCATTTCCAACATGATCAGCAATTAGTGCACAATTTAACTCTGAAATTCCAAGACCGCCATCGGTTAGATATTGCTTAATCCAGCGAGGGAGCTCACTATCTTCGTAAAGCTTCTTAGATTCAAAACAAAAATGGTGTTTGCCCGATTTAGCTAGCTTGGTCCGCCCATCAATTTTTTTCCCTTTAAAAGACAAAACTAGGATGGTAGATGGAACGGGATTTTCTATGTAGGCATCTAATTCATCTAACTTTTTAAATCCTTGTGCTTCTTTAACAATAATTACCTGATGACTGGCCATCATTGGATATCGTTTAGCGGCCTCAATAATGCTACCTATTTCAATATCTTTAGCATAAAAAACAGTTTGATTAAAGGCTTTTTCTGCTTCTGTTAATACATTTTTTTCCAGATACTCGGTAATTTCATCAATAAAATAAGGCTCTTCACCATGTAAAATATATACAGGATAAAACTTCCTAGATTTTAAATCGTTTATGATTTTTGAGTATGCAAGTTGATTATCTGACGGCACTTGTTGATTTTTAATTATGGCGAATAAAACAAATAGGCTATACTTTTCAAAATAAACAAAATTCCAATAGCTTTCCCGCTTATTTTATTTACACCCAATGGATGTTTATAAAAAAATAAGGTTTGTTTCATATGCAGTTGAAAACCACGCAAAATGTGCAGTTTATTCAATTTGCATTGTCATACAAATTTTTATACCAAATTGATTATCAAACTTTTTTTTTATTAATCCACAAGTTAAACACCTGTTTTCCCCAAAATTACTTGAAATGTGCATAAGAAACTCGCATGAGGCAGTTTCGCACACTAAGTTATTATATTCGAATCATTGATTTAGGATTATGCAAGAAGAAAAAGGATTTCAGCGGAAAAAGAAAACAAATTACATCACCAATTTATCGGTAGAGGGTAGTAAACTACCTCCGCAAGCTATAGAATTAGAGGAAGCAGTTTTGGGTGCATTAATGATAGAAAAGCATGCCATTACGCTTATAGGGGAAATCCTGATGCCTCAAAGTTTTTATAAAGATAACCACGGGGTAATTTATCAAACCATACGTGATTTAGCTTCAAATGCTGAACCCATTGATATTTTAACTGTTACAGCAGATTTAAAGAAAAAAGGTAAACTAGATTTAGTAGGTGGCGCTTTTTACATCACGCAATTAACCAATAGAATTGCCTCAGCGGCCAATATTGAATACCATGCGCGAATCATTTCAGAAAAATTCTTACAAAGAGAATTAATTCGCATATCGGGAGAAATTCAGACAGACGCTTTTGAAGACAGCAATGACGCCTTTGATTTATTGGATAGTGCTGAAAGGAAGTTATTTGAACTTTCTCAAGGGAATATCAAAAAGTCGATGCAATCCATGAATAAGGTGATCAAAGACACCTTACGTGATATTGAGGAGTTAAAACACAAAACAGGTAAATTTACCGGTGTCCCATCTGGTTTCACCAAATTAGACAGGATAACATCAGGTTTTCAAAAATCAGATTTAATCATAGTTGCGGCTCGTCCGGGTATGGGTAAAACAGCATTTGCATTAAGTGTTGCCAGAAATGCTTCATTAGAAAGTTTAGGAGAAGGCGAATCACCGCGTGGTGTTGCCATTTTCTCACTAGAAATGGGTAACAAACAAATGGTGAGTAGGATGATTAGTTCTGAAGCGGAGATTCAAGGGCACAAGTTGAGAACAGGAGAGCTAAAAGACTATGAATGGGCTCAACTTAACTCAAAAATTTCTCGTCTTAGTGAAGCCCCTATTTTTATAGATGATACACCTGCCCTATCTGTTTTTGAATTAAGAGCAAAATGCCGCAGATTGAAGCAACAGAGCAATATTCAAATGGTATTAATTGATTATTTGCAGCTCATGCGTGGTGATGATGCCAATGCTAAAAATGGTAATCGTGAACAAGAGGTTAGTTATATTTCTAGATCACTAAAAGCACTTGCCAAAGAATTAGATGTTCCGGTAATTGCTTTATCTCAGTTAAGTCGTATGACTGAACGAAGAACCTCGGCAAGCAACAGACCAATGTTATCCGACCTGCGTGAATCGGGTTCTATTGAGCAAGATGCCGATATGGTAATGTTTATATACCGCCCAGAGTACTATCAGATCCATGAATGGGACGATGATGCGAGTCCAACTGCGGGGCAAGCAGAAATTATGATTGCTAAAAACAGACATGGGGCTTTAGAGAATATCCGTTTGCGATTCATTAACGACTTTACCAAATTTACCGATTTAATGGAAGATTCATATATTCAGAGCAATAACGATATTCTAGCCGACAATCCCGGTTTTATAACAATAAGTTCTCGCTTAAATGAAGACGACGAATCGCATGAAAGTTTTTCTCCAGCTCCATTTTAATTAATTTATTTTTTTCTAAACACAAAATAAATGTAGTTTCGTAGTCACAAATGAAGGAAAAACCACTTATTTTAATTTGCAATGACGACGGAATTTCTGCACCTGGAATTCAAGCATTAGTAGAAGCTGTGAAAGACTTAGGAGACATTGTTGTGGTTGCTCCTGATAGTCCGCAAAGCGCAATGGGCCACGCAGTCACAATCAGCAAACCACTCCGTTTAAATAAAACCAATTTATATGGAAATATTCCATCTTACCAATGTAGTGGAACACCCGCAGATTGTGTTAAAATAGCCGTAGATAAGGTACTTCATCGCAAACCAGATTTACTCATTTCGGGTATCAACCATGGATCAAACAGTTCAATAAATATTTTATACAGTGGCACAATGAGTGCGGCAATGGAAGGTGGTATAGAAGGTATTCCCTCAGCAGGTTTTAGTTTGTGTGATTTTTCATACGATGCAGATTTTAGCCTAGCTGCTAAAATTGCCAGATCTGTTTCGAAAAATATATTAACAAACGGCCTACCCGCAGGCGTTCTATTGAACGTTAATATCCCAAAAATTAGCCAAACAGCATTTAAAGGCACTAAAGTTTGTAGGCAAGCTTTGGCTAAATGGGAAGAAGATTTTGACGAGAGAAATGACCCAAATGGCAAAAAATATTACTGGTTAACTGGGAAGTTTGTAAACCACGATAAAGGCGATGATACAGATGAATGGGCGCTTGCAAATGGATATGCATCCATTGTTCCCGTTCAATTTGATTTAACCGCACACAACTCAATTGGACTCATTAACCAATGGAATGTAGCGTATGAATAGAAACTTTAAAGACAATATTTTATTAGGCTTTTTAATTGGCCTACTTGGTCCAACTATTGGTATTATTGGATTCTATTTTGTAAATTATAGTACCAGTGCTTTTGCAGACTTTATAGACCTATCTGTGAAACACAAACTCTTATCCCCCTTATTGAGTCTTAGTTGTGTTATTAATTTGGCCCTTTTTTATTTGTTTATCCATTTTGAAAAATACCCAACCAGCAGAGGAATAATTTTAGCCACATTCTTATACGGACTGGTCATTGTGCTGTTTAAATTTTTCATTTAGTTAACTTTAAATGGCAAATTCTACTATCATACAAAATATAATTGAATCATGAATAGATTAATTTTACTCTGCTTAGCCCTTACATTCACTTCACCCATTTTCTCTCAAGAAGCAAAAAAAGAGATTAATCCAATAATACTTACTGGGGCAAACAATGATATTAATACGGTTGCTGTGAGTCCAATCAAAACGCAAAGAATGGCAATTGCAGGATGGAATAATGAAGTGTTAATTTATAAAACTGATAGTCCGTTTCAATTGGTTCAAAAATTAAGCAATCACAGTGCCCCCATAAACAGTATAACATACAATCTCAAAGGTAACATGTTTGCTTCAGGAGGCAGCGATATGAACGTTTTTGTGTATGATTCTATGTTTAAACTGATTTCTTTTCAACAAGATTTAACTAAAAGACATCAAACGGCAATTCACTCACTTGTTTTTGATAAAGCGAGTAAATATTTATTTAGTGGAGATAAGGAAGGAAAACTGATTATTTGGGATTTAACCAACAAAAAACCCATAAAAATGTATGAAACAGGCAGTAGTATTAATAGTATTTCTAAGTCGCCAAGTCCGGCCAATATATTTGTAGCAAACAGCGACAAACAAATTAAATTGTTGGCATTGGTAAGTGGCAAAATTGTTAGAACATTTGATGGACATACAGACATGGTCAATGCAATGGCAATTAGCGCAAACAGCTTGTACCTTATTAGTGGTTCAAACGACAGAACAGCAAGAATTTGGGACCTTAAAAATTGGAAACCATTGCATGTACTTCAGGCAGATAGTTGGAAGGTAACCGCCGTTGCGTTCACAGATGATAGCAAGTATTGTGCAACAGGTTCTAATGATGGAATAGTAAAAGTATGGGATGTATTGACCGGTAAATTACTACATACACGCAGTTTACCAGAACTTTATATTAGAGATATTGCATTTACTAAAGATAACGCATCAATATTAATTGGAGCAAAATTAAAAGAAGGAGATCAATTTGGCGGCAGATTAATTGAGAGCGGACTGCAACCCATGAAGCCTAAAGAATTACCTGCAGAAACAAAAACTAAAATGCAAATTTCATTAGACAGCCTAATGGAGATCAGACCATTAACGCGTCAGGATTCTATAAAATTTAAAAGCATATTGAATCCACAAAATACGCCAAAATCTGCCTTGCCAAAATCAAATGCCACCGATAAAGCGATAGAGAAACCGGTGATTTATAAAACCCCCATGAAATCTGAAAAATAAAATTTCAAATTTTACAAAACATAAAACGCAGCTATTCGCTTTGATTTTCAAAGATGTAGGTTAAAAAAGAGTGTAATTGGGTAAAAATCCTTCTTTACATGAAAATTACTTTAACTATATTGCAACGCATTTTAACAAAACGTAATCATAAAAAAGTTAACAAAAATGAAGATTCTCAATCTGTTATCTAAATTTACCTTGCTTGTTGCGCTCGTATTTAACTTCCACTTAGACCTCTCGGCCCAGAGTGCGGAAGAAGGAAAAGCGCTTTACAACGCCAATTGTACTGCTTGTCACGCCATCAATGATAAAGTTGTTGGTCCGGCTTTAAAAGACGTTCACAAACGTAGAGAAGAAGCTTGGTTGATAAAGTGGATTAAAAACTCTCAAGCCCTTGTTAAAAGTGGCGATCCTCAAGCTGTTCAATTGTACAAAGAAAACAACGAAGCCTTGATGACTTCATTTGAAAACTTGAGTGAAACAGAGATAAAATCAATTATTGCCTATATCAAAACCGAAAGTGAAACACCAGCCACAGCGACTACTGCCTCAGTTGGCGTTACACCAAGTAGTAATGATAAGGCAGACTCAAACTCAGATTGGAGTTCGGCAATCAATTGGTTGATATTTATTATTTCAATCATTTTAATATTAATAATTTCTACCATTTCAAGAATACTTGGAAGAATAGGTGATATTCAAGGTAAACCAGTAGTTAATTGGAATAAAACAAATTCGATTTTATTACTCGCTTTCTTGATTGTTGGATTAGCTGCTGCCACTTGGGAATTTTGGGCACACAGTAAACATACCATCTTTAGTTATGGACCAGCTTCTGAGCATGGCGGTGAATACGATAGCATGTTTATGGTAACCCTAGTATTAACTGGTATTGTTTTCGTTATAACACAAGTATTATTATTCTGGTACGGTTTTAAATATAAGTCTGATGGCAAACGTAAAGCGCTATACTACCCAGATAACCACAAAATTGAGTTACTGTGGACAGTAATTCCTGCAATTGTATTAACTGTTTTGGTTATTAGAGGACTTATGACTTGGAATGCCATGATGTACAATAAAAACGAAAAGGCAAGAAACATAGAAATTTATGCCTATCAGTTTGGATGGAATGCACGCTATGCAGGAACAGACAACAAACTAGGAGCCCATAATTTCCGTGAGCAAGGTAAAATGAATGCATTGGGTGTTGATACCAATGATGTAAATGCTTATGACGACGTTGTTACCAATGAATTACATTTAGAGGTGAATCAGCCTGTGGATTTAGCATTTAGAGCAAAAGACGTTATTCATAGTGCCTTATTGCCGCATTTCCGTGTACAAATGAATGTGGTTCCGGGTTTACCTACTAAATTTGCTTTTACACCAACTGTAACAACTGCAGAAATGAGATTAAAAATGAATAAACCAAGTTTTGATTACATCTTATTATGTAACAAAATTTGCGGAGGAGCTCATTACAGAATGAAAATGAAAGTGGTAGTAGACACCAAAGAAGAGTATCAAAAATGGATGGCATCTCAAAAAGTTTTGGTAAACAAAAACGCAGCAAATTCAGCTGCAGTTGCTTTAAAATAATTTATTAATCGGAATATAAAAATATAACAAAGTATATGAGCGATCACAACTTGACACATCACGAAGAACATGAACACCATGAAGACAACTTCATTACGAAGTATGTATTTAGCATGGATCACAAAATGATTGCCAGACAATTCTTGATTACAGGAATTATTATGGGAACTATTGGTATGTTAATGTCACTTATTTTCCGTTTGCAGTTGGCCTATCCTGATATGAAATTTCCTTTCTTAGAAGGTATTTTAGGCCATTGGGGAAAAGATGGAAAATTAGACCCTAATTTTTACTTAGCATTAATTACAATACATGGAACTATCATGGTATTCTATGTATTAACAGCAGGTTTAAGTGGTACATTCTCTAATTTACTCATTCCATTACAGGTAGGTGCTCGAGACATGGCTTCTCCATTTATGAACATGTTGTCGTATTGGTTTTTCTTTGTTTCATCTGTAGTATTATTAGTATCACTTTTTGTAGATGGTGGTCCTGCTTCAGCAGGTTGGACGGTTTATCCACCATTATCTGCCTTGCCAAAAGCGATACCAGGTTCTGGTACAGGTATGACCCTTTGGTTAGTGGCCATGGTATTATTCATTGCATCGGCACTTTTAGGTGGTATCAATTATATCGCTACCGTATTAAATATGCGTACCAAAGGTATGAAGATGACTCGTTTACCTTTAACTATTTGGGCATTCTTGGTAACAGCCGTTTTAGGTTTATTATCATTCCCAGTATTATTGGGTGGTTCATTGTTATTAATATTTGATCGTAGTTTCGGAACATCATTCTATTTGTCTGAAATTGTGGCAGAGTTTGCAGGTGGTATAGAAAGAACAGGTGGTTCACCTATCCTATTCCAACATTTATTCTGGTTTTTGGGTCACCCTGAAGTATATATTATCCTATTACCAGCATTGGGTATAACTTCAGAAGTAATTGCTACCAATTCGCGTAAACCAATTTTTGGATATAGAGCGATGATTGGTTCAATACTAGCTATTGGTATTTTATCATTCATTGTATGGGGTCACCACATGTTTATTACTGGTATGAACCCATTCTTGGGATCAGTATTTATGTTAGGTACATTAATTATTGCTGTTCCATCTGCAGTTAAAACTTTTAACTATTTAGCTACGCTTTGGAAAGGTAACCTACAATTAACACCTGCTATGTTGTTTGCAATTGGATTGGTTTCATTCTTTATATCGGGTGGATTAACCGGTATTTATTTAGGAAACGCAGCGTTAGACATTAACTTACATGATACTTATTTCGTTGTAGCCCATTTCCATTTAGTAATGGGTAGCGCTGCTATTTTTGGGATGTTAAGCGGAATTTATCATTGGTATCCAAGAATGTTTGGTAGAATGATGAATGAAACTGCAGGTCATGTTCATTTTTGGTTAACCATTATTTCTGCCTACTGCGTGTTTTTCCCAATGCATTTCATGGGATTAGCAGGTGTTCCGCGCAGGTATTATGCTAACACTGCCTATGATCAGTTCAATGTTTTTGTAGACATGAATCAGTTTATCACCATTGCAGCAATCTTAGGTGGTGCCGCTCAATTAATATTCTTAGCTAATTTCTTTATCAGCATATACAGAGGTAAGAGAGCACCTCAAAATCCTTGGAACTCTAACACATTAGAGTGGACAGCACCTGTTGAGCATTTGCATGGAAACTGGCCAGGAGAAATTCCACATGTATATCGTTGGGCTTACGACTACAGCAAGCCAGGTGCAGAAGAAGACTTTATTCCTCAGAATATTCCTGATGCTGGACAAATAGATCCTATGCAAGAGGCAGAAGGATTGCCTGAACCAAGCAGAAAAACAGTTACAGAAACTGTATTGGCTTAAAAATATTGGCTGAACCTAAATAGTATTAGGTTCAGCCTAACAAAAAATTTGTGATTGAATTAAAAAAACAAATCAGATTTAGACGCTTTGGAATATTAACTATTGCGTCTGTGTTCTTTCTCATATTTATAGGTGGATTGGTGCGGAGTACTGGAAGTGGAATGGGGTGCCCAGATTGGCCAAAGTGTTTTGGACAATGGATACCGCCATCAGACATTAGTGAATTGCCACTTGATTACAAAACCAAGTTTGCTGTGGCTGGTAAAGAAATTGCGGATTTTGATGCTTTTAAAACATGGACAGAATATTACAATCGTTTAATTGGAGTTGTAATTGGACTATTTGTGTTTCTAACTGTAATTTTCGCACTTCCTTATTTAAAAAGCACAAACAAAAAAATATTTTGGCTAAGTTTTCTAGCTTTTATATTGGTAGGTTTTCAGGGTTGGATTGGGTCTATTGTAGTGTCGACTGATTTGGCAACATATATGATAACCATTCATATGCTCATTGCCTTAATCATAGTTGCTTTGCTCATTTATACCGTTTCAGCGAGTCAGGATTTTGTGATTTACCAAATTAATCCATTTCCTGGATTAAAAACACTTATATGGGTGCTTTTAATAATTGCCATAGTGCAAACAGTAAGTGGAACACAAGTTAGGGAAGCTATTGATGAAATTGCCAAAAGAATAGACAACAGATGGGTATGGACAGACAATGCGGGTAATATATTTTTAATGCATAGAAGTTGGAGTTGGTTCAGTTTACTTATCTCAATATACATGATGTTACAGTTTAAGAAAATTTTCTTAAGAGAGAGCATTCTGTATAAAGCATCTTTAGCGCTTGTATTGTTAATGTGCACGCAAGCATTAAGTGGAGCTGTATTGGCAAACCTTGGTTTCCCGAGTCAGTTTCAAAGTATACACCTCACATTGGGAAGTTTAACAGTAGGATTAATTATTTTTATTTCGATTCTGGTGTTTACTAAAATTGAATTAAAATTAGAAAATAAATAGGCGTGAAAGTAAAAGCTATACATACAAATAATACAACTAGAGGTCTGAGTTTTATCAGGGCTAAAGTGGGAGATTATAATCAATTGATTAAATTTCGA
>Ga0315909_10007708_pt1 | contig 11949 bp, 10 predicted proteins | sample LakEriMetagenome_11_FD_203527 | JGI IMG/M metagenome (GOLD analysis project Ga0315909, IMG submission 203527) | Freshwater fungal communities from buoy surface, Lake Erie, Ohio, United States - Buoy 2 MA125 | ecosystem: Environmental > Aquatic > Freshwater > Lake | place: USA: Lake Erie, Ohio...
TCAACAGTTGGAATGCCGATTCAAGCAGCAGTAAGCATTCTAACTTCAATAGAACAAGGTATATCGCAAATTGCAGATGATCTTGTTGGTTTCTCTCCAGAAGTCACTAATGCTATGATTGAAAAAGATTTAGCATTACTGAATGATGATATGCGAAGAGCGAATCAAATTGGTTCTGAAGTAGCAAGACTTACTGCTGCACAAACTAATCTTCAATTAGCATCCAGGAGAGCTTTTGATACTTTAGTAGAGATTACAGAACCAATTCTTACTGTTATAGCAAATTCAATGTCTATAATGCTTAATTACTTGCTTTACATGAAAACAGCATTTGATATTGTTGTTGATAAACTTGGAATGAGAGATATTATAAATTTAGTACAAGGAGCAGTAGCAGGTATAGATCTTCTAGCTGATCTGTTAAAACCACCACAAGGTGATTTTGGAAACATGGATGATATCCTTAATGTAAGACCAGATCAAAGATGGATTCAGAACAACTTAAACATTAGACCATAACATAGGTGCAACATGCCAATTTCTTATAGAGGTTATGGTGAAATATCTTATGGAGATACCAATAGTACATTAGGTGCGTTTGGTGTTTATGTATTTCCTCCTACATATACATTAACATTCAATGTTAAACCTGTGATGTCTGATAACGGCATCAGCGTTAAATACAATAGAAATGAATTAACCATTAATTGGGTTCTTCCTTATGAGATGATTTTTTCCAGATTCAATCCAGGAGCAACACCTGTATCTGTTGATACAGCAGTGCAACAGATTAAAGCTATTTTAATGCAACCTGGAAAAACATTGACTTGTGCTTATCAAGGTTTAGGCCCAGTATCTTCTCCAACTACTGCTGGTATGACGATAACAGCAAACACAGATAAAGCAGGTGGGCCATTACCGCTTGATTTTAAATGGAAGGTATTAGCTACTCAGCGTTGTGTTGAAATGTCATGGACTGTTGCATTTCATACAACAAACTGCATAACCTTCAATGAAAACAATGAAATTGTATTTGCTGCTCCAGAGTCAGCAACTATCAATGAATTCATATGGTCTAGGTCATATGATTTAGATGAGAATGGTTTAGCTACAATAACCACAACGGGTCGTATTGAACGAAGTGATTATGGGCCAGGAAAACATATCGATCAATGGAGAGTTCTAGCAGCATTTAAAGTACCTGTTTACTGTCAAAGAATTTCCCAGAAGTTCCAGCATGATCCAACTACAAGAACAACAAGTTTCACTCTTGTAGATAAAGAGTTTTCATCTACTGAAAATGCTTTACCACCTTTAGTTCAAAACATGGATTTATCACATGAGATAAGTTCTGCTTTGCTAGGTGGTGGTAAGTTAAGTGGTACAGGTTTCTATTCTTGGAACAATACTTTTAGCGGTAACATCACACTCGCACCTAATGTACCTCCAGTATATGCATACTTCCTTTTTCATTTCTACTTACGTCAGCGTATGTATAGGGTACATCGACCAGAAGATAATGTATCTGAACATGGTGTTGCTTCAACAACAACTAAAGTAAAGGTCCGAAATGAAAAAGGAGAGAATAAAGAAGCACAAGATGTAAGAGCATTATTAACAAGAATATCTTACAAAGAATCTTTATTTAATAGAACACATTCTTTCAAAGCTGAATACTACGCACTCTATGATCGAGAAAAACTGATTGGTCAATCTGGTATATTTTTACCACTTTATAATTATACTCAAGGCAGCGAACAAAAAGAGTACAAACATTGGTTTAATGGTCTTAAGAGTGACTTAGAACCTTGGAAGAAAACATTTGATCGTTCAAATGAAAAAGCAGACAACAAAATATACAGTCAATTTTTACAAAGATATTTGTATCATGCTGCAAATTTGAATTTAAACAATCCCTATGGATATTTGTTCTTCAAGGATAACCCATCATCTGGTGCTAATATATTTATCCCATGTGATTCTCAAGACATATTAGCATCAACAAATGCTAATTCTCAATATATTCCTGATTTATTATATGCTCAAAAAGATGCTTGGAATATAGAAACAACTGTTGATGTTGCAGAAGAGTATAAAAGACCAGCAGATGTTCCAATGATGAAAAGTATTAGAAAAGATAATTCTGATCCAGCAATGCCATCGAGTGCAGCAGGTTATGTAGATCCAAACAAATCTTGGATAGCATACGAAAATAACATATCTATTGTTGAAAATCACAATACTGCTCAAGTAGTACGACAGTCTTATGATAATAATATCAAAATCGCTTTGCAGTCATATCTTGGACAAGATAAACCAACAAAAACATCAACTAATTTTTCAATCAACAATGCTGGTACTTCTGAAGCTATTACACCTCCAACAGGAGAAGTTGTAACTACATACAATGGACAATCAAATATGGTGGTTATTTTATCTGGATATGCAATAAGAGCAGGTTTTCCTTGTCCTATGCCTTCTGTTTTGTCGTATAGAGACAATCCAGTTTATCGAGCAGGACAAGCAGCATATTCCAACAGAATTATTAGTCATGGTGAAATCCCTGTTTATCTTGCAACTTGGTCTATTCCTTATTACATTGATTACACAAAGCATGAAAATGTTTTTCAAAAACTTGTAGTTAATGGTTATTCAGGAGATTTTTGCTAATGGCTATTGAGTTTCTTCTTCCCCCCAAAGATCAAACTACAGTCTCGGTTACCGTCGATGAGAACACCAAGATTGAAGTTGAAGTGATCGACATCGTAGAGGCTTTCCAGAGATCGCAGGAAGACTGCGAGAAGTTAGGATCGACAGATTGGATTACCCACTTCGTCAGCAAGATGAAGAACAACCACAGTCTGAAACTATCCAGGACTGCTGCTATGATGCTCGTCAATGTCGCAACTGGAGAGCTTGTAAAAATAAAAAAATCCTGCTTTCCAGAGGTAGAGCAATCAGGTTCTACAACCTAACTCTGCCTTTGGATGACAGAATCATCCGTTACTATGCAACCATCATTCCTAACCTTGAAGCAGAAGAAGAACTCAAACAACGTGGTAGAGAAGGTCAGCTAACTCCTGACAAGTTTTACTCTTTACTTCTATTGTCTGGTGTTCCAGAAAAAGAGGCTGATACTGCTAGAGCAAGAATGGTAATGCAACAACTTGAGAGCAAAAGCCAATGGCAAAGGTAACTAAACAAGATTTACTATCGGTTCAGTCTGCTCCTTATGAGCCATTGGGTTTTGTCAATAACTATTATGGTTATGCCCCCCATCACAGACCTATCTTTTCACGATTTGCGATTCAGCAAATGCTGGAAGATCCGAGGATCTGCTTCGGCTTGGAGTTGATTAAAGGCCCGATCCATTCCTTTACGAAATTCTTCACTGAGGAGGAATCCAAGAATCCTGCTGTTCATCAGTGGATTGTTGCTTCCGATACTTCATTCCCCTATGTCGTTAAATGCGACGATAAGGAAGTGACCGAGTTCATAGCAACGTCACTGCGTCGATTCTGGCAAGTAGGGGCGATTAAAGCTCTGAACGCAATCGAATGGGGTTACAGTGCAGGTGAAGTTATCTATCGTCAATCGAAGGCTGATAGTCGCTCCAAGAGGCTGTACTTCGACAATCTCAAGGACTTTTATGCTCCTGACTGTTCAGCAGTCACACAGAACGGTGGTCTAGTCGGTGTAGAGGTAAACTCCGGCAACCTCAAAGAGTTCTACCTAGCTATCCCTAAAGTCTTCTATCATGTTCACCAACGAGAGAAGAATCGCCACTACGGTTTATCCCGTCTATTCGGTGCATACGCAGCTTGGTGGGAAATCTGGACTGAGGGTGGGGTTAGGGACGTTCGACGCTCCTGGTACTATCGTAATGCGTTTGGTGGGGGATCAATGTTCTACCCAGTCGGTTACACTCAAATCGATGGTGGTAGCAAGATCAACAACCGTGATCTAGCAATTGAAATGCTATCTAAGTTACGTTCTGGTGGTTACATGGTATTTCCGAATCAATCAGATCAGAACGGCAAGCAATTGTGGCAATATGACCCACCTGTTTCGGCTGTTGCTCCACAAGGTTTGGAAACCTACATGGCAACTCTTACTGCCGAAGAACTAGAGGGTCTTGGTATTCCTCCAGAAGTCATCCAGGGTGGTGGAGGTGGTTTAGGTGCTGCTACAGGTCGTAAGATCCCGATGGTAGCTTTCTACTCCACACTCCAGAAGACCGTGGATTATCTGATCGGTGATTTCGTCAATCAGATTCTAAACTTCCTGATCCCGCTGAACTTCAACAAGCTACCTGATTTTGAGATCGTACCATTAATTCCTATTAATGCGTATGGACAAACCAATCAGGAAGGTGTACCTGCTGCTCCTTCCCAGAAACTTGCGGGAGAGGTTTCCAAAGGTTCGCCTACACCTAAAGTAGAGAAGACAAGTTCAGGAACTCCTGCAACATTAAGCACTTAATATGTTTAAACTAGAGATCAACTCAGTATCTATTAAATGTCTTGACCCCATTGCAGTTAAAGATGCAATGGAAAACATAGGTGTTGATAGTTCTGTCATCTCTAAATGCAATTCGTTAGAACTCAAGCATGGACCTCGACCAGGGACAGGTCATTTCCTCATGCTGCAATCTGATTTTGATGCTTTAGCTGAAGAAATCAAAAGCAGTGGTAGTTCTTTCAGCAGTAGTGGTGCAAATTCTATAGCTTACAGTGTATTTTTTCCTAATTTAACCATTAAAGTAATAGATAACTTTAATGATGGAACTTCTAATACTTTTAGTAATTGGACAATAGCAACTGCTAACACAGTATATGGACATCCTGATAACCCTAATGCAATTGTTTATATTACTGTAGAAGATGCGAGACACTGGCTAGCCAGAACCTACACTCCAAATAAATCATACAATAAAATTCGTCATACTGAAAAGAACATAAATGTCGTAGAAGGCACAGAAAGATATTATAGTGACACTCTAAAAAACAATAATCTTTGGGATGTAGATGAGATGCTGGATGATATGATAACATCCAGTTCTCGACCTATTGTTTGGAATTCGTCTTCTTTTTTAAGTGATTATTATCTGTTGAATGTTATATCCGGTGATATGACATTACTCGATTGGTTTTCCAGAGTAGCTCAAATTCTGAGATGTTACTATTACATCAACTCTTCAGGTAACATTGTTTTTGACACCGATGTGTTTTCTGAATCCGACATATCAAGTGCTTCAATTATCTATCACATGAAAAATCTAATGGTGTTTCCTGGTAATACAGGATCATCTTTAGAGTCTCAAAAATGGCCTGTACTATTCATAACACCAGAGTCATTGATAGGTAAGTACTACAATAATGAGTCAGATATTGTAGATGCTTTAAATCCTAATAATTACCCATCACATTATTGGCAAGATGATTTTGATGGTTCTTTATATGCTTCTCAGCAAGCAAATTTACCTCATCATTACGCAACAAAAAGTTTAGATAATAGTTCATCAATAAGCTATCTACCATCAAGTTCTTATTGGAATACTCAAGTAGAAGCTATTGCTGATCGTGTAAGATCATCTATTCATCCAGAATATAGATTTGTCAGCATAAAAGGATTTTTCAATTATGCTCCTAGATTTCAAGGCGATGTTGTTATTTATTCCAATTATGGAAATGGGTTAATGACTAACATCTATGGAGTGAAAGAACATGAACTTGATTACCTCACTCCAGAGTTCAAGCATTACGAAAAAGAATTGATTAGAGAATACTGGAAGTATACTTTACGATCCAGATTCTTCTATCCAGAAGGTTATTCCTATGGGTATGCTGAAGCAGACATTCAATACCCAATTACAGGATTATCCAGAAGAACCAAGGTTATTATATATGATCTAACGGGATCATTAAAAGATGCTGTAGTTGGTACAAAAGGAACATGTCACCAAATAGGGCAATACTACTACGCCAACTGCTGTACTGGTGGTGAAATAACTTCAGATTCCAGTAGTTCTATTGATGAGTGTGGTTGTAATTCTAGTCAAATAAAAGTTACTGTAACCAACGCTGATGATATAATATCTTTGTTAGACAGATCAGCAGGTATTTCACCTTGTGCTTATTTAGATTTCACAGGATTCTCAAGCATAAATGGTACATACTATGTTGATTGGCCTGATCCAGGTCAATCTGTAGAACTAGGACGATGGTCTGCTACAAACAACCCATTAACTCAAAGTAATGGTAATAGAGTTTGTGTCAATGTTAAATTGATGTTAGATGGTTCATACAACGAATATGAGCCTTGTTTAGGTAATTTATACCTATGTGTTAGTCAACAAATTCTTTTCTCTTTCGATGATCCATATGCAACTTGTACGCCTATAAATGACTATACGTTTCTAGGCCCATGCTTAGGTGTAAACCCAGGATTATTTACAGAACCGAATGATTTCCCAATTTCATTATGCATACCTGCAAGCAGAACAATAAGTCAACCTACTGTTGTTGAGATAGCAGGACAAACTTTATTATGTCCAGTTAAATACTTTAATTGGACTGTTGCAGTAGAACCAGTATGATTTGGACTTGTCCCAGTTGTAATCGATCATATCCATCAGACGGTGGTAACATACGTTGCATCTGCCGTTGCCAAGATAATATCATTATTTCTCAGCGTGATGATTATCTACCTTGCATGCATCGTGGAGATGCTATTGAAGAGATCAATTGTGGTTGTAATGGCAAACCAAAAATCTACTCATGTGATTTGCACAAAAGATGCTATCTAAGAAAGATTCCTAAAATACCTTCTGATAGTATTGCCAATGCATCCATGTGTTTGATGTGCGAAGATAGAGAGCGATTCAAACCAGGAAAATTAGGAATTGCTGGAGTTGTTCATAATCAAGTAGGTGGAACAGAAACCTACTGGCAATTACTAGCTAAAACCATCGGCATAGCTGGATTTGCAACTCCAGAAACTCCAGTTAGTAAATCACCTTTGTATCCAGTATTTGAAGGTGATAGTGCTATAGAAGAACTATCTAGTAAAGTAGAGTATTTAATTGTTTGGGGTATAGTTGATAAAGCCAAGCAAACAAAAGGCCCAATTAGAATTGCTATGCATCATGGGAGTTTAGCAAGCACTTGGGCTAATACTGTTTTTGAGAATGAATTAGAATGGTGTGAAAAAGCTATAGCAATTAATCCAGATGTAGCAGAGTATTACAAAGTTCCTTATTTAGAGAACTGTATAGATACAGATTATTTTTCATCAGTAAAAAGAAACACTGAAGATAAAACAATTCTTTGGCTACATAGGAATGCTCCTGAAAAAAGACCTGAATTGCTAACTAAAATTGCTGCTCAATTACCCGATGGGTGGAAAATTGTAGCAAGTCTTCCAGGGCATATGTCATCTAAGAATTTAGAATGTATTGGCTACACAGCTAATAAAGCAGAGTGGTTAAATAAATCATCTGTCTTTTTATCTACATCAGAACAAGAAGGTTTTGGTTATAGTGTAGCTGAAGCAATGGCAGCAGGTATACCAGTAGTTTCTTCTCCAGTCGGTATCTGTTTAAATCCTAATTTATGTGAACAAGTAACAACAGATGATCCTAATGACTGGATCGTGGCTATTAGTAAAGCTGGAAGTAAAACTGGTTATGCTAAGCAGTATATCATAAATAATTATGGTATAGATAAATGGGTGAATAAGTGGCAATTAGCTATAAGCAAAGAACCACAACCATCAAACTTGAAACCGACAAATAACAAAGGAGAACCAGGAACAGAACTAACCAAGATTTTATCCTGGTTTGCCAAAGACACTCCTGGATGTAAGTGCAAAGATCGGGCACATACAATGAATATCTGGGGTGTTCAAGGTTGTAGAAACAACATAGAAACAATCCTAGATTGGTTGGAACAATCTGCAAAAGAACGTAAAATACCCTATGTTCGATCTCTTGCCAGGAGTCTCGTCAATCTCGCTATCAAACGAGCAGAGTCATGTACACTGAAAGATGCTTTGTAATCAATTTAGATGTCCGTAAGGATCGATTACAGCAGTTTTATGATCGATTACCCAAGAACTTCCCTTGGGGCATTCCAGAGCGTTGGCAAGCGATTCATGGGGATTCAGTAAAGCACCCTGATTGGTGGACAGCAGGTAACGGTGCTTGGGGTTGCTATAAGTCTCATCTCAACATCCTTGAATACTGCTTGAACAACAATGTTGAATCTTACACCGTCTTTGAAGATGATGCGTTCTTTAGGGATGACTTTAATAATTTGATGCTTCAGTTTTACGAATCTCTTCCAGAATGGGAGATGGTTTACCTTGGTGGACAACTCTTGCATACTGAAGATCATCCACCAGTATGTGTTAATAGCTTTGTCTACACACCATTCAATGTAAACCGCACCCATGCTTTTATGCTTCGCGGTAGAAAAGCTATGACTACTGTGTATAAATTCCTACAAGCAGTACCATTTGAAACACATTATCATATTGACCACCATCTTGGATTATTGCACGAACGCAAGAAGCTAAAATTGTTCTGTCCTAATAAATGGCTTGTAGGTCAGTGCGAATCGACAAGTAACATTAGTGGAAAACAATCAGGATTAACCTTCTTTGATGATCCTTATAAATACGCTTTAGCTACGAAAGATCCATTTGCAGGAATAGGCCCAGCAAAACTATGAACATTTTCTCCCATAGCGGCGATATCGGTGACATCATTTACAGCCTACCAACCATACGAGCAAAAGGTGGTGGCAAGTTAATTCTATTTGATTGTCCAGGAAAAACTGCACATGGAATGACTAAAGAAAAAGTAGAGAGACTTCGATCTTTACTTGAATACCAAGATTATATCCATGCGTTAGAATGGTCAGATACTCTAATAGAATCCTCATTAAATGGGTTTAGAGATCAAATCAGAGATCATGGTAGTTTAGCCGATGCTCATTTAGCTACACACGGATTTTCATGGGAAGAAAGAGCAAAACCTTGGCTGAAATGTGACGGTTCTACCACAACTTATGATGTAGTGGTGCATAGATCATTCAGATACAACAACAAGAATTTCCCTTGGGGTAGAATTGTCGATACCTATAAAGATAGAATGGGGTTTGTAGGTTTTCCAGATGAATATAAAAAGTTCACTGATTCTTTTGGTAAAATACCATTCATAGAAGCTAATGATTTTATGGAGTTAGCTAAAGTTATTAAGGGTTGCAAACTCTATATAGGCAATCAAAGCTCACCATTATCTATTGCATTAGGCATGTTTCATAACTGTATTATTGAAGTATGCCCAGATCATAATCACCATCATTGTATATTCCAGAGAATGAACTGTATTATTGGTTGGGACAAGAAAATCATTTTACCTGACTTGGAATCTCTATGTTAAATTCAGCAGTTTGGTTCGTTACAATGGCTTGTAACTTCAAATGCAAATACTGCTGGGAAGTACAAGCTCAAGAAAGGGCTGGTGATTTCAAACCAGAGAAATTTAAAAAACCAGAAGAATGGATTCATGCTTGGAATAGATTACGTCCTGGTATATTAGACATAACAGGTGGAGAACCTTTTCTACAACCAGGACTAATCGAAATTATCGAAGCCATTACTGCAAATGGTACAAGAATGGCGATGACATCTAATTTTAGTCATCCTATTCTTGAATTTGTAAAACGAGTAAATCCAGACCAACTCTTCTCAATAACTGCAAGCTACCATCCTTCAGAGAATGGTACTAAAGCAAACCCAATGAACGTCGATGTTTTCCTTGGTAGAATGCTTTTACTAAGAGAATTCAAATTCAATGTAACTATTAATATCGTCACGTGGCCTGAGCAGATATGGTTAATTCCTAAATGGATAGAACTATTCCAGGATGTACATAAATTTAGAGTGCATATCGATCCTTACTCATCTATTGAATATTATCCTTGGGTGTACACTGACGCAGAAAAAGCATTCATCAGCAAATATGTAACACAAAACAGGACTGTGAATCCAAATCAAGTAGATCCTGTTTTGTGTTCTGGTGGTATCAACCATCTTAGTGTTCAACCAGATGGTTCTGCTTGGCGATGTATACTAGAACGTCAGCAGTTTAAGAATCAAATTGGAAACATTTTCGATCCCAACTTTTCCCTTCTTCCAGAAATGCTGCGTTGCGATCAGCAGCATGTTTGTCCTGGTTGCGATAGAGATAAAGTATCAGTTTACCCACTTACTAAATCTCACTCTTAACATACACCAGTCGCTTGATCGCTCTAGTGATTGCAACATATTGTAGATTGTATTCCTGCTCACCCATACTCTTTTCCAGGAGTTTTGGGTGAGGTAGGAGGTCAGGTCGGTAGATGTAAACCGTATTAGCTTCTAACCCCTTGCTACGGTGTACCGAAGATAACAATACAGCCCCTTTGTCCTTCTGATCCTTAAAAAGGTCGTTTATACGCTGTTCGACCTCTTCGCGTGTATTCAGACCATTGCATAGCACTCGGATGCATGCACAGCGATCTTGAAGGTTTACGAGCTTCTCTTCTGCCCCCCATCGCATCTTAGCAATCTTCTGTTCTTCCTTGACCTCATAAGCCTCTAGCTTATCCAGGATACCTACGGTAGTCTCTTCTTTAAACTTGTTGATCGTAGTGATGAGTCCCTGCCCAATATCTCGACCCTGAATGTTGGCTCGGATGTTGTCTTTGATTAGCCGGAACACCAGAGATACGATAGGTGCATTCGTCCGGCACACCACCATCATTGATTCCTGATTTTCATACCCCTTACGAATATCGCTCATCATTTTGATAGCAGTGGTGTTCTCGATCACACCTTCACCATTAGACTCTGCTGCTTTGAGTTCTGGTACAATCTTGTTTGCTTCAGCAACAATCTTGCTCCCACATCGACGAGTTGTGTTCAGAGGTAGAACATCGACTCCACCGTTCGCACCAAGCATTTCTTGCAAGCGAAACATGCTTTGATTATCTGCTCCAGAGAATCCATAGATAGCCTGATGATGATCGCCAATGCAGATGATGTGATGTCCCTGCTTCAGGATTAATTCCTGCTGTGCCCTGTTGAGATCCTGGCATTCATCTACAATGAGTAGATCGACTTTCTTTGCTTTCATTCCGTAGAAAGTAGGCATCCATACCATATCAGTGAAGTCGATGATCGCCCTGTTTTCCGATGCAACCTGGAGAGCCTTATTAGCCTTTTCCAAAATCAGCGAGTTACTTGCATCGCTGTTTAGATCGTAGTAATCTCGCAGGTACTCTACTTCTTCCAGAGATAACTGCAAAGCATCTTCTACACGATGACCAATCATGTTATTGCGAGCTAGATCAATGATCTTGCTAACTGTGTTGTATGTAGCCTTTTCTTTCTTAACTTCCTTGTCGCCGTAGACATCAAACAACACCTTATCGAACTTCCAGGCATCGATCTTAGTGTAACCACGGATGTTGGTTCGGATGATCGTCAGTCCTGACGAGTGACAGGTACATGCTTCACAAGACGATGGAATTCTCTGCTGAAGTTCCGTAGCAATCGACTTATTGAAAGCCACAAACCGAGTAGTCTTGTTGTCCACACTACGCATCCAAGCATGGATAGCTTCCTGTTCTGGAGAGAGAGTTACTCCAGCAGGAACACCTGCTACGCCCCAAATCATCGTAGTAGTTTTGCCGGAACCAGCTAACGCAGAAACAATCAGATTACGAGCCATTGTAGTGATCCTTTTAAAAAAATTTCTTTCCCGCTAACGCGATTGATTATACTTATTTTCGGCGTAGCCGAAAGAGTTCTTGTACATTTTCTTGTAAATTTTCTTGTACAAAATTTTGTGGAATTACCTGTTGCTTTTTCCAGAAAGTGCCGATACCATTCCCCAGGTCA
>Ga0315909_10007710_pt1 | contig 11948 bp, 15 predicted proteins | sample LakEriMetagenome_11_FD_203527 | JGI IMG/M metagenome (GOLD analysis project Ga0315909, IMG submission 203527) | Freshwater fungal communities from buoy surface, Lake Erie, Ohio, United States - Buoy 2 MA125 | ecosystem: Environmental > Aquatic > Freshwater > Lake | place: USA: Lake Erie, Ohio...
GACAACGTCTACGAGCCTTTTTGCGGCTCCGGCACCACGCTGATCGCCGCCGAGCAACTGGGACGCAAGTGCTACGGCATGGAGATCTCTCCCGCGTACTGCGATGTCATCGTGAAGCGGTGGGAGACGTTGACCGGAAAGAAGGCGGTACGTGGCAGCGCCTAAAGCGAACATAGACGCCGCCCAGGTCGAGGCGCTATCGCGCATCGGATGCACGCAGGACGAGATCGCCGCCGTGCTGAAATGCACCGCGCGCACGCTCCGCAACCGATTCTCCAAGGAGATGAAGGCCGGACGCGAGCAGATGAAGATGAGCCTTCGGCGCTGGCAGTATGAGAAGGCGAAGGACGGAAACGTCACGATGCTGATCTGGCTCGGCAAGCAGTACCTCGACCAGCGCGACAAGAACGACACCAAGGTCACGGAGGAGGTCGTGACGATCGAGCGCATCGCGCCGAAGCTCGGCCTCGCCGACACGGCGTGAAGGTCCGCGTCCCGGCGCTCGAGTCCGTCCTGCATCCGTCGCAGCTGACGGTCTACCGGAACCTCGCGCGCTTCAACGTGCTCGAGATCGGCCGCCGATGGGGAAAGACGACCTTCGGAATCCAGATCGGGATCGAAACCGCCATAATTGCGCGGAAGTGTGGCTGGTTCGCTCCGTCGTACAAGTACCTCGCCGACCCGGTGCGAGACTTCGAGCGAGCGCTCGCTCCGCTCATCTCGCGGCACGACCGGGTCGAGAAGCGGCTCGAGCTCGCGACGGGCGGCTCGATCGACTTCTGGACGCTCGAAGACCCGGACGCCGGCCGAAGCCGCTTCTACGACCAGATCATCGTCGACGAGGCCGGGTTCGTGCCGGGTCTACTCGACTGGTGGAACAACGCCGCGCGCGCGACGCTCGCCGACCGGAAGGGACACGCCCTCTTCCTCGGGACTCCGAAGGGTACGGGAGACTTCCATCGCCTCTACCTCCAGGCTGAAGGCGACACGTCCGGCCAATGGAAGGCGTTCCGCATCGGGTCGATCTCGAATCCGCACATGGACCCGGACGAGATCGAGGCGGCGCGCCGTTCCATGCCGACCGAGGTCTTCCGGCAGGAGTTCGAAGGCGTCCCGGCCGAGGACGGCGGCAACCCGTTCGGACTCGACGCGATCCGCCAGTGCGTCGCTCCGATCTCGACGGCGCAGCCGGAGGTCTGGGGCGTCGACCTCGCGAAGTCGAGCGACTACACGGTCGCCGTCGGTCTTGACAAGGCCGGCGCGGTCTGCCGTCTCGAGCGATGGCAGGCTCCCTGGACGGTCACGCGCGAGAAGCTCGCGCGCATGATCGGGAACGTGCCGGCGCAGATCGACTCGACGGGCGTCGGCGACCCGATCGTCGAGGATCTCGCGCGCGTCTGCCGTCACGTCGAGGGCTTCAAGTTCACGTCCCAGACGAAGCAGCAGCTGATGGAAGGTCTCCAGATCGCGATACAGACGGGCGAGATCCGGTTCCCCGACGGATGGCTGCGGAGCGAACTGGAGGCGTTCGGCTTCCGATACTCGGGGAGGACCGTCCGCTACGAGGCGACGGTCGGACACGACGACGGCGTCTGCGCGCTCGCGCTGGCCGTCCTCGCTCGGCGCAGTCGGAAGCCTCTCGTCCTCAAGGTCATCTAATGAATCTGATCCAGCGACTGACGGCGGCATTCCGAAGCGGCGGCGGCCTCGAGCAGAAGGCCGTCAACAACGACCAGAAGTGGCTCAGGACGTCGATGTCGGTCGTGCGAGGTCAGGATGGCGCAAAGCGTCCCGACTTCAACTACCGGAACGCGGTGCAGCTCTACCGCTCGTGGATCTACGCTGCTGCGACGCTGAACGCCATCGCGGTCGCGTCGACTCCGCTTCGCCTCTACGTCAAGACGAACGGATCGGGCGAGAAGCTCTTCCGATCCCGCGCGGTCTCGCGCCGGCAGAAGGCGTACCTCGCCGGCGACGCGCGGCAGGCTCCGAGCGCGCGGGTCCTCCGCAAGGCCGCCGAGTTCGGCGACGAATACGAGGTCGTGACCGAGTCGCATCCGGTGCTCGATCTGCTCAACAAGGTGAACCCGTACATGAACGGGTTCGATGCGACCGTGCTCCGCGTCCTCTGGGGCGAGCTGACCGGCAACGCGTTCTTCCATCCGGTCATCGACCGCGCTCTCGGCGTCCCGGTCGAGCTCTGGCCGATGCCTCCGCAGTGGACGGAGATCGTCCCGGGCAAGACGGAGTTCATCGACGCCTACCTCTACGGCGCGAGCCGGGAGCAGCGGAAGGCGTTCGCGCCGGACGAGGTGATCCACTTCAAGCGTCCGAATCCCGGCGACCTGTACTACGGCCTCGGCAAACTCGAGGCCGCATGGGGCGCGGCGATGGCGAACGTGGCGATGAAGGAGATGGACCTCTCCTTCTTCGAGAACAAGGCGCGGCCCGACTATCTGCTCACCGTGCAGGGCGTCTCGAGCGAGGACGAGCTCGAGCGGTTCGAGGCGCAGATTCAGGAGAAGCTCCGCGGGACGCGTCGGACGGGTCACTTCCTGACGAGCAGCGCCCAGATCGACGTGAAGCCGCTCGCGTTCCCGCCGAAGGATCTCGGAGGCCGCGACGACATCGTCGAGGAGATCGCCGCCGTGTTCGGCGTTCCGGTCTCGATGCTGAAGGCGAACGACCCGAACCTCGCGAGCGCGACGACGGGCTTCGCGCAGTGGCGCGAGACGACGGTCCTGCCGCTCCTGCGGTTCGACGAGGAGACGCTGAACCAGACGCTCATGCCGCTCTTCGGCATTGAGGGCGACGCGTTCCTCGCGTACGACAACCCGGTGCCGAGCGATAAGCAGTTCGAGCTCACGGAGCGCCAGACCTCGCTCTCGGCCGGCTGGCGCACGGTCAACGAGATCCGCGAGGAGATCGGCCTCGACCGCATCGAGGACGTCCACGCGGACATGCTGCACTTCAACGGTCAGCCGCTCGGAGGCGTGCCGCAGCCGCTTCCGTTTGGCGCTGCCGCGCCGGTGGCCGAGCCGCCGGCCACGGTCGACGGTCTCGCAGGACCGCTCGACACCGTCGAGGATGAGGAGCCGGCGCTCGAGTCCAAGGCCGCGTCCTCCGACTGCATCGGCGAGAAGATCCCGAAGCTGATCGACGAGGGCTACGACCGCGACCAGGCGATCGCGATCGCCTACTCGATGTGCGCCGAGGGCAAGAGCGAGGACGACGCGAAGGCCGAGTTCACGCGCCGCGTCACGACGCGCAAGGCGCTCAAGGCCGAGGTCGGCGAGATCGACACCGTGCCTCCGGAGTCCGTCGCGGAGAACGCGCGCCGCGCGCTCGACGTCCGCGCAGAGAAGCCGGAGTCCCAGCGCGGCATGACCGCCGTCGGGATCGCCCGGGCTCGCGACCTCGCGAACCGCACCGCGCTCTCGGAGGACACGATCCGCCGCATGGTCGCATACTTCGAGCGGCACCAGTCCGACAAGCAGGGCGAGTCGTGGGACGAGCAGGGGAAGGGCTGGCAGGCGTGGAACGGATGGGGCGGCGACGAGGGATGGTCGTGGGCCAAGCGAAAGGTCGAGGAGTTCGACCGGGCGCGCGGCAAGAAGTCCTGTGGCTGCGGGTGCGGCGAGAAGCGCACCGTTTCGCAGAAGGCGCTCTGGGAGCACCACACCGCGCCGCTCGGCGGCATCCGGACCAAGGCAAGCGAGAAGGACGCGGAGAAGGAAGCCGCGAAGCTGACCGAGATCGAGGCCGCGATCAAGCGCGCCGTCGGCGGCGTGCTCGACGCGCAGATCGTCGCGGTAATCGCCGAGATGCGGAAGGCCGGCGCGGTCACTCCGGTCGTCGTGCGCCGCATCCAGACACTCATCCGCTCTCGGTCTTGGAACACCGAGATCACCGAGGCGCTCGCGCCAATGCTGAAGGAGTCGCTCAAGACCGGAGTCGAGGTCGGCCTCGGCGCGGTCAAGCAGGCGGCCGCCGGCATGCCCGATCCGCCGCCAAACATCGAGGACCTCGTCTCCTTCTCTCCTGCTCGGCCAGAACTTGAGAAGTACGTCGAGACGGAATCCGTGCGCCTCGCGCAGCAGGCCGCGACCAAGGTCAACGAGTACACGTCCGTCCGCGTCGGCGAGCTTCTCGGCGACGGCATCCAGAAGGGCGAGACGGTCGACGAGCTGGCGACCCGCGTTCAGGATTGGGCCGCGAAGAACGAGGATGGCGCTCGCCTGAGCGAGACCAGAGCCGTCACCGTCGCGCGAACCGAGGCGATGCGCGCAATGCGCTCAGCCGAGGTCGAGGCATGGAGCGCGACCGGGCTCGTCGAGGGCAAGACCTGGCTTCTCGCGCCGGACCCGTGCGAGTTCTGCGAGGCGGCCTCAAAGTCGTTCGGCGACAAGGCGATCGGCCTGAACGACTCCTTCTACACAAAGGGGACCGTGCTCACCGGGACCGACGGCGGCTCGATGACGCTCGACTACGAGGACGTGCAGGGTCCGCCGCTGCACCCGAACTGCCGCTGCTCGATGCAGCCGAAGCTCCCGGCCGAGCTCGAGGCGATCGTCGAGGACATCACCGACGAGGAGCTCGAGGCCGAAGGCGAGCGGCTCCTGATGGAATCGGAGAAGAAGCGATGACGACCATGATCCGCAAGGCGCTCGACGCCGACATCTCCGCGAGCGCGAAGGGCTTTACGGCGGTCATCACGAGCGAGACGCTCGACCGCGACGGCGAGGTGCTCATCCCGCAGGGGATGAACGCGAAGGAGTTCGAGCAGAATCCCGTCCTCTTCTGGAACCACGAGTACGACAAGCCGGTCGGACGCGCGGTCGGGATCAAGCGCCGGGAGCGCGACATCGTCGGCGAGTTCGTCTTCGCAAAGAAGCCGGACGGCTACGTCGGCGAGTTCTTCCCCGAAGTCGCCGCGGCGCTCGTCGGTCAGGGAATCGTGCGCGCGGTCTCGGTCGGATACGTCCCCGAGGACGGAGGCACGCGCCGGCCGACCGAGGTCGACCGCAAGAAGTACGGCGCGTCGGTGTCGACGATCTTCTCGCGCTGGAAGCTGCTCGAGGTAAGCCTCGCGCCGCTTCAGGCGAATCCAGAGGCGCTGATAACGGCCGTCAAGAAGGGGATTATGTCGCCCGTCGCCGCAAAGAAGTGGTTCGGCGTCGAGGCTCCGAAGCGGACGCTCGTGACCGTGTCGATCCCCGCGCCCTCATCCGCTCCCGCGGCCGCTCCGATTGATGCTTCGGCCGTCGTCCGTCGCGTCATCGCGAAGCGCGCCGGCCGCATCTATCTCTGAGCCTTCGGCTGGCCTACGGCGTCGCGCCTGCAAGCTTGCCTCGCCGCTCCGGGCGATGCCGTGCAGGAAACACCCATGAAGACCATGAGCCTGAAGGACTTCCAGAGCGCCCTTGAGCGAGCCGGCAAGTTCAAGGGCGAGGCCGGAGTCCTCGCCCAGAAGAAGCTCCTGCTCGACTCCGTCATGCTCGTCGATGAGAACGGCATGGCGGTCGATCCGGAGACCATCGACATCACCATCAAGCCCGCCGCCGGTGCTCCCGAGATCGAGGAGGACATGGCGAAGGAGGAACCCATGAACGAAGAGAAGATCGCGAGCGCCGTCAAGAGCGCGCTCGCCGACATCGTGCAGACCAAGGCGGTCAACGTGACCGCGCCGGCCGTCTCCGCTCCCCGCGTGTACGGCCGCCTCAAGAGCTTCAGCAACGACGCGAAGGGCGCCGAGAAGGCGTACCGATTCGGCCGCTGGTTCGCCGCAGCCGCGGGTCACCGCAAGTCGATCGACTGGTGCAAGGACAACGGCGTCGAGCTGATCCGCACCAAGGCACACCTCGAAGGCTCCAACTCGGCCGGCGGCTTCCTCGTCCCGGAGGAGATGGACTCCGAGCTCGTCGTGCTCCGCGAGCAGTACGGCGTGTTCCGCCGCGAGGCGCGCGTGATCCCGATGTCCTCGGACGTCCGGAACGTGAACCGTCGCCAGACCGGCCTCACCGCGTACTGGATCGGCGAGGGCTCGGCGATCACCAAGTCGCAGGGTTCGTTCGACCAGGCGAAGCTCGTCGCGAAGAAGCTCGGCGTCCTGACCGAGATCTCGAGCGAGCTCAACGAGGACAGCCTCGTGAACCTCGGCGACGACGCGGCTGACGAGGTGGCGCAGGCGTTCGCCTACGCTGAGGACGACGCCGGCTTCAACGGCGACGGCACGTCGACCTACGGCGGCATCGTCGGCCTCGCGAACCAGCTCACGGACGCGACCTACCAGATCGCCGACATGGGCTCGGTGACTGCGTACTCGGGCGTCGGCCTCGCCGAGCTCGTGGCCGCGTTCCGCAAGCTCCCGGCGTGGGCGTCGCAGCGAAACAATGTCAAGATCTACTGCAACAAGCAGGTCTGGCACTCGGTCTTCGAGCGCCTCGCCGCCGCCGGCGGTGGCAACACGATGCAGACGCTCGCGAACGGTCTCACGGCTCCGCAGTTCCTCGGCTACCCGGTGGTCTATTCGCAGATCATCCCGGTGTCGGAGACCGGCGGCGCGACCTTCGCGTACATCGGCGACCTTCAGCTGGCCGCGTACTTCGGCGACCGCCGCCAGACGGCGATCGACTTCTCGAACTCGGGCGGCGACGCCTGGGAGAACGATCTCATCGCGGTGCGCGCGACCGAGCGCATCGACATCAACATCGCGAACGTCGGCAGCTCCAGCGCCTACGGCGCGATGGTCAAGCTCACCCTCTGATAGAGGGGAAAGGAAAACGCACCATGCGAGCCAATGCAAAGATCTTCGTCGCGGCCAATCTCTCGACGATTGCCGGAGCGACTCTCTCGTCCCTGACCGCGTCCGTCGACACCAAGGGATTCAGCTTCGCGAAGCTGATGTTCGTCTCGAACTCGACCGGCGCTCTCTCGGGCACCAGCAACTTCCTTGAGGAATCCGACAACTCGACGGCGGGCTACGCAACCGTCTCCGGCTTCGTCGCCGGCACCGACTTCACCGCTTCGACCGCGACCAACTCGACCGCCGAAGGCAAGCTGCTTTTCTGCGTCGATCTCCGCGGGCGCAAGCGCTACCTGAAGGCGACCGTGACGCACGCGACCGGAGGCGATTCCGGTGGCTGGATCTGCGAGCTCTCGAACCCGGCGAACGGTCTCTCGACCGCCGCCGAGTACGGCGCGCAGAACGTCGTCGGCAACTTCTGAGGCACCCGATCCTCACTCTCTCTCGGGCCGCGGCGGGGACACCCGTCGCGGCCTTTTCAACCCTCGGAGCACATCATGGAACAGAGTGAGCGAACCGTCGTGGTCTCTTCCCGCGAGGAGACCGTCATCAAGTGCGAGCCCGGGACGCTGGCGGGAATCGACGCCACGAGCGGCGTCCTTCAGAAGATCAGCTACAAGCACACGCTCGACGTGCTGCGGCATTGGAACGAGTGCCTCGCGCCGGACGGCATCCTAAAGCTCGCCGTCACCGACTTCGACAAGGTTGCGAAGGACTACCTCGCCGGCACGGGCGACGCCGAGGCGCGTCTCTGCGGGAACGACGCGCTCAACAAGGCGATCTTCAACCGCGAGAAGATCCTGACCTTGGTGTCGATGGCCGGATTCGAGATCGTCGGAGGCGCGGACGGTTCGCTCTCGTGGCAGCCCGAGCCCGGGGTCATCGCGGTCACGGCTCGGAAGCGCATCCGCAAGAACCCGGAGATACCGCTCCCGGGCATCCATGCCATCATGAGCCTACCGCGCGTCTCGTGGACCGAGACGATGACGCATCTGTACGAGTCGCTCTCGAACCTCCAGATCCCGTTCACGAAGGCGACCGGCGTCTTCTGGAGCCAGTCACTCCAGCGCATGATGCAGCAGCTCGTCGACAAGGACGGGCTCAAGTACATCCTGACGATGGACTACGACTCGATCTTCGACGCGAAGGACATCCTCCGGCTCTGGCAGATCATGGAGGACAACCCGAACATTGGCGCGCTCTGCCCGCTCCAGATCGGCCGCGACCGAGATCAGGTGCTCATGAACCTCGTCGACGCCGAGGGCAAGCCGATCAACCGCTTCGAGCCGAGCCTTCTCTACAACGAGGCGCTCGACATCTCGATGGGTCATTTCGGTCTGACGCTGATCCGGGTCGACGCGCTCAAGCGCCTCCCGAAGCCGTGGTTCTGGGGTCAGCCGAACAAGGACGGAGACTGGACCGAGGGCCGGGTCGACGACGACGTCTACTTCTGGCGGAAGATGCGCGAGCACGGCCAGCGCGTCTGCGTCACGCCGAAGGTCCGGCTCGGGCATCTCCAGCTGATGATCACTTGGCCGAGCGACGATCTCCGGACGATCCACCAGTACGTCGGGAAGTACTATGAGGACGGGAGGCCGCCGGAATGCATGACCTACTGATCGTGATCCGCGAGTGCGCTGTCGCCGACCCAGTCTACGGGCGACGCGTCCTGAGGGTCGGCTGCACCGTCAACATGACGCCGGAGGCGGCTCGCCCGTACGTCGAAAAGGGGCACATGCGACTGGTCTCGCCGGCCGCGCCTCTGTTCGCGCAGGCGACCGACCCGCCGAGGAAGCCGAAGAAGAAGCCGAAGGAGACGCCGCCGGATGCCGCTTGACACCTACGCGCTGGTGAGCCTGACGGACTTCCGTCAGTACCTTGGACTCACGACCACGGGCGACGACACGCTGCTCGAGCGGTGCATCGAGCGAGCGACGGCGGTCTGCGAGTCGTACTGCGGCCGGAAGTTCAAGTCGCGCGACTACGTCGAGTGGCGGGATACAGAGGGACAGAACCGCGTCGCGCTCAAGCAGAGCCCGGTGACGTTCGTCAAGTTCGTCGGCGTTGCGTGGGAGCATGTCATCACGGTCGGCGGCACGACCTCGACCGACGCGGCGCTTTCCGTGACCGTTACCGAGGAGTCGGTAAAGCTCTACCGGATGACCTCTGCGGGTGCGGAGACGACGACGACCCTTACCTTCGCGACCTATCCCATGACGTCGAGCATGGCGACGGCGATCAACGCGACGGCCGGGTTCACGGGCACGCTCGTCAAGAACACGCCGAGCCGGCGGCTGAGGCGTCTCGCGGGCGCGGACCTCATCAACGAGACGCAGCACCTCGACGCGCCGGTCGACGCGCTCTTCGAGTACCAGCTCGACGACGCGACAGGCATCCTCTACGGGCCGACTCTCCGAGCCTACCGGGCGCTCCTCGTCGAGTACACGGCCGGCTATTCGACGATCCCCTACGACGTGGCGCAGGCGTGCCTCATGATCGCCTCGCGTCTCTACAAGGGCCGGACGCGCGACGAGGGCATCCAGTCCGAAAGCCTCGGCGGCTACTCCTACACGCTCCGCGGTACGGCGGAGATCGACGCGGACGCGAAGGCGCTGCTCGACCCGTACAAGAGGGTCCGGTGAGCATCGCGGCGATCGTCGACCGGATGGGAAAGACGCTTTACATCTGGCGTCCGACGATCACGCGGCTCGGCGACGGTCGCGTCGTGCGGACCTATGCGAAGGTGACAGAGGCGAAGTTCTTCGTGCAGCCGTCCGGGCAGACCGGCGACGTATTCGAGGGCCGCGCGAACACGCGGACGAACGGCACGATGTACGCGGCGGGTGTTCTCGACGTACGGATCGACGACGAGATCCGGTCGGTCGCGAGCGGTACGGGCCGTGTCTGGCGCGTGGTCGGGACGCTGAATCCCGGCGAGCAGGGCGCGACGAGCGCGCTTTCGATGACGGCGGTCGACGTGGTCGAGGTGGAGCCGGACGCATGAGCTTCGTTCCGAACCCGGCCGTCACGACGCAGCTCAAGCTCGGCATGGCTCGCGGCCTTGTCGCGACGCAGCTCGTCCTCGGCAAGATCGTCCGCGACCAGCTCTCGAAGCCTGGAACGGGAAGGCGATACCGTCGCGGCCGTAGCGGCGCTCTGATTCCGCGCGGCGCGCTGCGGGGAACCGGACGCGCCGGCCTGCTTCGCAAGATCGAGAAGGCCCGCAAGCGCAAGTTCAAGAACCTCCGAACGGCTGGCGTCCACGTCGCGTCGGCTCCCGGCAAGCCGCCGGCCGCCGATACGAACCGCCTGCGGTCCTCGTGGACCATCTCCGAGATTTCGGACAAGCTCCAGAAGGGAAAGAAGGATTCCCTTCTGATCGAGATGAAGGTGCCGAACCGCGTCGGATTCATCTACGGGAGCACGGTCAAGTACGCGCCGTGGCTTGAGTACGGCACCGCGCGCGTCAAGCCGCGCCCGTATCTGCGTCCTGCGATGGCTGCGGTCGGCAAGCGCATGGGAAAGATCTTCGCGTTCACGCTGAAGGAGGCGTTCAAGAATGCCTAGTCCCGGCCAGACCATCCCGCCGCTCACCAACATCGTGAACGCGATCTACTCGCGTCTCTCGACCACGAGCATCGGGACCACGATGGGGGGACGGATCTACCCGTCGCAGGCCGAGGCGGACGCTGCGTTCCCGCTGCTCGTCTACGAGATCGCCGGCGTCGACGTCTCCTACTTCATGGGAGGGCAGGCGCGGCTCACGGCCGAGGTCGAGTTCCGGCTGCACTTCTCGAACAAGGGCGAGCTGCTCCAGTTCACCGCGACGGACCAGCTCTCGAAGGCGCTCGAGAACGAGATGACCGCGTCGGGCTTCGACCGGGTCAAGATGTGGCGCGTCGGTGCCGGCGTGCCTTCGTTCGAGGACGACTCTTGGTCGATCATCGAACGGTACAGGATGGTCGCTCACACGCTCTGAGGAACCCATGGCAGTCTCCACCTACGTCATCGGAAACGACGGAAACGTGTCGATCGGTTCGGTCGACGTTCTCAAGGTCCGCAGCTTCGCCGCGACGCTCCAGCGCGTCTCAAGCGACCTGACCGGGTTCGGCGACACGGGTCGCCGCCGACGGCTCGGCATGATCGACCTCACCGGCTCGCTGACGGGCGTCGCCGGCGTGGGCACCACGACCGCGACGACGGGCACCGCCGTCTTCTACGGCGAGAACACGCAGTACGCTCTCACCCTGACGATCTACGACGCGACCACGACCGCCGATGCGAAGATCGCGGCGAACGTCGTCTTCGACCAGTTCTCGTTCAACTCCGACAAGGCCGGCGACGCGACCGTCACCGCGAACTTCTCGAACAGCGATGGCGCTGCTCCGATCGTGACCTGGCTGACCTGATGAGCGAGATGCAGAACGTCGCGAGAGTGATCGGGTCCAGTCCCGACGACTGGCTCGTGACGCTATGCCTTCGCGATGGGACGGTCCGAACCCGGCGCATCGCGCCCGGTCAGATCACGGACGACGCGGCGCTCAAGCTGACGCTCGCGATCGACAAGGTGAATCCCGAGGATGTCGCCGACGCGCATGTCCGGAGGGTCTCGCAGGACCGAGAGATCCACACCGAGAGGCTCGAGGAAACGCTCGGGCAGCTCCTAGAGAGGATGAGACGAGGATGAGCCTAGCGGCCACCAGACGGGTCGAGCTCGACGATGGTCGGGTCTTCGACGTGAAGCCGATCACCGTGCGACAGCGAATGGTGCTCCAGAACCGCTACGTCGAGCGAGAGCGAAAGCGCGCGGCCGACGACGCGAAGGCCGCGAGCCTGAGCGGGCCGGCGGCGGCCGAGTACATCACCGACGCGCGACGCAAGGCCGACAACCTCGGCGCGCTCGTGCTCTGGGCGTTCTCCGTCGACGGCATCCTCGAGATCCTGCTCGAAGCCGTTGGCGGCGAGAAGGCCGAGGAGATGGTGCGCGAGATCGAGCTGAAGGAGGCGAGCCTGATTGCGCTCGCTGCGCTCGGCGTCGATCTTGACCGATACACGGACAAGGACGCGCCGCAGGGAAACGAGTAGGGCCGGGAGGCCCGCCCGTGCCGCGCGACTTCGTCGAGGACGCGATGCACATAGCGCG
>Ga0315909_10007711_pt1 | contig 11948 bp, 15 predicted proteins | sample LakEriMetagenome_11_FD_203527 | JGI IMG/M metagenome (GOLD analysis project Ga0315909, IMG submission 203527) | Freshwater fungal communities from buoy surface, Lake Erie, Ohio, United States - Buoy 2 MA125 | ecosystem: Environmental > Aquatic > Freshwater > Lake | place: USA: Lake Erie, Ohio...
GCGAGATCGACCGCTTCACGATCTACCAGTCGCGCAACCTGCTCACGCAGACCTCGCCTGGCCCCGCCTCGTACGCCATGTTCGGCCACTCGGCCGGCCTGACGTTCGCGTCGCAGATCGTCGAGTGCCAGATGATCGACAACCCGAACGACTTCGGCTACATCATCCGTGGCCTGATGGTGTTCGGGTACCAGGTCATCGGCCCGGCGTACGTCGGCACGGCCGTGATCAAGAAGTGAACGGTGTAGGATAGGGCCCTGCGGGGCCCTGTCCGCGCCCAACCAGGAGAATCTGCATGAAGACCAGCAACCCCTACGGGATGAACATCCCGGTCAAGGTGCCGCCCGAGACCATCTCGAAGGAGATGTCGCAGGCGTCGGGCAAGGCCAAGGCCCGCTACCCGCACCCCCCGCTCGGCCCCGGCCAGAAGAATGGCGAGGCCGGCAAGATGAAGCGGCCGGCGTACACGCCGGGCACTTCGCCCACCGGCTCCTGAGCCGGAGCCAACGGACCGGCGCCTTCGGGCGCCGGTTTTCCACGTCCCTTTGATCACCCCGGAGACCCCCGATGATCAGCGAAGCCCAAGAAGCAGCCGTCGTTCAAGCCCGCGGCAAGAGCCCCAAGTTCCGTCAGGACCGCAAGCACCCGTTCCTCATCAACGTGAAGGACGGTCGCCTGTTCCCGAACGTCGGCGCGCTGCGCGACAGCACCAACGCCGGCGCAAAGGACTACCGCATCTTCACCGGCTCGCCCAAGGCGACGCACGACGAGCGCATGAAGTGGCTCGAGACGCAGGGTGCCACGCTGCCCTCGCGCGTGGTCGACTCCGGCGACGCGGAGCCCTTCGACATCGGCAAGGCCACGGTGGACGAGATGGTCGCCTTCGCGGCCGCGGAGTACCAGGTCACGCTGGACCCGAAGAAGCACCACAACGCGCTGCGCGCCGAGCTCCGCGCGCTGGCCAAGCAGCACGGCAGCCTGGCGGACTGACCCATGGCGGTGAGCGTCGACACCATCCTCGACAGCGTCAGCGTGACGCTGCTGGACACCGCTCGCCGCACCTGGTCGCGCACTGAACTGCTGGGCTACCTGAACGAAGCCTTGCGCGCCACCGCCTTCGTGAAGCCGGACATGTACCCGGTGCGCGGCTTCCTGACCATGGCGGTCGGCATTGCGCAAGAGTTGCCGGCTGACGGCGTCGCGCTGATCGACGCCACCGACAACGAGGCCACGGGCCGCACGGTCACCCAGACCGATCTGACGCTGCTGCAGGAGGAGAACCGGTTCTGGCCGGCCGCCACGCAGCAAGCCGAGGTGGAGAACTACGCCGCCGACCCGCGCACGCCGCGGCGCTACTACGTGTTCCCGCCCAACGACGGCTCCGGCCGCCTTCGCGTGACCTACGGCGCCGTTCCGGACGCGCTGACCGGGTCGAGCGGCGAGGACATCCCGGTGCCCGACAGCTACCAGAACGCGCTGACCAACTTCGTGCTGGCCAAGGCGTACGCCAAGAACAGCAAGAAGCAGGATCTGAGCAAGACCAGCGCGTACACGAACGAGTGGCGCTTGGCGCTGGGCCTGAAGTCGCAGGCCCAGGTGGCGCTGGCGCCCAAGGTCGCGCAATCGCCGGGGGTGTCATGACCACGTTCGTCAACGTCTTCGACCAGCTGGCGACCGTCGCGGTCAACGTGCGCAAGGCCCCCAGCACGACGCTGCGGCGCATGTACGTCAAGGCATTCCGCGACTGGTGCGCCGAGACGCAGTGGTTGCGGCAGACCGTCACCGGCGCGACGATCGCCGGCACGCAGACCTACAGCCTGGGCAGCGATCCGTACCTCGAGATCGTCAACATCCGCGCGATGTCCGGCGTGCCGACGGTGGCCGGCTCCCCGCGCACGTTTCCGATCGTGCCGGGCGACTCGAGCGGGTGGGATCCGAACAATCAACCGATGCAGCCGCGGCAGTACGCGTACCTGCCTGAAGCGCAGTTCGCGTTGTGGCCGATCCCGGACGCGGTCTACAACCTGACCGTCAGCGTGATCCTGCAGCCCAAGGACGGCGTCGCGCAAGTGCCCGCCGAGCCACTGGTGAAGTACAGCAGCGGCATCGAGGCCGGCGCACTCATGCACCTCCTGCGCATCCCCGGCCAGCCGTGGAGTGACCCGAACATGGCCGAGAAGTACGAGAAGATCTGGAACGCGTGCGTGAGCAACGGCAAGGCCGACGTGCAACGCGCGTACAACACCGGTTCGATGCGTGCGCGGCCGCGCGCTTTCGTCGTGGGGAGATGACATGAGCTTCGGCATCACGCCAGCCGCGGGCTTCCCGCCGCAAGCCTCGGACGAGTTTCCGAACTACATCCAGTTCCAGAACCAAGGCACCGACCTCGGCCTGCCGAACGTCGACACGGTCAACTTCGGCCGCAACCTGATCGCAACGCGTGGCACCGGCGAGAACGCCAACGTGGTCACTGTGACGGGCGAGGCCTTCACGTGGAGCGATGTCGCAGGCGATTACCTGCTGGATGTCGCGGACCTCGGCAACGGTGTCAGGACCACGCACACCACAGGCCAACTGATCATCACGGTGCCGGGCGACACCAGCCTCGGGATCGCCAGTGAAGACGTCTCGGTACTGATCATGCAGGCGGGCCTCGGCGGGGTCAGTGTCGTAGGCCAGAGCGGCGTCACGGTGAACGTGCGCAGTGCACTGTCGCCCCAAGCCGCCGGGCAGTACGCTGTGCTGTCGCTAATCCACACCGGCGCGGATGAATGGGTGCTGTGCGGTGATCTAGGAGCCGTCTGATGCGCACGACGCACGCCGGCGCGCTGATGCCGCACCAGCTGCCGCCCACCAACGTCGTTTTGATGCTGCATTTCGACGGCCCGAACGGGTCGACGACTTTCGTCGACTCGTCGCGCAGTGCGCACCCGATGACAGCCGGCGGCGCCGCGGCGATCTCCACGGCAGAGTCTTTGCTGACATCGTCAGGCAACTTCAACAACGAGCCCACAACCCTCGTCTCCTGCCCGAACAGCGAAGACTTCAACTTTGGCGCCGGCGCCTGGACGATCGAAGCCTTCCTGTGGGTGCGGCCGACCAACAACAACGCGTTCCTGTGCGGCTCTTACCAGGGTGCCGCTTTCTCGGGTTTCTACTGCCTGGTGCAGTTCGCTACGCCGGCGATGTCGTTCTACCGAGACGACGAACCTTTCACCGTCTACACGGTCAGCGGCGGTGCGCTCTCGACCGAAACCTGGCATCACGTGGCATGGGTGCGCGACAACGACGAGATCCGCATCTACCAAGACGGCGGCATGCTGGGGCGCCTGGTGATCAATGCTGCAGCTGGGGTGCGGTTTTCGACCGACGAATTCACTGTCGGCGGCAACAATGACGCCAGTGTCACCTTCGACGGCTTTGATGGATACGTTGAGGACCTGCGCGTCAGCAAAGGGCTCGCGCGCTACACGGGCACCACGTCGGCGCCCGGTAGCTGCTTCACCGTGCCCAGCGTTCCGCTGGCAAACTTCTGATCTGCCATGCGCCGAGCCATTGAATCGTTCCGTGGAGAAGCGCCCCGAGTCACACCGCGGGCGCTGCCGGACAACGCTGCGCAGGCCGCCGTCAACGCGCAGCTATTCACGGGCGATCTGAAGGCTTGGCGGCAGTTCGCGACCACCAAAGGGTTGGCCAACGGGGGTTCAGGCCCTGTGCGCACGATCTACCTGCTCAACGACCAGTGGCTGTCGTGGGAAGCCGAGGTGGACGTGGCGCGCGGGATCATCCCCGGTGACACGACGTACCGCACCTACCTGACGTCGCCTGATCTCTACACCGAACCGCGGTTCACGAACTACGCGTTGGCGACCACAGGTGCCGAACCGTTCCCGGTGGCCACGCGGCCTCTGGGCGTGCCCGCGCCGACGTCGCCGCCCACTCTGGTGACAGGCATCGACGAGACCGCGACGACGTTTGCCGTCGACATCCTCGACGAAGGCGACTCGCTGACGGAAAGCTGGACGACTTCTGGGTCCAGTCCAGGCGTCAGCGAAGTCACCCAAGACACCGTAGTGGGCAACCCGGCGCCCAGCTACGCGTTGCTGGCCAACGGCAACGCAGGTCTGCCGGCGTACGCATACCGCAACTTCGGTATCGCGTCGGGCACGGTTGTGCAGGTGTCGTTCGACTGGTCCTACCAATCCGGCGCTGTTGACGCGCAGATGATCGCGGGCATCATGACCGGGGTGCTCGGGGCGGGCATCCAAGTGCGCTACGACTCAGTCTTCGCTCGCTTCTCCATTTCGGCAGGAACGGGTTGGGCGTCCACGGGGTCTTCGTCGTTGGTGTCGAGCACGATCTCGCTGCTCGCGCACTCGACCTGGTACACGGTGACGGTGCAGGTCATCGCCAACAGCGACGGCACGCAGACCGTGACGGCCAGCCTGTACCTCGGCAGCGGCCTGATCACTTCGGTCAGCATCACCAACATTTTCTCGCTTGGCGACTATGTCGGCTTCGTGCACGAGACGTCGTCCAACAGCGCGAAGACGTACTACGACAACATCCTCGTGCGTGCCAGCGGCTCGACGGGCTACGTGCCCGCCAACCTGGCGACGAACTACGTCTACACCTTCGTCAACGACCTCGGCGAAGAGAGCGCGCCGAGCGAGGCCAGCGCCACCATCCTGCGGCCGGACGGCATCAGCGTCACCGTGACGACCCCGGTGGTTGTGCCGTCGGGCGTCTCGTCGGACTACGCGATCACGACCAAGCGCATCTACCGCGCAGCCACTGGCAACGTGGGTACCGAATTCCTGTTCGTCGCTGAGATCGCCCTAAGCACGGCCGACTACGTGGACGTGCTCACCGACGCGCAACTCGGCGAGGCGCTGGAGACTGAACTGTGGGATCTGCCGCCGGATGATCTCGAGGGCATCCTTGCGCTGCCCAACGGCGTGATGGTGGGCTTCCGCCGCAACCAACTGTGCCTGTCCGCGCAGAACCGGCCGCACGCCTGGCCGGTGAGCTACCGGCTCACCACCGACACCGACATCGTCGGCATCGGCAACGTCGACACGACGGTGGTGATCGGCACGGAGAGCTTCGTCTACATCGCCAGCGGCAGCGAGCCGGCGGCGTACAGCATGAGCAAGTTCGAAGTGCCGTATGCGTGCTCAAGCAAGCGCAGCTTCGACTACCTCACCGGCATCGGTGTCGTCTTCTCCAACCCGGACGGCCTGATGGCCGTGCAGGGTGTCGGCCAGATCCGCAACCTGACCGACAGCGTTTTCACGCGCGAGCAGTGGCAAGCCCTCGACCCCACGAGCATCGTCGGGGTGTCGCACAACGACATCTACTTCCTGTTCTGGGAGTCGGGGTCCAACCGCGGCTGCTACGCGATCGACATGAAGCAGAACGGCTTCGGCATCGTGCAGATGGCCTTCCACGCGAGCGCGTCGTTCGTCGACCCGATCGAGGACAAGATGTACCTCGTGCTCGACGAGGACAACGAACCGGATGACCCGAGCCTGCCGATCCCGGCCGCGCCGCCGGTGTACCTCGACGGGCGCACGATCTACGAGTTCGAAGGCAACCCCTCGGTCGACATGACCTATCGGTGGCTGAGCAAGCTGTGGCTGCTCGAGCGCCCGGCGTGGCTCACGATCGCCCAGGTGCGTGCCGAGGACTACCTGAACCTGCTCGTGCGGTTCTACGGTGACGGCGTGCAGATCAGCGAGATCGTGGTGACTGAGTCGACCGAGTTCACGCTCGACGAAGCCGACGAGTACGAAACCTTCCAGATCGAGATCCTCGGCACGTCGACCGTGCGCATCGCCCAGGCCGCCGAGGATGTGACGGAGCTCGGCTGATGGCTGTCGACGGCAAGCCAGCCATCACCACGCCAGGGCAGTTGGTGCTGCGACCGGTGCAGGCCGCCGTCGCGGCTGCGCGCCAGCGCATCGAGAAGCTGGAAGCCGCGGTCGCCATCCTGCAGAACGCAGGCACGACCAGCTTCGACGCGGTGATCCAGTCCCTGCGAATCGCGATCGCGCAGTTGCAGACCCAAGTCGCGCTCCTGAGTGGCGGCATCTTCGACCCTCAGAGTGCGCACCTCGTCTTTGCAGGGCCCACCAGCGGCACGCCTGATGAACCGACGTTCCGCGCGCTCGTGCAGGACGACATGCCCGACATCAGCGCGCTGTCGGCGCAGTCCGGTGGGCTGGGCGGCAGCGAACTGGTGGCCGTGCAGTTGGGCGGCGTGTGGTACCAGACCACCGTGCAGGACATCGCGAATCTGGCCTTCTTCGGCAGCGGCGGTGGCGGTGGCGGCGCGGTGGACAGCGTCAACGGCCAAACCGGCGTGGTCGTGCTGACCGCGTCGGACGTGGGTGCCGTCGAGAGCGTCAACGGCTTCGGCGGGGTCGTTACGATCGACGCCGGTGACGTTGGCGCGGTGCCAGGCGCCGAGTACGTGCCTTCACTGGCCAGCGGCGTGGACGGCAGCGAGTTGGCCGTGGTGTTCAAAGGCAGCGGCTACTACGTTGTCACGCTCGCGCAGATCGCCGCACTGGCACCCGGTGGCGGGGCGGTGACCAGTGTGAACAGCCAAGTCGGCGCCGTGTTGCTCGACGCGGGCGATGTCGGCGCGGTGCCTGGGGTCGAGTACGTGCCTGCTTTGGCCAGCGGCATCGACGGCGACGAGATCCTGGTGGGTCAGAAGGGCAGCGGCTACTACGCCATGACCGCGCGGCAAGTCGCTGCGTTGGCTGGCACGTACACCGCAGCGTCATCCGCGCCCGGCAGTCCCCGCCCAGGGGACCGGTGGGTTGACTTGGATACCGGCATCCTCTACACGTACTTCTACGACGGTGACAGCTACGCCTGGGTGGAGTTCTGATGGACTGCTACGCGATCGACTTCCCGGCCTCGCCAGTGGCGGGCGACGTCTACACCTACGGCGGCCGCACCTGGACCTTTGATGGCAGCGGCTGGGTGAGGAACGCAGCGTGATCGACTTCCCCACCAACCCCGTGACCGGGCAGGTCTACACCTACAGCGGGCGCACGTGGGTGTGGGACGACACCGGCTGGCAGCGCCAGATCAACGCCGGGCAGCAGGTCTCGGTTTTCACGCTGCTCAGTGGCCTGGTGGAGAACAACGTCGACCCGCTGCCGTACCCGATCAGCGGCACCTGGTACGAACTCACCTACGTCTGAGGCAACAGCATGTCAGCAACACTCTCCTGGGCCAGCAGTGGATCCGGCACCAAGACCGGCACGGCGATCGGCAATATCTTTGCCGACCTCGTCACGCTCATCACGTCCAAAGCCGGCGACGCCACGTTCAAGTGGGAAGTGGCCAGCAGCAACACAGGCTCCACCCCGTACCAGATCACTCTCAAGCCCAAGTCGGCGGCGGCCGGGCGGATCCTGCTGCTGGCCTACTCAAGCACGCCGGCGGGGAGCAACTCGGCGATCTTCGACACGACGGCCACCACCAACGTGCTCTACGGTGCGTACTTCCCGGCCGGTAACGTCGACACGCCGAGCAACCTCACGGCGTCCAGCGGCACGATCATGGGCTCCGACACCGGCGCGGTAAAGGTCTGGGGGTCGGGCAACATCGCCACGATCTACGCGGCCAGCTTCCAGCCGTTCTATTTCGACAGCGACGAGGCGATGGTCTTCGGGTTCCAGAACCCGGCCGCGGCGGCGTGCTACATGTACGGGGCTGGCGAATTGCTTGTCGACGCGTCGGACAACGCCTACCCGGCGGTGGTGTCATTCGCCGGGTCATCGGTGAGCACGTTTGGTTCGACCACGTCACTGATGCCTTGGGTGACGACCACACAGAACGCCGGCGGCTCGGTGGCGCTGGTACGCACGAACTACGGGGCGAGCAACCGCGTCTACTACCTGGCGTGGGCGCCTACCGGGGTGTGGGCATCGTCGGCGGTTGGTGCCACCGACATCCTCACCGACACCGCGGCGTCGAAGGCGTGGTTCGTGCCTGCGCAGCTGCTCGGCGTTGCCAAGGGCGAGGGCTTCGTGATCAAGCTGCGCCAGATCGGATTCGGCCCGGGCACCGTCGGCCCGCTGACGCCGTACAACACCACAGGCCCGGTGGTCGCCGCGCGCCAGTTCAACATCGCTACCGCCGGCGGCAACGGCTACCCGTGGTTGACCAACTTCAAGATCTGATGATCTCCGGCACCACCTTCACGATCGAAGGCCCCGAGATGGTGGAGGCCGCCTGCCGGGGGTTGCGTCGGGGCATCGCCTACCCTGCCGAATTGCGCGAAATTCAGGCACAATGCGAGCAGGAACGGGCCATGTGCCTGGCTTGCGAAGACGGCATGCTTGTCGTCGATCTGCGGCCTGGTGCAGAGGGACTCGAGCTTTTCGTATGGATCGCCATCGCTTTCAAGCATGGCGCATTCGAGCGACAAGACGCCGCACTCGATTCGATCGGGCGCGATCTCGGAGCACAGACAATCGCCTTCATCGCAAGGCGCAAAGGCTGGGCGAGGCGACTGGGGCCGGAATGGCAACGTCGCGGAACCGATGGATTCGTGAGGCGCGTCAATTATGGGCGGTGGTAAGGATCAAGTCGAAGAGACCCCGCAACAGCGGGCTCAGGTCGAGTTCGCTGTCAATCAGCTTGCGGACTACAAGAAGCGCTGGCTGCCCGTGCAGCAGCGCCTTGCCACCGCCGTGCAGGAGATGGGCAAAGAAGGCTCGTCGGCACGCAAGGCCGCCGCCGGCAAGGCCAACGTCGACTCCGCGATCAATTTCGAGAAGGCGCAAGGCGCCGTCCAGAAGATGCTCGCTGCCGGCGGCGCAGCACCAGGCTCCGGCAAGTTCGACCTAGGCGTCACCGGCGTCGAGGCCGACAAGGCCGCGTCGCGCGGTGTGGGCATGGCCGTTGCCGATCAGCAGGTCGACGACGCGTACCTGTCCGGTCTGTCGGCACTGGCCGCCACTGGCAAAGGACAACGCGCTCAAGTCGGCGATGCACTTGGCCGCCAGGCCCAACAAAGCGCGCGGCAGGCTCAGGCCGACGCCGAGGCGTCCGTACAGCAGCATGCTGCGCAGGCCGGACTGGTCGGTCAGTTTACAGGCTACGGTGTCCAGAGTGCCTTCGGCGCGCAGCCGCAGCAGGCCCTCACGATCGACCCGAACGGCATCGGCGTGCGGCCGGCGGCCTCACCAGGTCTGATGCCCACGGCAGGAGGTAAGTGACATGCCAGCCGGCATCTACAGCCCCACGCTTCGCGCGAACCCGAACCCGAACATGTACGGGATCAGCCCGGGGTCCAAGGACTACGCGGCGCAAACCTATGCCGCGATGACTCGCGACCAGTGGGCGAACTACGTCAACACGTTCGTGCCGCTCGAGAATCAGCTGATCCAGTACGCCACCGACCCGGGGCAGGTCACCAAGGCCATGACCAACGCCAGCGCCGACGTGAACGCGTCCTTCAACCAACAGGAGGGCGCCGTGCAGCGCCGCCTGCGCGGTCTCGGTGTGACGTTGGACGCGGATCAGCAGGCGGCGCAGAAGCGCCAGTTCGGCCTGAGCCGCGCGCTGGCCGATGTCGGCGCGCAGAACATGGCTGGCGATCTCACGCGCCAGCGCCAGCAATCCATTCTGGGCAACCCCGCCCCCGTCACCGGAGCATGACATGGCAGGTGTAGGCGCAACCCTCGCGAGCCTTGGTGCGGGCCAGCAGCAAGAGGCCGGTCAGGTGCTGGCCAACGCGGCCGACCAGGAAACCGAACGCAATCGGCAGAACAAGGCGCTGGAGCAGCAAGAGAAAGCCGGCAGGATGCAACTCGGCTCAACGCTCGGCGCCTTGGGCGGCGCGGCGCTGATGGCCAGCCCGCTGGGTTCGCTGATTGGCGGCGCCGTCGGCGCGATTGCGGCCGGCCTGTTCGACTGAAGGCACATCATGGCTGGCGTCTACGAAGTACTCTCCCGCGGCATCGAGTCGGGCTACGGCATGGCCCGTCAGGCCGACCTCGACAAGCAGAACCGCGAGCAAACCGCGCTGCAGAACGAACGGCAGCGGCAGGCCGACATGCGCGCCGAAGAGGACATCACGCTGCGGCGCGACACCGAGAAGCGTCAGCAGAAGCGGCTCGACACCGCTGACCGCGCGGCTCGCGTCAAGGAGGGCATCGCCGCCGGCGAGGCCGAGATCGCCGACATCGAGAAGACCGCGGCGGCGCGCCAGCTGCAGGGCATGCCGGTGGACCCGGAAGACGCCAAGCGGTACGGCACGCTGCAGGCCCAACTGAAGGCGGCGCGCCAGCTGCAGGGCATGCCGGTGGACCCGGTGGACCCGGAAGACGCCAAGCGGTACGGCACGCTGCGGGCCCAACTGAAGGCGGCGCGTCAGGAGTCGCTGGACTTCTTCTCTCGCGTGCAGACCGGCCAGACCGACATTGGCGAGGCCACGCCCAAGGATCTGTACCTGCACTGTACGCGCGCCACGGGCATGCTGCCCGAGGACGTGCAGAAGATGCCGCAGCACATCGCCGACATCCAGTCCGGCCTCGAGACCGGGAACCCCGGCCTGCAGATCAAGGGCGTGAACGGCCTGCTGGGCCCGACGTACCTGCGCCGCGGCATCGGCGAGCCGAGCCCGCACGGCGGCACGATCACGCGCAAGGAGATCGTCAACCTGGTGCCGGCCGGCGACGCCGACGGCATCGACCACCCCGACAAGGTCTTCCCGATCGTGCGCGTTTATGTGCAGACGGATGACGGGTCGGAGAAGTACTACGACGCGCCACTGACCCGCAACGGTACCACCGAGGCCAACGACGCCATTGTGCCGCTCGACCTGAAGCGCGGCTTCGACTACATGGGCCAGATGGGCACGCTGGCCATCGCGGCACAGAGCCCGCAGATTGCCACCAAGCTGGCGCAGGGTGCGCAGGAGGCCGGTCCCGAGGCGAAGAAGTACCTCGACGACTTGACCGCGCGCACGAAGCCCGTGCCGAAGGACGCCACGACCCAGAAAATCGAGGCCGTGCGCCGCTACGCCACCGAGAACAACATCTCGTTCGACGAAGCCGCCAAACGCCTGCAGACCGGCGGCCTGCTGCCGGGTGCACCGAAGCAGCAGACCGACGCCGACAAGCGCTTGATCGAAGCCCGCATCGCGGAGCTCGGCTCCCGCGCGGCGAAGAACCTCACCGGCGGTGCGGAGCCGACGCTCTCCCCCGACACGCAGCGCAAGATGGCCGAGCAGTACCTGTCTGGCGACAAGGGCGTGATGCAGAACCTGGGCCGCGGCGCGCAAGGTGCAGCCAACGTCGTGGCGCTGCGCGAGACGATCGCTCGGGTGGCCGAAGGGCGCGGGCTGTCCGGCGCCGACATCGCGGCCAAGCAGTCCGAGTTCATGGGCATGAACGCGGCGCAGCGCGCGCTCGGCACGCGCCAGGCCAACTTCGGGCTGGCGAAGTCCGAGGCCTACGAGATGGCCGACCTGGTCACCGAGACGTCGCAGAACGTCTCGCGCACCCAGTTTATGCCGATCAACAAGGCCCTGAACGCCTACAACACCAATACCGGTGGCACCGAGATCCGCGAGTTCGGCGCTGCCCTGAACTCGTTCATCAACGCGTACGCCCGCGCGATCAGCCCGGTGGGCACGCCGACCGTCAGCGACAAGGACCACGCCCGCGCCATGCTCTCGACGGCCGACAGCCACGAGCAGGTCGTCGCGATCATGGGCCAGTTGAAGAAGGAAATGGAAGCCGCCGGCCGCGCCCCGGGCATCGTCAAGAAGGAGATCCGCGAGGGCTTCGCGAAGGACAACGCAGGCGGCAGCGCGAAGCCCGCCGGCGCACCGAAGTACCAGGAGGGCCAGACGGCCACCGGCCCGAACGGCGCCAAGATGGTCTTCAAGGGGGGCAAGTGGCAGCCGATGCAGT
>Ga0315909_10007713_pt1 | contig 11947 bp, 11 predicted proteins | sample LakEriMetagenome_11_FD_203527 | JGI IMG/M metagenome (GOLD analysis project Ga0315909, IMG submission 203527) | Freshwater fungal communities from buoy surface, Lake Erie, Ohio, United States - Buoy 2 MA125 | ecosystem: Environmental > Aquatic > Freshwater > Lake | place: USA: Lake Erie, Ohio...
ATGGCCCGCAGCAGCACGCCGTAACGCTGATCCGCAATGGCCCAGCCGGCCTTGGCGTCAGTATCGTTGTAGATGACGGGCTTTTGTTGGTGCATCACAGGCGTGGCGTCCGATGGGTGCCGCTGCCGTATATGCCAAGTCTTCGCTTTTACAGGTTTCACTGATGCTGCCTTCTGATCGCTACCTCGCAAGCCTGCTGGGTCTGACAGACGAGCAGTATCTGTACTTCAAGGCTGAAGTGGCGCGACATGCCAAGGAGCAGCCGGAGCCGGCGGTAATTGCAGGCGTTGAAACGATCATCGCCATCACACTCAGCGTGATTGGCATTGGCTTTCAGATTGCCTCGTCATTCCTGAAGCCAAGCGTCCCGCAGCAGCAGGGTGGCCGGCCAGCGCAGTTGCAGGCACGCAACCGCAGCGATGCACCGATCACCAATAACCAGCGCTATACCCCGCGCTACGGCTTCGACAGCACGCAGGACATCACCACGCTGGGCAGCACCATCCCACTGGTGTATGCGCTGCGTGAGGCCATCAGCGGCACAACCTACGGCGGCGTGCGCGTAAGCACCCCGATGTTGTGGAGCCAGATCTACAGCCTTGGCGGCAGTCAAATGCTGCGTGCCATCTTCATGATCGGCGAAGGTCCGATCGGCGGCATTGATCCGAAGAACTTTGCGGCTGGCGGCAACACGCTGGCCAGCTACGACTTTGGCAACAGCACAGCCAACAGCGCCGGCAGCAGGCTCACCGTTTATGGCCGCGTGGGTAGTGGCCTGACCACGCGCATTGCATCGGGTGATCAGATCTTTGGTCGTGCTGCTAACGCCGATGTAGGTAACGCGCAAAACGCAGGCGGATCCGATGTGTTCATGGTGCGCCGTGGCAGCAGTTGGGCAGCAGACTTCTGCAGCGCCACCAGGCCGAACAACCAGACGATTTTCGGCGTCTACACGCTCATCGGTAATGACCTTGGCTTCAAGGTCAATCCAGTGATCAGGCCGCGTGTACAAGCGCAGTTGGTGCCTGAAGGCGAAGACGGCGATGCGCAGGTGAAGTGCAAGATCGACGACGTTGCATGGGCGCAACGAAAGAAAGCGCAGACCTACTTCAGCAGCCGCAGCGGACTGGTGAGCGGCGGCGTCGGCAGCGTCGGCAGCACGATCACCTACAAGCTCTATCCCAGTAGCGACAAGGACACGGAGTTTAGCCGCGATCTACGCACGCTGACCAACACCGCAGCATGGAGCGTCAGCAAAGAGCAGATCACAAAAGAAGGCGCTGCTGGTTACAACAAACCAGCAAGTCAAGACAGCCGCGCAAAGTGGGTTTACGAATACGACGATGAATCAGTTTCAGATCTAAAAAGCCGACTGAGTGCAACTGTCAACAGCGTAACAATCGACTCTGAGGGCATTGGCACCTTGAACGCAACTTTTACTTTTGATACAACTGGACTTGGTGTTTACGACGACAGCGATAATATCGACACAGATATTGAAGTGCTAAAAGCAAGTAAGTTCCGCGTTACCTTTACCAATCCTGCCATCACGGACGATGACGACGAGGCGGTCTGCAAGTACACCGTAAAGATCAGGGTTCGCACAAAAGCAACTCAAAAAATTAAAAGGGCGACGTTAAATAACGTTAGCCTCAGTACAACCACGGCGGTTGTAGATGGTGTCACTGTTGTGACTAGCGTTAGCGCTAGCGGCGGAGGAGGTGACATTGATATTGATGCGGTCAACAATAACCAAACGCCAGTCTTCAGAATTCAAGACGGCACCAGCGTAACTGGCAATGGCACAGTCACCGTCACCAAAAATTTAAAGTTTGACGCTACGCAGATCCATATCGAAAAGTGCGCCGATGTAGCTGGCACCGTTGCAGGCCGCCAAAAGACATGGGACGACGCGATCATCCCAGGCGAGCTTTACAAGGTCGGCTCAGCACTTGCAATCTGCACTAGCCGCACCGATGACGTGTTTGTCTCAGAAGCCGATATATCTAGCGGCAGCGGCACTGAAATCACTGCGGTGTTTACGACTGTGCGCACTGGATCAGTCACGCTCAATACGCAAGCCAACATTGAGCGCGATGGCGATGACTACCTAGCGGGCAGCTATGAACTGCGCAACGTCGCCACAGCGCCCGATGGCCATATCTTGCGCTGCGCCATTGCGAGCGTTTCAACCACTCGCCCATGTCAAGCGGTTGAGTTTGGCATCCGCTCGCGCATTGGCATTCGTATCAACGGATTCTGCAATCTCAAGGATTCGATCAGCTTTACCCAAGCTGATAATCGCGCCTGCATTAGCCGCAAAGATGACATCATCGAGCGCGGCTCCACTCTCAAGGTGGATGTTTTCCAAAGCAACACGATCACAACTACAGAGGAGCGCTACAGCTTTTTCAAGATCGGTTACCGCGAAGCCGGCAGCGGCGGTGCGTTCACGATCCTGAGCAACACTTACGGCATTCGCGGCGCAACACAGCAAAACGTATTTAACTACGTGCAGCTGAACATGCCATCGCTGAAGCAGTGGGAGTTCAACATTGAACCGCTATCCGGTTTTGAGGTGCGCGCGGGCACTGGCATCAACACGCTCTACGTCCTAGATGCACGACTGAGCACCCGGCAGGTAGTGACTGATGGTTCGGTCACCGTTGCTTTCAATGGGGAATCAGTTCCTCGTACAGCCGAGCAATTTGCCATTGCCGCAGTCCGTGGAGAAGGTAAAGGTATCCCTGAGCTGGATCCAAGCAATTACGGCAGTGCAGCGGATCGCAGTTACCTCGACACATGGGGCAAGCTTGCGGAAGCCTTCGTTTACGAAGAGGCTCAGAGCAGCGCCGGCAGTGGACCTGAACACGAGGTGGTTTACATCAACGAGATCGTGCCGAATGCCACGGCACCGGTCTATGACGACCTCGCCCTAGTCGGCATCAACGTGATGAGTTCGGTTGAGTGGCAGCAGTTTGGGCAGTTCAGTTGCTATGTGACCGGCGGCAAAACGTGCCGGCGCCTGCGGAACAGCCTTGCGGTTGGCGCCACGCACCTATTCCCTGATGTGCTGCTGGATCTGATGACCAATGCCACCTACGGCGCTGGTGATCTGATCACCGATGAGATGATCGACCTTGACGCCTTTGAGACGGCAGCGGATTGGTGCTACGACCGCAAATACTTCTTCGATGGCGTGCAAGCCGATCGCGTCAACCTTCGCCAGTGGGCAGCAGACACCGCAGCCGCCCATCTGCTGGTGTTTGGCGAGAGCGACGGTAAGTTCTATTTGCGTCCGGCACTGCAGTTCACGGCAGTGCCGATCAAGGGTCTGTTCACGGCCGGCAATATCGTTGAGAGCAGCTTCAAGCTGCAATATCTAGAACCCGAGGAGCGCGAGCCGATCCAAGTCAGCGTGCGCTACCGCGAAGAGCGCGCCAGCACTGACGCCACTAATCCCGGCATCTTCCCGACTGAGCGCGAAGTGCTGGTGCGTGAGACAATCGGCACCGCAACCGATCCAGTTGAGTCGCTCGATCTCAGCGATTACGTCACTAACCGTGCGCACGCGATTGATGCCGCCAAGTTCATCATCCGGATGCGCCGCATTCCGACGCACGCAATCAGTTTCCGCACAACCCATGAAGGCGCACTAGCCAAGCTTGGACCTAGCGACTACATCCGCGTGGCAATGGATGAGACGCAATACGACGAATTCAACAATGGCGTCGTCACCGCTGATGGCGCACTAGTCAGCACCAAGCCTCTGGCCGATGGCGCCTACAACGTGATCGCATGGGATGGCACAGAAGGCACGCCGCCAGCCGATGCAACGCTGACCGTAAGCAACGGCGGCATGGTAGCCACTCCGGTTGGCGTGGTGTTCACCGTCAAGCTGCCCAGCACGCAGGTGCGTACCTACCAGATCGAGCGGATTACGCCAGACGAGGAAGGCACGTTTAACATTGAAGCGGTTCACATGCCAACCAACGCCTCAGGTGTTTTGGAGCTGGCAAACGGCTTTGATACTGCTGGCAACTGGGTGATTGAGTGATGGCTGTCGCATTTCCAAGCATCACGCCAACCAGTCGAAGCTTTACGGCACCGCGATGGCCGACAAGCGGCATCACGTCACAATCTGGCGTCACAACGCGCCGGCTATGGGGCAACCGCCCATCGCAAGCGCAACTCAGCCTCGGCTTTGACAACATCACCGACGACAATGCGGCCGCTATTGCGCAGGCATACAACTCAGCCAAAGGTGCCACAACTGATCTGACGCTGCCCGCAGCATTGTTCAGTGGCGCATCCTCTACGTTGACAACATGGCTTGACGGCAGCGCAACCGGCGCAGGGCTGAAATGGTTTTTTGCTGAAGAGCCGCCAAGCATCGAAAGCTCGGGCAGCCCTGGGCGCAGTAATGTGCGCGTGGCGCTGGTGGCTGAGCTTAGACTGTAGTCATGGCATACACAGGCGCTAACGGCAGCTTCACCATTAACGGGTACACCGGAGTGGTGCGTAACGCCACGGTAGACATCTCGCGTGATGCGCTTGAGACCACGAACCTTGGTAATTACAGTCGCACATATACGCCTGGCCTGATTGGAGCAACAGGTAATGCGACGTTCATCTACGAAGCCGAAATCAAAGGCAATTTGATTGCAAATGTGCTGAACACCGCTAGCTCGCGTGAGACGCCGATTGCAGTGACACTAACTGTTGGCACAGGGCAAACAATCGCCGGCAGCGTGTTCATCACGCAAGTCGGCACGTCCGTCTCTGTCGGCGACGTGACCAGCACCAATGTGGCATTCCAGTTTACTGGTGCGCCTAGCTAGCCATGGCAGTTCTTGGTACTAACGGCAAAATCGTCCTAAGCCGCTCAGCGCCAGCACCTGTTGCGGTAAACGTTACTGCGCTGAACCAAGACAAGAACATCATCTCGTTGACAACGACAGGATTCCGCAGCGGCGATCTTGTCGAGGTTGCGAGCACAAATAATTGGCCAAACGCAAATCTGTACAGCGATCCGCTGATTCCAAGCTACGCCAATATCTTTGACTATCAAGACTATGCCGAGATGGTCGGTTACGGCACGGCATACCCTGCCGGACTGTTGCGCCCATTTCGTTGGTTATCGACTGAAAATAACGATGTACTGACAACAGAAGACGGCAATGTGTTTGCCGTGCAGTCGGACGCAGATATCACTCCCTACCGCAATCGGCTGTACGTACACGTTGATGCGCTCAATCGGCTGTCGTTTTATCGCACGCGAGCAGCGGCGCTAGAAGGCGCTAATGACGTGACGCGAGAGGGCATCGATCAATCCGACTTTGCGTTAGATCCTTCCGGTCAAATTGAACTGCGCCTTGTCAACGAATGGAAGCTAGAGGCTTGCCTGCAAAGCTGGAGCCTTAACCTCAACGCCAGCGAAATTGACACCACCGGATTGGGCGATCAATTCTTTGATGGCGTTAAGTCGCTGGTGCAAGGTGGTGGCACGTTTGATTTCTTTATTGAGCGCGAGGAACGCGACACCCGCAACACCGCAATCGTCAGTCGCAGCGAATACGCCAATGCCTATGTGTTTTTTGGCGTTGAAGAAAACATTACTTACAACGATGCTGCAGTGAGTGGCAGCAGCGCTGGAGCAACTGCCTACAACAACGCAGCGGTAACGCCGGCTCCTGCCGCCTTCACCCTTGATGCAACTGCATTGGCCACGCTTGGCACAAGCAACATGCTGCGCTTGCTGCTGAACACTAACGAGCAATCGGAGGCTGAGGCTGAGTTTTGGATGATTGACGGAGATGCGCAAGACCGCACCAGCTATACCGGAATGCTGCTGCCCGGTGACCTGTATTACAAAGCGAAAATTATGCTGACGAGTAGCGCTGTCAGTGTTCGCGCCACGGATGTGATTACCGGATCAGCCAACTTTGTAACCGTGCGCGAGGTGCAGTTGCGCGAAGGCTAGACTGTTACCCATAAGGCACTGTTGCCATGACCTATAAGATCACCCACAAGAACAGCACAGTTGCTGGAACACCACCTGTAGCGGGCGATATCGATGTGGGCGAGATTGCAATCAATGCAGCAGATGCTGAGCTTTACACCAAAGACACAAACGGCAATATCCGCAAGTTTCAAAACACCGCGACTGCCACTGCCGATGGAGTGCGGTTTACCCAGGCCGGTACTGGTGCAGTCACTAGGACTGTTGAAGACAAGTTGAGGGATATTGTCTCTGTTAAGGACTTTGGTGCTGTCGGAAATGGTATTATAGATGATACCAATGCTTTAGTTGCTGCGGCTGCTGCTTTACAGAATGGCCAGCAACTTGACTTTGGCTCTGGAACTTATCTAATTTCTTATAAAGGTGCTCCTTATAGTAGCGTCTATGGTAATGTGGTGATGGACTTTTTGTCCAAAACAGACATTGCTCTTGTTGGTACTGGAGCTACTATTAAGGTTGTAGGTCACAATATCACAACCAACGGTGGTTTGCGTTTCACTAACTTTAAAAGTTGCAAAAGAGTCCACATTGCTGGACTAAACTTCGATATGACCTTTACTGGTGTCAACACAAGTGCCAGTTACTACCCATTCTGTGGTGCGATTACTGCTGTTGATGATGACGCAGCAACGCCAAGCTTTAGTTCTCTTAATAGCGATTTTATCATTGAACGTTGTACGTTTAAGTTATTCCATCCTTGGGGCAACTGGGCACTTTCTGGGGCTCCATACGCAGGAGATCCAAACAATGGTTACAAGCTGTATTCAATCTTTGTTTCTGGCCCGTACACACCAGCTGACGACCAGTATCTCTGCCGCAATATCGCGGTAAAGGATTGCACATGGCGTGATGGGCACAACGGGTATGGTATCTGGTTCTGGGCCTGGAACAACTGCGAAGTATCTGGGTGTATTGCTGAAAACTGGGCGACCAAATACTCGAATTCCTTGGGCGTTTACCAGGGCGGCGGCGTTGCATTTATTCGGAACATTCCATTCTGGGCGCACGGAATGGTGGTCACAGGCAACCAGTTTATATCTCGCCTTTCTGCTAACCGCACTGGCGACTTTGCTGGTAAGGCTGCGTTTTACAGTCAAGCCAACAACATGGGTGCGGTTTCAAGCGGCAAAGGTGAAACGCTTATTGCATCCAACAACATCATTAACGGCGGCGGCGCGTCAGGTATTGACGAGTGCGTATTCTTTAACGACTTTGGAAACCTAGTTGTTACCGGAAACAATTTTGACGGCCACGATGATCAAGCAGCCTCTGTTGGCGCCCAAGCAATCACCTTCGTGCCAGCAGCGTCTGGGGGCACGGGCGAATGTTCCTTGACCATCAGTAACAATGTCTTCGGGGCATGGCTGCATGGCCCAGCTTTGTTCTTTCAAAATGGTTCTAACACCAGCGCCGCAGCAAGGCAGTGTCGCTCACTAGTGGTAACAAACAATGTGCAGCGGAGCGGTGACTTTTTTGTCCGTATGGCAGGCTACTCGTACTCCACCTTTGAAGGCTGCCCGCACACAGTTATTACTGGAAATGTCATTGACGGTACGCGCACTTCTTCTTTCCCGCCACCAAGCGTCAATAACTATGGCATCGCCTATGCAGGCAACGTTGCCGGTGATGTTGGAATAATTGCCAACAACTTATTCATCAACAAAACTCAGGCGATTATTTCCCCAGCAGAGTTTGCAAGTACAAACGCGGCACTACAGCGGTATGGAAACAGCTATTATAATATTGCAACACCTTTTGATGGTAACAACATATTTCCCACTGATAGAGTTGAAACCCCACAAGTAAGATTCCCGGCGACTCCAACGCTTTCTACTAATGCAAACACATTAGACGATTATGAGGAAGGTACTTTTAGCCCCACTATTATTGGAACAAGCACGGCTGGCACTGGAACATATACAAGCCAAGTGGGAAGGTATCAAAAGATCGGTAATCGTGTATTTTTTACTGTCACATTGACGTGGACGGCACATACTGGAACAGGAAACATGTTTGTTAATAACTTGCCCTTTGTATCCGCCAACATTACAAACATTATGCAATCATGCGCTGTTATGGCATGGGACATTACACTGTCCGCAAATGAATACATCAGCGCCGCAATTCTCAATGCCACATCGCAGATTTCCCTCTATCGGTTCGTGACCGGGACCAGCGGAATCAACCTGTTGCCGCTGGATTCGGCCGGCTCTATCAGCCTTTCCGGTCACTATGAGGTGTCAGTGTGATGCCGCACCACCGCTGGCCTGTCGCCAGCTATCAAACCAACAATGGAGGACACCCACAATGATTACTGAACAGTCGATTGTTGATTCGATCAACGTCTTGCGAGATGGCCAGATTGAGGTGCGTCGCGCCGACATTGTGCTGCGTGATGGCACTGAAATCGCCAAGACCTATCACCGGCATTGCCTTGCGCCTGGCGATGATTTGGGCGATCAGGATGAACGAGTGGCGGCCATTGCCGAAACAACATGGACTCCCGAAGTATTTAAGGAGTGGCAAGAGCGTATTCGCCAATCTACTACCTTAATTTAATTATGACAAAAACACGTAACTTAGCCGACCTGGGTGGAGGTTTCATCCAGGCTGGTACTGGTGCTGTGCAGCGTTTAGCATTGATCCATAGCATCGAAGCACATGGCCAGCATCAAAATTTCCGAGCTGACCGCTCTTACGTCTCCTGCCGCAGCTGATGAGCTGCCCGTGGTTGATGTCAGCGCCAGCAGCACCAAAAAGACCACGGTCGGAGAAGTGGTCGGCATTATCAACGGCGATGTAGAGGTCGCCAATGACGGCACCGCAACCATCAGCGAGTTGCCGGTAAGCAAGTTGCAGAATGGTGCAGCGCGTCAACTGCTGCAAACCGATGCAGCCGGCACTGGTGTTGAGTGGACTAGCAACATTGATGTGCCCGGCACTCTTGATGTAACCGGTGCTGCCACGCTCGATTCAACGCTGACCGTACCGCTGGGCAGTGCCGCAGCACCAACGCTGCGCTTCACCGGCGACACCAACACCGGACTGTGGAGCCCCTCAGCTGATGCCATTGCCGTATCAACGGGCGGCAGCGAGCGCCTGCGCCTGGACTCCAGTGGCCGCGTAGGGATTGGCACTACGAGCCCTGGCGCTCCGTTTCAAGTTGGAGGAGGCACTGGAACACAACAGATCTACATATCTGGGGCAGGATCTGATTTGCTTTTAGGTGCTTCAGGCGGCGGAGCATTTGGTTTTGCAAGCGACACCGCCTCATTGGTTACAACATCAACCAAAAGCATACCCATTGTTCTAGGTACTATCCAATCGCAACCAGTTGTTTTTGGCACCAACAATACCGAACGCGCCCGCCTCACAGCCGACGGGAAGTGGCTGGTTGGCACGTCCTCGGACTCTGGTGGCGCGCTTCTACAGGTAAACGGAGATCGAGTCAGGATTGCCACGGCAAAAACACCTGCATCGGCATCTGATACTGGTACAACCGGAGAGATCTGCTGGGATGCCAATTACATCTACGTTTGCACTGCTACGAACACATGGAAGCGGACGGCTATTGCTACTTGGTAACGCCCTTTAGTCCTACTCACTGCCATCGCTGACGAGCTTGAAGCCCAGTAGTCACCTTCTCTAGTCACCTTCTAATTTGACTCAAATTTGAAGTTGGCCGGTCCACGTCGCTAGGCGGGCAACCGGCCTACTCAACTGGTTGCACCGCTCTTAGCCTTAAGGCACCACCACACCAGCTATGGCAACCACTTTCACCTGGAACATCCTGCCCCAGACGACACTATCCCCTACAACGCGCTGTTCCCTGAGCTGTGCATTGAGTGGGTGAAGCGCAAGCTGACCGGCGAGAGGGTCGCTGAGATCGAGGCAGCCCTGCAGAAGCAGATTGATGAGCAGCGCACCCCGACCGTGGCGCAGGGCCTGCCCTGGTAAAAGGGTTGGCAGGTGGCCGGTCCTCACGCGGTGCCGGCCTCGCCGCAGCCTGCCACTGCGGACCGCCTAAACGCCTCAAAAGGGTTTAGGTGTCAAGCTTAGCAGGTAGTTAAGCTAATGGCATGATCGAGCTGATTGCTGCTGTTGCTGGGGCATCCATCAGCGTGGCTGCGATGGGCGCAATGGGATTTAGCCGCCGCAATGACGAAGCGCGGGATGCTGTAATCCGGCTTACTGCAGCAGTGGAGCACATCGCCACGCAACTGGAAGTGCTCCATGGCGACATCCGTGCCGATCGTCAGGAGACCTTCAAGCGCCTGAATGGGGTTGAGCAAAGAGTATCTAAGCTAGAGGCACAGCCGCGGGCGCGTTAATCATGGATCGCTTTGCTGACTACATTGCTTTGATAGTTGCCATTCACGGCGTTGCCTTGATTGTGGTCAACTTGACTCCTACACCCAAGGACAACGCAGCACTTGGCGCCACCGCTAAGGCAGCAGTCAAGATGTATAGGGCCATTGAGATCCTTGCTGGCGTGATCACTCCGTTTGTCAAGCGATGATCAAACTGAGCGATCTGTTTAAGTACTACAAACACGGCACGCCGCATCAAATGGCGGCTGTATCTGAATTAGAGGCTGAGCTATTAAAGGTTGCGCCTGAAGTTTTTAATAGGGATCAGCCGTGGTACAAGACCTGGCAGGCTGGCGGCAGGCTGCATAATTATGAGCCAGCCATAAGACTCATTAAAGAGTTCGAGGGCGTGCATCTCAGCGCTTATCCCGATCCGCTGCACGGATGGGATGTAGCAACGATTGGCTACGGCACCACGCGCTATCCAGATGGTCGCAAGGTGCAACGCGGTGACAAGATCACCGTGATTGATGCCGATCAGCTACTAGCGCTTGAAGTGGAGCGCATCGCCGCAAAACTACGCAACAGCGTGCCGTTTTGGAATGAGATGACCGGCAACAAGCAATGCGCGTTGATCTCCTTTGCCTACAACCTTGGCGCCGGTTTCTACGGCAGCACTGGCTTTGAAACCATCAGCAAATGCCTTGTCGGCAAGGACTGGCAGGCAGTGCCATCGACAATGGAGCTATACCGCAACCCAGGCAGCGCCGTAGAGGCAGGCTTGCTGCGTCGTCGCCGCGCAGAGGGCAGGCTGTGGGCCGGTGAGCAGCAGCAGGATCCAGCCAAGCTGTCGCCAAATAGCGCATTTACAGCTCGCATCACGCCGCACGTGCAGCTTGGTGAGTTTGCGCTATTTCAAGAAGCACGGCGCTTTGACCATCAATATCAGCTCGATACGGCAGCAGAGCTAGCGGCATTCCTTGAGCGTGCACGCGTCAAGTTTGGCGGCAAGCCTGTGGTTATCACTAGCGGCTATCGCCCGCGTGCCATCAATGCAGCGGTAGGCGGCTCCAGCGGCAGCGAGCACCTATACGACGCACCTGACGTTGGTGCGGTTGATTTCTATATCCGCGAGGTCAACATCAACCACGTGCAGGAGTGGTGTGATGCCAACTGGTCGTATTCGCTCGGCTACGGTGCGCCTAAGGGATTTTGCCACCTGGGAATTAGGCGTGGCAGACCAAAGGTACGATGGGATTATTGAGCCCACTGCGTGGATCACTGCATTGATGGCGCAAACCTCATCCCAAAACGCAGTGCAAAACATAGATTCAGGCAGCAAATCTTTGAGGCATGGCAGCATCAATGTGCTTACTGCGGAGATGCAGCTGACACATTAGATCACGTCAAGCCACGCCATAAAGGTGGCGCTACTGTGACAACTAACCTTGTGCCAGCCTGCAGGCCATGCAATCGAAATAAGGGCAGCGAAGAATGGCGGCAGTGGTTCAATCAGCAGGATTCTTATCTGCTAGATCGTGAGCTTGCTGTGCTGCACTGGATTCAAGCATCTGATGATAGAACACCCTAGCCTGCCATTCTTGCTCGTGATCTT
>Ga0315909_10007714_pt1 | contig 11946 bp, 18 predicted proteins | sample LakEriMetagenome_11_FD_203527 | JGI IMG/M metagenome (GOLD analysis project Ga0315909, IMG submission 203527) | Freshwater fungal communities from buoy surface, Lake Erie, Ohio, United States - Buoy 2 MA125 | ecosystem: Environmental > Aquatic > Freshwater > Lake | place: USA: Lake Erie, Ohio...
AGTGACCGGAGGTTTCTTCGTGGGTGGCACTGGCGGCGTCCAGATTGACCTCGGTGACGTTCGAGACCTTGGTAACTCAATTCTTGGCGGCGGAACAACGCTAACAACAACTGGCGTCTATCCAGATGGTCCAGACACTCTGCACATCGTGGCTAGAAACATTGGTGCTGCATCAGCAACCGTGTTTGCCCGCCTCTCATGGACGGAAGCACAGGCCTAAACATGCCAGCAATTGACTTTCCATCAGGAGCACAATCAGGCGACCTTCACGTAAGTGCTGGAAAGACTTGGACGTTTAACGGTTCTGGATGGGTTCTAGTGACAATCCCTTCAGCAATGTTTTCCACTGGAGCTGTTGCAGGTTCGTCACTTACAGAAGACTCTGTTCCGCTTAACAAGCTCGTTAATAGTGATGCAGCAAAAGTTGTTATGTATAACGCGTCGGGTGTGGCGACAGCAACAGCCATTTCTGGCGATATATCGATAACTCATTCTGGCGTATTGACAATTGATAGTGACGTGATATCAAACACTCACATTGCAAACGGCGCAGAAATAAACCCAGAAAAAATTGCTGGCACTGCTGTTGTTCTGACCGACCAGGCAGTAATTACTTCCTACATGATTGAAGATGGAACTATCGTAGATGGTGATATTTCTTCAGATGCCGGGATAGGAAGAAACAAACTTGCTGAACCATTGACAAATGCCCAGGCGGCCAGCTACACGCTTGTGCTTTCTGATAGAAACAAGATTATAGAGATGAGTGTTGCAACAGCAAATACACTCACGGTTCCGCCAGATTCTTCAGTGCTTTTCCCAACCGGAACACATATAACAATTATCCAAACCGGAGCTGGTCAGTGCACTATCACAGAAGGTGGCGGAGTGACGGTGAATGCCACCCCTGGAAAGAAGATGCGCGCGCAGTGGTCTGGTGCTACTCTGATTAAAAGAGCAGCAAACACATGGGTGCTCATTGGAGACCTTTCGGCATAAATTATGGAATCACTAAAAGATAGTGGTGGCAAAAAGCCAGACGCGCCAACAAATGTTGTTGCGACGAATACGGTGGCTGGAGGCGCGGCAAGTATAAGTTTTACGCCGTCTGCCTATATCGGCAAAGACACAATAACTTATACAGTTACGTCAAGCCCTGGAAATTTGACCGCTACCGGCGCATCGTCCCCGATAGTTGTTACTGGTTTAACAAACACAACGACTTACACATTTACTGTTGTGGCAACAACAAATTACGGCGTTCAGTCGGATGCAGCTTCAAGCTCTTCGTTGAATGTAGGTATTCCTCCTGGAGCTCCAACGATTGGAACAGCCACAGCAGGAAATGCTCAGGCCACTGTTGCATACACAGCCGGAACTGCCGGCACCGGAGCAACAACATTTACTGCCACATCAAATCCTGGTGGCTTTACTGGAACTGGTGCGTCTCCAATTACCGTAACTGGTCTAACAAACGGTACCGCTTACACATTTACCGTAACTGCGTCAAATAATTATGGTTCAGCTACGTCTGCGGCATCAAACTCCGTCACTCCGGTTGCTCCGCCATATTTCCCACCCTACTTCCCGCCGTTCTTTCCGCCATTTTTCCCGCCATTTTTCCCGCCATTTTTCCCGCCGTTCTTCCCACCTTTCTTCCCGCCGTTCTTCCCACCGTTCTTCCCGCCTGGTTTTGGACCTGGATTCAAGTGAGCACTGTGGATGGCCTTCAGAGAAGAAAGTTTTGATTTAGAAAGTCTGCCGTCAGCAGACCCATCAAACATAGTAATAAAAGAAAATTTCATAAGCGAAAAACACTTAGAAGAAATAGCTACATATTGCTCAATGGCTTCAGAATGGGATTCCAGAAGCGAGCTTGGTACGGACAGTATCCACATGCCTGAGTATATTGAGAAAAATTCTACTCAAGTATTTCAGATGATGCAGCAGTATGTTGATAATGTTCAGCATGAAATTGAATACAAATTCGGAAGAAAGCTTGAAAAGACAAAGCCGGGTATCAGAAAATGGTATCCGGGTGAATATCAAGACTTGCATGCAGATGGCGAAACGGCTGGTGGTTGGCCAGGATACAACTACATAGTTGACTATGGCTCAATCATTTATTTGAATGATAATTATGAAGGCGGAGAACTTTTTTTCCCAAAATACGACATTTTCATAAAACCAAAACCTGGAACATTAATATTTTTCCCGTCAACAAACATGTACGCTCACGGTGTCACGGAGGTTGTTTCGGGAGTTCGATATACATCACCACATTTCTGGATTCCAACCAAACATAAAATACTTATGGAAATGGTAAAAATGAATGAAGGGTGAGAGTCTTTACTTTCTACATATTCCAAAAACATCAGGGACAAAGATGCACTACGACCTTGTCGAATGTGCAAAAAATCCGCTCGCAATAAACTCACCCAATGTATACCTGCCTGGAGATTTCGAATTCGTATTTGACCCAAAAATAGCCGAGTCGCATAACATAATTTGTGGACACTTTGGCAGGAATCCAATTGACTTGATTGACAATTTAATTTCTTTTTCTATGGTCAGAGAACCATTCGAGCAGTATTTGAGTCTGGCCAAATATGCCGCGCTTCAGCAAGGGGACACATTTGATGAAAATTTCTTAGATGAATTTTTGGCCAACAATAACGAAATCAACTCTCGGTTCGAGGGCATGTCGGGATGTGAAAATCCACAATCTTGTTTTTTGTATTCAAAAATTGCCGGTATAGAAAAACAGGTGGGCGTTGATGAATTCGACAACCCAATTATTGATATATCCAAGAGTTTTTTTGTAGAAAAACCTCAGTCATTTTCTCAGCTCAGTCAAAGACTTGAAAATATAGTAATTGGCCTCACCGAAGAAAGAGGTCGATTGGTAGATTTTATTAACACTATTCTAATTCGAATATTTAATACGTCAATAAAGACTGACAACTCTTTCGTCAATGAGACGCCACCACTCTCGTTTCGTCTGAACAAAAGACAAGTTATGTCAATTACTAGCAAAATAGAACTAGATATTGAACTTTATGCAAAGATAAAAGAACGACCGTTGTGGCAAAATGCATAGGATTTATCATCTTCATATACCACGCACCTCCGGCAAGTCTGTGTGTGATGCGCTTTACGGAACGTTTGTTGATGCCGGTTTACTTTGCAAAATAAACAACATCGGTGATAATCGATTGATGTACGACAAGAAAAGTTTTACAGATATCCCATTTGTCTCTGGTCACTTTGCAACCAACCCCGTGGTCGTTGAAGATGAAAAATTCGATGTGTTTTCTTTTGTGAGGGAACCCATTAGCCACTATATGAGCATTGCCTCATATGTATGTTCAAAGTCAAACAGGGTTATGTCAAGTGAATTTATGGAAGAATTCCTGTATGGTTATATAACTCCATTTGGAGCAAACGAATTATTCTCCAATTCTGGCAATTTGCAATCAAAGATGTTATTTTGTAGAATCGGTTTAGCAGACAGCTCTGTTGTTTCGCTTAGAGATGACGATGTCCAAAGTAGGGAAAATATTGTATTTATTGAGTCTGATATGCCGAGCGAAGAAGACATAAAAAACAAAATAGAAAATATGTTTATATTTACGCTAGACAACAGACACATCGGGATTGAGTGGCTCAGAAAAAAAATCCTACTTGACCATGGATTGAACCTAGATGAATCAATCAAAGACGTATCTAATTCTTCTTTTAAAAACAATTTTACTCCCGATATCAGCCACGTGAGAGAAATCCTTAGTCGATGCAATATTGACAGTATGGTTTATCATCTAGTGAGAAGCGGCGAGAGTGCTAATCTATGAAAATGAGCGAAAACTCTCTGTCACCATGGAAAATAAAACCTGGACATTTTGGCTCCGGACCAGAGAATATTCACGTATTTGAAAATTTCATTGACGAGTCAGATATCGAGACAATACAAAAATTTTGTCCGACAATAAACGAGTGGAATAATTCAAAAGAAAGCGTCTACGCAGAGGACGGTACATGTCTTTACAACGCGGAATACTGGAACGATAGGCAATGCAGTAGCGAGATACTGGAAAGGTTGTCCATTGATGTTTTTAACATAGTTGATAAATATATCGTTAAGATGAAGAATACCCTTGAGCAAATATACAGCGTTCGTTTATCGCAGCGACCACCCGTAATAATGAAGTGGAGGCCGGGAATTGAGCAACGCCCTCACGCCGACAAACAGTTGAATAATGGCGAGCCTAATGCGTTTATAGATTACGACCTAAATTCCCTTTTCTATTACAACGATGACTTTGATGGGGGGGAGCTCTACTATCCACAACATGACATCGTGATAAAACCAAAACCAGGACTAGCCGTAGCGCATCCAGGGGATGTCAACTATCTGCATGGGGTAACAATGATTACCCGTGGTCACAGATACACCACTCCATCCTTCTACACGGTCGAACAGATAGATGAAGATAGTTTGTAAAAACAACCTTGCGCAGCGACATGAATGCTTGGCAATCGTAGAACTGATTAGCTCGCTTGTGGACAGCCAAAACGTCGACGGGCCTGATAAAGGGGTCCTTCATTACAGCAGTAAGCAGATTGCTACAGAAAATGAATTCATTCATGGACTGCTAGGGGTAATTGCCGAACGGGTGAAAGTAGCTGCAGAAGAAATAGTCAGAAAGCCGCTGGTCACTAGTCAATTAGCTATATTCAAAACCATTCCAGGACACACACCAGAAGAACATGCGGACAGCCAAAATATGGACGGCTCCCCAAAGGACGGCTGCAGCGACTTCATTGCTTCAGCAGTTGTTTATTTCAATGAAAATTTTAAGGGCGGGGAACTCGTCTTCCCCAAGGTTGGGTTTTCCTATAAGCCGATAGCCGGAGATTGCTTAATATTTCCCAGCACGGTAGACTACTCACACTACGTGGACAGGGTTCTGGAAGGTGAAAGAATTGTTTTGCCGCTGTGGTTTAGCAGGGTAGGATGAGCACATGAGAAACATTCAGACCGAATATGTTGGCGACCCCAAAGCTGGCTTTATTGTCTACAGAAACGTTCTGGACGAGGGATTAAATCTCCCACAGAGACTAGAGGCAACAATTGGCAATAGTAGCTCAGCGCCATTTGCGTGGATGCCAGCCCTGGTCGGTGATGGTCAGGTAATGAAGGAATACAGAGACTGTGTCGATTGCAAGATGAGCCCTATCCATTTGAGAAATTGCCCTGCCGAATTTGCCGAGCTCAAGAACATATACAACGACACGGTTGCCGGACTAACAGCATGCCTTCAGGACTATGAGTCCAGATATAACATTCGCATGGATTTTATGGAGGCAATTAACTACGTTCGCTACACAGAGGGGCAACATTTTAATGTTCACGCCGACCATGGATTTTCATACGTTTGTACCGTCTCGTCCGTGATGTACTTGAACGACGATTACGAGGGTGGGGAATTGTGGTTTCCTTATTTGGACATAACATTTAAGCCTCGATACGGCGACATCGTGTTGTTCCCATCCACTTTCATTTATGCGCACGCGGCCAAACCTGTTACAAAAGGCACAAAGTACTCAGCCGTAACCATGTTTGACTACAACGACAGATTCCATGGACAGTGGCAGGGTTATGGGAAAGATGCCAATGGCAATGCCCTCGAGTACGGTCCTGGAATTGTCGGCGTAAGCACAAACCAGGTCAATCGTTTCACATTCACACAATGACAAAAATAACTCTCAAGAAGACTCACCAGAGTCCTCCCCTAATCCAGCAGTCTCGAATAAAAAGAGACTGGATGGACGCGACTTACAACAAGCACGCCTACCAGTGTCTTCCCATGACCGTGGCCAATGTCTATGGTTGGGAGCTGCAAATGGAGGAGGAGCTTGTCGTTCAGTGGGATGGCGGAAATACTCCACCAACAATTCTGTCAGGCGAGACAACTGCGTCCGGCAGGGTGCAGGCAGTATCTTCAATAATTGGCATGATTTCCATCAATATGGGGTGGGTAATAAATACCGAAGAGGGATTCAACACATGGATTTCTGGACCGCCAAACTATTTCATGGATGGCGCTGTTCCCCTGACTGCGACATTGCCTAGCTACTGGTGGCCAGACGAATCTCAGATGAACTGGAAAATTACCAAAATTGGAGAGCCGGTTGTATTCGAAGCGGGCTCACCTTTCTGTTTCTTCAATATCTATGATAATACGGTTCTGGAGGGTGCCGAAATATCAGTCCAGAACCTCTGGGACGACATGGACCTTGTCCAGTCACGAATGAAATACGGAGACCTAAAAGCAAGAAACAACATAGAAAATCCATGGACTTGGACTAAAGGAATTAAGACAGGTATTGACGCAGATGGCAAACAGATAGGACCCACCTTTGCCGGAATGCCCAAACTGGCCAATCCCTAGTATAGAATTAGGGTACAATTGGGGTACCCGTACGACTATAGGCACAATGGAGACAGTATGAAATTTGAATCCTCATTTTCAACCCAGGAGAAGAAGCTCGTCTACCAGCGCACCCTCAAAGACCTGGAGAGACAGCTCATGGAAAGACTCATTCAGGAGGGTTTTGACCCCGACACGTTTGATGCAGAAAATTTTGTACCGGGCTCAGACCACCACGGGATGATTCAGGGCCACAAGCTGATTGTTGACTTCCTCGCAAAGATTGACAACGTCAAATCGAAGATTGCAGAGTAGCATTCAAACATGGCACTATCAGCAGAACAATTGGCCAGCGCAAAAGCGGAGGCGATTCAAATTCTTGAATACTCCATTTATACACTAGCTTTCACTTTGGGTATCGAGGACGAAGACTTAGAGCCAGACATGGTCAATCCAATAGATATGTCTCTGTCAGAAAACAGCGCCCTTGTTGCCCAGCACGACGCATATGAATGTTTGAAACTGCAATTGGCGGCATTGGTAAGACTACAGAGTTAGTGGGCAGGCTGTGAAAATTGTGCCTCGCATACCAAAGAAACTATCAATTGTCGAAGAGGCTTTGAGCGAAGGAAGGTACGAAGCGTGCCCAGACATCGACACGGACTTTCCAAACATACAAGAGCCACAGCAGAATCCGAATAGAAACTCACAGGTGGTGAAATGGAACCCGCAATTAATGTCTTACGAGCTACCAGATGGTGCAATGTGGTTCTGTGACTTGCTGCAGTCAAATGACCCGCAGAAAAAATGGGAAACAACAGAGCCAGGCGATTTTACAAAGAACGAAGAAATAGAGGAGTTTTTTCAATGAGGCATAGAACTACTGCCGGAGAAAATCTTTACAGCGCTGAAAGCCAAATACATTACAACGAAAAACAGCTTGCCGTTTTTGCGTACATGCTGGATTTCGACCCAAAAGATTTAGATTTGATGGATATCGAAGAAGTGGTTGCAAGACTGGGGAGCATGTGGAAGTACAGCAGCGATATCAGGAATGGTCGTGAGCCGATATATACGTCGAATGCGATGCCTAGATTTTTTGCCAAAATGAATACAGCACTCAAAGACCGAGCACGAAGAGCTGCTTGGAATCACTCTCTTGCAAAGGCTGCAAAAAATGGATAACAAACAACTCAGAACAGCAATGGTGCAGGTTGCACTTTCAAATACGTCTTGGGATTCCGAGCCGACCATGACAGCGGAAGAAATAAGAAAACACACGTTTGAATCAATGGAGCGCATCTATCAATGGAGGGAATCCGTTGGGCTAAATATGTCGGTAGCCGCAAGAGGTTCCACCGAGGGCCTTTGGTATGTTGATTGGCTTAGAGACCCGATATCCCCATGGGCGGACCTGGTTGCTTGTGGTGTAGTGCCAGTTGAGTATGTTTATTCATTGAAAAAACCGAACAAGTGTTTAATCTTTGGAGTGGACGGAACCCTAGCTACGTTCTTGTACAAAAAAGACAACCCAGACGCTCATATTTGCTTTCCAAACACCCAGCCATTGTGGAATTTCGAACAGTTTATCCGAGATTTCGAGATTGATGCGGAAGGCGAAAACTACATGGACATCGACTACTCGGTTGTTGAGCTTGAGGAGATAGGAACCGGGGATGCGGTAGGTTTTGATTTCATACAAATGCGCATAGAAGACGTTGAAACAGATTTGGAAATTTTGCAGAATTGTGTAAATGCGCTGAATTCTGGTGGTGTGCTCTTGGTTTTGGCTGCAAACAACTCCGGCAAATTATACAGAGACGATTTCTTCTTTCACCCAAATAACAGAATGCATCAAGTGTTGAAGTCAAACAATGGATATACATATCACAGTTCGGAAAATTACGGACACACAACTTTCGTAAAACATTAGCCGTGATAGTGTCCGGACGTGAATATATTCGATAACTTTTTAAGTTCATCACTATTTGATGAAATCAAGTCGGACAAGTCGTTTTTCCCTGGATTGATGCAAGAAGAATCACGCATCGCTACAGAAGTCAATTCATACCACAACGAGCAATCTAGCTGCTATGCACCATACATGTTCTGGGATGGATGGTGGTCGTCTCCAGCCAACACTGTGCGAAAACAAGTAATTAGAGAGATATGGAAAACGAATCTTACGATTCCGGTAAAAGAAGTTCTTGGGTTTGAATATTGGACCAGAACGTTTGGGCCAGGTCAATTTCTTGGACCCCATGTTGATGAAGATACGTTTCTTTACCAAGACTCGAAAGTGCTTAACGGGCCAGAAATTGGATGCGTATATTATGGTCCCTCGCAGGAAAAGGTTGTTGGTGGATTCCTGGAATTATTTGAATCAAAACTGGTATTTGGCGAACAGAATGCCCTTGAATGGGAAAACCTTAAAAAAAAATTAGACCCAATAGAAATGAGGGAGCGTATAGCGTTCCGCGAAAATAGACTTGTTATTTTCGATGCAGGCAGGGTAATACACCAAACAACACCATGCACATCTGGGGTGAGAAATGTAATGGTCGTAAATGTCTGGCTAAAATCAAACCAACCAGTGGATATGAGAAATTTTGTTTATGAATGAAGAAATTATCTCATTACCAATCTGTCCTATAAATATATATAAATCTTTTTTAGATGCCAACAACACTCGGCTTTCTGAAGAAATATTGAGTCATGCAGAAAGACTCAAAAAAGAAAAACATGGTAAAAGTTTTCCAACAAACAAAACAACTTATATAAATTATGTGAAAGAAAATTCCGGAGATGATTCACTCCCGGAATATGAAGAATGTAATAAATTAAAAAAACTGATGACCGAAAAAGTGAGCCTTGTTGCAGGAAAAAAAATGAAAATAGATGAATGCTGGTCGCTTACTCTAAACAAGGGAGAGTCCGTGGGTCCGCATTCACATAAATCAAATACGCATATGCACCCAGTGGATTATTACTCTGCCGCATACTACATAAGTGTTCCAGCCGGGAGTGCCAAATTGATTTTTAATATAAGCGTATGCAATACGATTGAGACGTTAATTCCTATAACGCCGGAGAATGGTATGTTTTTGGTTTTCAACTCCTTCATTCAGCACTACACAGACAGGAACTTGTCGGATGAACCAAGGATGGTGGTTAGTGCAAATTTCTCCCCGGTGACCCCAAACATCACCCCTGTCCCAGATTGGTCGGCCTACAACTAAGATGTGGGAATGTATTCATCTGCAATAAACCTTGGTGGCGGAGTTGTCGTTTTTGAAAATGCAATCACTGTTCCAACCGCGGAGATAATAGCTTTAATTGACAAGCTTTCTGTTACAGCAATCAAGGAGCAATATGATTACGTTTGCGACCTTGACGGCATACCAGTGCACGCAATGAATAAAAGCGGGTTCATATATGAACTGGAAGAAATTAACAAAACCCCAATCAGAATCCAAAAACTTGAACATCAATTCTTTCAAGATTGCGAACAGACAATTTACCAATGTCTTCTCGAATATATAGAAATGTTTCCAGCGGCTTTGCAATGCTTGTGGTGGAAAAGTGATGGGCATGTTCTGAAGTACCCAACTGGCTCCAAGTTGGGATTTCACTGCGATAATGATGTCAATTACAAATATGGTCAGCTCCCCCCATTCGAGCACGCGACAAGAAATGTAATTAGCGCCTTGGTGTACCTGAACAGCAGTTGCGAAGACAGCGAGTGCGATGAGTACTCATTTACTGGCGGTGAAATGGAAATACCATATTTTGGGATAACCATAAAACCCAAAATGGGAACCGTGCTATTTATGCCAGCCAATTATCTAGGTGCTCACGAAATAATGGAAGTAACATCCGGGTCTAGGTACTCATATTTGTCGTGGTTCGCCCAAGGCTCTGCAAATCCAGAACGTGGAATTTCCCCAAATGAACCGACACTCGAGCAAGTCAGGCCGATAGGTGGCCAGTGGTGGATGCCTGATTTGGTGAAAGACTACGAGCAACACCTTATGAGCAAATACGGCGATGAGGGTAAAATACCAACTGGGAAAGCGGTGTTTAAATCCCGGAAAGATGACCATAAATGAGATTCAACAATGTTAAAGCGACTCACCTCGGCGGTGGGGTGGTGGTATTCACTGATGCGATAAGCCTTGACTGGGAGTACGCAAACAAAATATCTAAGGAAATCGTCGACAGGGAAATGGGGGACATGTATCAACCTGCAATAAACCCCGACAATGGCCTAGAAGAATACGTCAATAGGAGTGGTTATTTCTTTTCAAAAAACGGAATAGACAAAATGCCAAAGCGCGGGTCTCGCGTCCATCAGGACACCAGGCCTGAGGTGGTCGAATTATTTACTTTCATTGAAGATTGCAAAGATAAGTATCTTTTCAAATATATGCATATGTTCCCTATCGTTTTCAAAAATATATGGTGGAAGGTCAAGGGGCATTTAGTTAATTACTCTTCAGAGTTCGGTGGATATATAGGCGAGCATAGCGACACAAGTGTTGATTATGTTTATGGAATACCGCATCCAGCCCATCAGCTTGCGTCACGAAATACGCTCTCGTGTCTTGTGTATTTTGGAAACTGCGTAGACGGTAGCGACATTTCAGAACCAGGTGATTTCACTGGCGGACACCATAGATTCACGTATCTGAATATTGAATACGTTCCGCAAAGAGGCGACATACTGATGTTTCCGTCGAACTATATGGCTGCACACGAAGTAACCCCGGTGGAGTCTGGAAATAGGTATACGTATCTCGGATGGTATGCCCATGGAACGCCAAATCCAGCCGTCAACGAAGAAGTTGAAGACCCTTTGGTGAACCCGGAAAAGGCTGCAATATCGTCAAATGTCTATATTCCGTATTTGAGGGAGAAATTTCTTGAGTATTTGGATTCGGTTGGGGAAGACAAATCATCAAACACATATCGGCTCGTGATGGGTGAGCACGCATGAAACTAATACACCTGGGCAATGGAATAGTTATGGTGAAAAATCTTGTAAACCATGATGAGATTGATTCGGAACAGCTGAGAACAATATTTTTCGCAACAGCACCACAGGGATACTCTGTTATGGATGGAAAAATAATTAGTGATGGCGGTTACGAGTTTGACCAGAGTGGCATGGACAAAGCACCGCTGCGGTACACCGACATCAACGAATTCGAGGTAACAAAGACCCTAAGGTCTGCAATATATAGAGCAGTTGTTGCATACTGCAGGCTGTTCCCGGTAGCGGTGGAGTGCATAACAGGACAAACCGACGGATATCTAATTAGGTACCTCCCAGGGAACGACATGGGCCCACACTCAGACTGCAATATCCCGTATAAGCCGGGAACAATCGAGCCATTAACGACCAGCCCTGCATTCAATACGCTTACAACATCAATATTCCTGAACAGTGGATATTCTGGAGGGGAAGTCAGGTTTAGGACATGGGGCATAACCGCAAGACCAGAATTCGGTTCGG
>Ga0315909_10007718_pt1 | contig 11942 bp, 14 predicted proteins | sample LakEriMetagenome_11_FD_203527 | JGI IMG/M metagenome (GOLD analysis project Ga0315909, IMG submission 203527) | Freshwater fungal communities from buoy surface, Lake Erie, Ohio, United States - Buoy 2 MA125 | ecosystem: Environmental > Aquatic > Freshwater > Lake | place: USA: Lake Erie, Ohio...
AGGCAAATTAAAAGGTAATTTGATTATTAAGTATTATCCAACAAAGACAGCGTCGTGTTCCACAATTCGAGCTCATATTGAAAAGATGATACTTGTAGGTAAGAAGCCTGATTTAGTAATTGTCGACTATGCCGATTTGTTAAGAGGTTCAGTTGCTCGAAAAGAAATGAGACATGAATTAGAATCTATATATGAAGATCTTCGTGGTATAGCGGGCGAGTATGAAGTGCCGTTATTTACAGCGTCGCAAGCAAACAGAAGTGCATTAGAAGATGACATTATTGAAGCAGGTAAGATATCTGAGTCGTATTCTAAAGTAATGATTGCTGACTTTGTGCTATCGCTGTCAAGAAAAGTGACTGATAAGATAGCAGGTACAGGCCGTTGGCATATTATTAAAAATCGTTTTGGACCTGATGGACTTACTCTTCCTAGTAAAATGAATATGAGTAATGGGCAAATTCACATCTATGAAGAAACGTCTGTGCAAGGAAAAGAAACTAAGAAAGATATGGACAATGGCGAGTCACTACTGCGAAAAAGTTTATTAAATAAATACAAAGAAATTTCTGGAGATTCCCTGGGGTAGCGGATAGTTATATACCCAGGCCCGGAACAAAAAATATATTAACATTTTAACTTATTAACAATGGAGTTATCAAACGAAATCTTAAGTGATATAACCGTATACATGAAGTATGCTCGGTACAATGAAGTTCTGCAACGCAGAGAAACGTGGGACGAATTAGTTACACGTAACAAAGAAATGCATTTGAAAAAGTATCCAAACTTTGCAGACGAGATTGAAGCTGCGTATAAGTTTGTATACGATAAAAAAGTTTTACCATCTATGCGTAGTTTGCAATTCGGTGGTAAGCCTATAGAAATATCACCTAATCGTATCTACAATTGCGCCTATTTACCTATTGACGATTGGAGAGCATTTGGCGAAGTTATGTTTCTTTTGTTAGGAGGTACAGGAGTTGGGTATTCAGTTCAAAGACATCATATTGAATCTTTGCCTGAGATACGTAAACCTAATCCTAATAAAAACAGAAGATATTTAATTGGAGACAGTATTGAAGGATGGGCCGACTCAGTTAAAATGTTAATGAAGTCTTACTTTGAAGGAGGCTCAACAATTAGTTTTGATTTTTCAGATATACGTCCTAAAGGAGCTAGATTGATTACTTCAGGTGGTAAGGCTCCAGGTCCTCAACCACTAAAAGAATGTTTAATCAAAATTGATGGAATACTTACTCAAAAAGAAACTGGAGAAAAATTATCGCCGATTGAAGTGCACGACATCGTATGTCATATTGCTGACGCTGTACTTGCTGGCGGTATTCGTCGTGCAGCCCTTATATCTCTTTTCTCAGCTGATGACGAAGAAATGATTTCTTGTAAATCTGGTAATTGGTGGGAATTGAATCCACAACGTGGTCGTGCTAATAACTCGGCAGTGTTGCTTCGTAATAAAATTACCAAAGAGTTTTTCTTAAGTTTATGGAAAAAGATTGAAGCTTCTGGAGCTGGAGAGCCTGGTATTTATTTATCCAATGATAAAGACTGGGGAACTAATCCATGTTGCGAAATTGCACTACGTCCGTATCAGTTCTGTAACCTATGTGAAGTAAATGTATCTGATATTGAGTCTCAAGAAGATTTGAATGCCAGAGTTAAGGCAGCTGCTTTAATTGGAACGCTTCAGGCAGGTTATACCAATTTCCATTATCTTCGTCCAGTATGGCAACGCACTACAGAGAAAGACGCTTTGATTGGTGTTGGTATGACAGGTATTGGTTCTGGTAAAGCTCAACAATACGATTTAAATCAAGCTTCTGAAGTAGTTAAAGCTGAAAACGCACGTGTAGCTTATTTATTAGGCATCAATGTTGCTGCTAGAACAACAACCGTTAAGCCTGCAGGTACTAGCTCATTAACTTTAGGCTGTAGCTCTGGTATTCACGCTTGGCATAACGATTATTACGTACGCAGAATTAGAGTTGGTAAGAATGAAGCAATTTACACTTACCTATCTATTTATCATCCAGAATTAATTGAAGATGAATATTTCCGTCCACACGACACTGCAGTAATTTCAATTCCACAAAAAGCACCTGCAGGAGCTATTCTTCGTCACGAGTCTGCATCTGATTTGTTAGAAAGAGTAAAACATGTATATAAGAATTGGGTTAAGCCAGGACATCGTAATGGTCAAAACACTCATAATATATCAGCTACGGTTTCTATTAAAAATGACGAATGGGAAGCAGTAGGAGAATGGATGTGGGAAAACAGAAAATTCTATAATGGTCTTTCTGTATTGCCTTACGACGGTGGCACTTACATTCAGGCACCTTTTGAAGATTGCACCGAAGAAAAGTATAGCGAAATGATGAAATCACTTACCAATGTAGATTTGTCAAAAGTTATTGAGTTAGCAGATAATACTAATTTATCAGGAGAAGTAGCTTGTGCAGGTGGAGCCTGTGAAATAGTTAGTGCATGATAAACAGCCAAGATTGGATATTTCAACAATATGTAAAGGAGCTAGCGTCTAAAAAGCGCCGGCTCCTTTCTACTAAACAAAAAAATATGTTACAGATTAAAGTAAAAAAATTACACAAAAACGCAGTAATACCAACGTATGCAAAAGCAGGTGACGCTGGTATGGATTTAACAGCAACTGAAATTGAGTCTACTGCTAATTATATTGCATACAAAACAGGATTGGCATTTGAAATACCTGAAGGGTATGTTGGATTGTTGTTTCCTAGATCAAGCAATAGCAAAAAACAATTACTGCTAACTAACTCTGTAGGAGTGTTAGACTCTGGATATAGAGGTGAAGTTGAGTTTAGATTTAAAATAGTTGGTAATGGAGCAATGCCAGCAGACTTCCCAGATGCGTATCACCTAGGCGATAAAGTAGGACAATTAGTTGTTATCCCTTATCCCTCAATTAACTTTACAGAAGTTGATGAATTATCTAGCTCTGAAAGAGGAGAAGGTGGGTTTGGATCTTCTGGAAATTAATTTAACTCGATATTTATTTTAAAGTAAATAACACATGGAATATCCAAACTCAACTGTTCCAAATGTAGTAGCTAAACAATCAGAAGTACTTAAACCAAAAACACTTCCTGAGAATATTATATCTGCATTAAACGATCGTTTAGGAGATGAGTATACAGCTCATTATTTTTACAGAGGCGCTGCTAATTGGTGTCAAGGCGTTGCTTATACTAAAGCCGCTGCATTCTTTGCAAAAGAAGCTGCTGCTGAATTAGAGCACGCAGAAAAAATTCAAAAGTATATTGTCGATTGGAACGCAACTCCAGTATTACCTGCAGTTAAATTCAATCCTGACTTTGCTCATTTAATTGATGTAGTAAATAAATCGTATGCTATTGAGTTTAAATTAGGAGAAGATTATAATAAAATGTCTGCAGATTTATTTAATACTCACTTACCAACCTTTGACTTTTTGCAAGAATTCAGATTGTTGCAGGTAGAGTCTATTGCAGAGTTCTCTGACTTACTTAACGCTGCTCAATTAATTGACGTTTCATCCAAGCTTGATCTATTACACTATGAAGAAAGATACTTCTAAATTAATTGACTTAGATTCAATATTGAATCCTAAAGTTGAAGAAACTAAACAACCAGAAATAATTTCTGAGTCAGTTACTGTTCAACCAGTAGCTCTTCCGCCAGTCGAGATAGATGCTATTTTATCTGAATGGGCTTGGAGATGTGACAAAGGATATCCTGATTATAATAACAAAAGCGATATGATTAAATTACAAGAAGTGTTAGATGAAATGGGAATTGCATTGCCATTTAAAAGAGTAACTGAAGCTCCGGCTGCTAAAAAATCAACGAGTAGCTCAACTACATCAAGTAAGTCACATAAAATCTTTAATAAAGATTATTTAGATATATTATATCCTAAACATTCTCGTGCCATTATGGATGCATATAGAATGCACGGAAGTGGATCTACTAATTTATCAAAATTTGGAACAATGACATCATTAGAGTCATTACTTAGTTTGATAAGTAAAAATACAAATGATCCTTTATTCAAAGCTTTATATACTATATCATCAGTATCAGGTAAAGAAGGTGAGGCAGCTGAGACTTCCGGAAGAGGTGGTTTAGGAAAAGGAGAAGTATTATGCGTATTGTTAACAAAAGGAGGTAAGTCAGGCGGAACTGCAGGCACCGATTTAGATTCAGACAATGGTCAAGTTCGTGCAGAAGTAAAAGGTGGTAAAGCTACTAACTTTAAAGTGCCAATGGCAGCTGCTCGTATTAAGAAATTTGAGTCTCAAGCTCAACTTCGTAAATTATATGGATTGATTGAAGATGTTAAAGACACTGACGAATGGCCTAAATTCTTAGCTTCAATTCAAAAAGAATTAGGAGCAGACACCATGGTTGAGCAAGATGGTGTATATTTTGCTAAAAAACCTACCCCGTCTAATATCAACTTTGAAGAGTATAAAAACTTACGTAAATTCTTTAAAGGATGTTATTCATACTTTTATAAAGGAAAGAATAAATCTGATGACAGTGTATATATTGATATTGATAGTCCAAAAGGAGATGACGCGTTATTACAAGCTAAACTTAAAGCTCCAAAGACAGTTGCTGCAATTAAGCCTAATTCAAAAGTTGAGTTAGATGTTGTAACTAAAGATGTTGACGCTATTAGAGTATTTAAAATGTTTGAATATCGTTTAAAGCAACATCCATTTGTAGCAAAGCCTAATGAATTTGATAAAACAGCTTTACGAGATTTGCAAACGCTATTAAAAAACAAATATATTGTATTTCATGAAAAATCTAAAGGAGTATTACCTGCGCCGATATTAATTGAAAATATTGGAGCTCCATATAATCCAACAGTTATCGGATATACATTAGACCAAGTTATCATTAAATTTGAATCGTAACATATTTATATAAAATAATTTTAACAAGAATGAAAACATCGGAATTTAGAAAACTAATCCGCGAAGAAGTTCGCAGAGTGCTAAAAGAAGCTGCCCCCGGTACATTACGCAATGTAAAAGCAAACGTTTCTATATTTAGTGGTAAAGAAACTGATCAAGAGCAGTTAATGAATAAATTTTTCGGAAAATTTATCACTGTAAAACAAGCTCCAAATGAAGAAGGAGATGCTGTAGTAGATTTAAATGTAGCTGAGTTATTAAACTTGCTACAAAAAAATGCAAAATATAGTTCAGAAAAAGCAGAATATAGTAAGAAACCTGGTGATGTACGTGTTTACTTTGGTGGTAACGATTCTATAGAGCTTTATGGATTACCAACCGATACAGCTGATGTAATATTATCATCTAATGCATCAAGACAAGCATCTCAGGCATATTCTGTAACAGTACATGTAGGCGCAGATCCTTACGCTAACTTTGACGACTTTGAAGATTATTCAGTTCCAGACGTAGCGAAAAGAGTAATCGGTATGCCAAAGATCACAGCTGAACCTGAAACTTCAGCTGAAGAAAGACAGATTGACCAATACGTTAGAAAGATGGAAAAAGCATTACTGGCAGCTGCTAAAAAAGTAGTACCAGGCGTAAAGAGTATGGCAACTGAAGAAGGTGGATTTGTATTTGAATTGCCAAGTGAGCCTGACGCTCAAACAAAATCTAAATTAAAAGCTTTGTTTAAAGGAGCTAGAAAAGTAACTTTCAAATAAAATAAAATTTAATGCCCCGGATGCAAATTTCGGGGCATTCAACTATTTATATTAAACAAATTTGGTTTTATTGAAAGATTTTACTATATTAAAGAAAATTAAAAGAAATAAGTTATGGCAAAGGAAACAAAACCTCGAGCGTCAAAAAATGACAATCTCGGATCTTTTGTGGATGCAGTTACTCCAGAACCTAAAATTGTAATGGAAAATTATTTACAATTGGATGTGTTAGGAGATTATCTTAAAAAAGCTTCCACTGAGCAAAAAGAATGGGTACAGTCAATGATTGACATTGCTCTTTCAACAAACAAACAAGAAGAGTTTTTATCATTAGGTCAACGTATCGCAATTAACTCATTGCGAAAGATGAATATACTTGTTTAATTCAAAAGATTTTATTATAATTAAGTATGAGCAATATACAGTACATTACACGCAAAGGTAACTTTGACTCTGGGCACAGAGTTATGAATGAGTTCATGAAATGCTTTAATATTCATGGGCATACTTATTTATACGAATTAACCTTTTCATTCCAGAATATGGAAGAGATTGGGTATGCTATCGACTTTAAAGAAATTAAGCGAGTATTCTGTCAATGGATTGACGATGTTTTAGATCATGGTATGATTTTGAATCCACACGACACTAAACTTATTGAAACGACTCGTGAGTATGGCACTAAGTTGTGGCTAATGAGTTTAAATGGCAAAGGCAAATATTGCAATCCTTCAGTAGAGAATATTGCAAAAGAAGTGTTTTTAGCTATGGAAATTTTAACTAATGAATTGTATAAGAAGTCTAAGACAGGATTGAAAATTCATAAAGTTACTATTTACGAGACTCCTAATTGTTACACAGAGTGTATGCATAGCTCTATTAACGCTTCAGAAAATTTATACTTTTACGAAGCCAATGTAGAAAGTATTAGACAGTATGCCCGTGATAAAGGTGTATTAGAATATGATGACAGAAAAATAACTAAGTAATATGAAAACAGTAGTAAAAAATGGCTCTTATAAAAGAGTAAACGATTTAATCGCAGAAAAAATGGTGCGAGAAGATCTTTGGAGTTACACTTCTAAATCTTCATGGAAGAAGAATGTGCGTGACGCTAGTAGAGCAAAACGTACAGAAGAACCCGTTGAAGTTAAAGAGCAAGTAATGACAGAAAAGAAAAAGAAAATTCAAAAACTTAAAGCACAACAAAGATAATGAAGGCAGGCAGAATAACAGATTACACAAAAACTCTTCCGGTTGTAGAAGTGTATCGTTGCATTCAAGCTGAAGGATCTCGTCAAGGTAGACCGACTATCTGTGTTAGAACTACTGGGTGCACACATAGATGTTGGTTTGGAGAAGGCGGTTGGTGCGATTCATGGTATACAAGTATACATCCAGAGAAAGGAGCATTTTGTTTTAATGACATTATTAAAATATATGATGAAAATCCATATATTAAAGAAATGATGTTGACCGGTGGCAGTCCAACTATGCATCCTGATTTAGTAAATGAATTATCGCATTTCTGTTACGACCGTGGTATTATTCTTACTATAGAAACTGAAGGAAGTCATTATATCGAAACTGACAAGAGAATTGATTTAGTTTCACTATCTCCTAAATTTTCAAATAGTATTCCTAAGGTAGGAGTTGAAACTCCTCAAGGTAAGATTGTAGACGAGTCTATGATTAAACAGCATAACAAGTTTCGATTAAATTTAGAAGCTATACGTAAAATGTTAGACGAAGCTGCTGACTATCATTATAAACCAGTTTGGGACGGATCTGAAGAGAATTTAAAAGAAATTGAAGAGTTCAGAGTAAAAATGAATATACCAAAGCACAAAACATGGATAATGCCAGCAGGAGATAGCAGAGAAGAGCTAATTAAAATGTATCCAGTAGTAATTGAAATGTGTGCAGAGAAAGGATATAACTTTACAGGTAGAGAACATATAATAGCATTTGATAAAAAACGATCAGTATGAGTACAGAAAACAAAATTGCAAAGCCTCTAGGCGACAGAGTTTTAGTTCTAGAGCAAAAAACTAAACAAGAAAAAACAAAAGGTGGTATTATTCTTCCAGAGACTGCCTTAATGGATGATGTAAAAATGGGAACTGTAATTGCAGTAGGAGAAGGATTGTATACTCAGAATGGAGTGTCAATTCCAATGTCTGTTGCAGTTGGAGATGAAGTAGTTCTTCCGCCTCATCATCAAGGACAAACTATTAAAATCAATGGAGAAGAGCATCTTATTTTGCGAGAGTCTGAATTGTTAATGGTTCTTAAATAAATTTGTTTATATCAAAAGAACCATTTATATTAAAGACATGACAGAATTACTAAAATACGCAAACGCTTCTATTCCTCGCACAGAAGAAGAGAAACAAGAAATGATTAAAGCTGCGGCTCATCATTATGGAGAATACATGACAGCATTAGGTATTGATTGGAAAAACGATCCTAATTCATCTGACACTCCAATGCGAGTAGCGAAAGCTTTTGTTAATGATTTAGCACAAGGATGCTATATGGCTCCTCCTAAAATTACTGCTTTCGACAACTTAGATAAGTATGACGGAATGGTATTTCAAGGTAACATTGACGTGAAGTCGTTTTGCTCACATCATCACTTACCTTTTATTGGTAAGGCACATGTAGCTTACATTCCTTCAGAAGATGGTAAAGTTATTGGATTGAGTAAATTGAATCGTATTGTAGAATACTTTGCTCGCAGACCTCAGGTGCAAGAAAATTTGACTATGCAAATTCACGATTACATTAACTCTACCTGCACAGGTAATAAAGGAGTTGCTGTAATGGTAGAAGCTGGTCACTTATGTGCCTGTGTGAGAGGAGTTAGACACGATTCTACAATGATGACTTCAAAGATGTCTGGGGCGTTTATTCAAGATGGTACTACTCGAAATGAATTTTATCGATTTGTAGACAAACTAAAATAATGGATGCAGCTGAGAAAAAAGAAAGAATGCGATTGTTTCTTACTATCGCAGAGCAAATGTCAGGTCGCGACACTATAGATGAATTGTACGATATAGCTCATAAGTACGATTTACCTTTTAGTTGCGACCGAGACTTTGTATACGATTGTATGATTGAGTATTATCAACGTTTAGAAGAGTATGAACGGTGTGCTGACTTGCTCGCACTTAAAAGTGATACGAGCCGACAAAAAGAACAAGACTTTTCTGATTTATCAGAGACTGAATGGGTTAAATTAAGTATATTAGGATTTGACGTTCCTAAAGTAAAAAAACGAACATCATGGATGTAAAAAGAGTAGCGTTTATAATTAATAGAATGAATTACCGTCCCTCTTCAGGGCACGGTATTTTCATGAAAGGGGTTGTTGATACTTTAACTCAACATGGTCATTGCATAGACATCATATGCGATGGAGAGCCAGAAGAAAACTTTTTAGCAGAGTATGGTATTAATGTATACACTCCTAATAAAGACGAGCGATTAAGTTACGGAAAGCATTCCAACTTATTTCAATTTGCAGACAGTTTCAATTTTGAAAAGTCTATTAACTTTCGTACGGCTATTGTAAAAGCATTAAGTCATCATATGTACGATTTAGTTATTTGTAATGACACTGAATCTGCATTTGTATGTTATCAGTTAGAATTGCATAAGCATATGAGAATAGCTACTTACGCACATGAGTGTGCTTCTATCAATCCTGAATTAGGTGCTGGAGTGTTTAAAGATTGCTATTACAATTTAATTGACAAAATGATGTTCTGGCCAGAGATGGTAACGTTGATTCAAACAGAACAAAACAAAACTAAATTGTTGGATAAGTTTCAAGATGCTGGCAGCGACTTAAATGCAGTAGTGCAGTTGTATCCATTAACCGATTCGATGGACTTTAACATACTTGAGAAAGACGGGTTACTCTTTATAGGCAGACACGAAGATCGTAAGAATCCGGGGGAGTACATTAAAGTTCTGAAGGCCATTAAAGATAAGTATGGAGTTGAACTCAAAGCAAAAATAATGACTCGCTCTGCTCACATTAAAAAATGGAAAGAGGACTTAGCAGAGATAGGTCATAGCAATTACGAAATTGTATCAGATGTAGTAGGAGAAGACAAAGCTCGTTTCATACAATCTGCAAAAGCAGCGTTTATGCCTTACAAAAACGAGTCGTTTGGTATTGCAGTTCTTGAAGCACTTCGTTGGATGCCTACCGTTGTGTTAGACAAATACGATTGGCATTACAACTTTAAATCGTTTAGCAACTATATTGTAGCAGATACCAAAGAAGTAGCGGATATAATATGGTCAGCTTATAATACCTGGTCTGTTGATTTTGATAAAGTGTTAAACGAGTTTAACGATTATCAAACTAAATACGAAACGTCTTTGTTGAATTTAATAGATTCTAATATAGTCAGAGACACTAAAACAGAACCCCGCAATCGTCTTTACACTAAATTGAAAGACGCTACAGGAACTTGGATATCATTAGAAGAGTATTTTGCAAAAGAAAACTCTAAAGGAGTTATTTACCTTACGAGTGACATTGAAGCGTTGTATGCTAATAAGAAATGGTATTCTATTTTGCAAACGAGTAAATACACTTATTTAGGAATACCTGATGCGAAAGGAAACATATCTCATACAGAGACTCCAGTTGCCGAAAATAATGAAGCGTTTTCTAGCTTCTTTCAATAGAATTTAATATATTAAAGTATGAAATTAATTTATATACCATTAGAAAATCTACCGCAGCGTTACACTCAGATGATGAACGATGCTATTGAACCTTTAGTAGATATTGTATTGTATCCTAAGGTTGAAATTGACACTGAAATTAAGCGTGGTCAATTTCTTGATATTGTTAACACTTGTAAATTTAAGGCAGCTCAATTAGGAATGATAGCTGACTTATTTAACGAAGGCAAAGTAGAGTCAGGAGATGCGTTTATTGTTGGAGATATTTTCTTCCCAGGCATTGAGATGATTAAGTATATGGCTGAGTTGCAAGACTTAGACGTTAAAGTATATGGTATTAATTATGCTGGTAGAGCTGACGAGAATGACTTTGTGCAAAAGTTATCTAGATGGGCTGACGCTTCTGAATTAGGATATCATATGATCTGTGACGGTATCTTTGTAGGCAGTGAAGATCATAAAGAAAATGTAGTTGATTATTTTGGATTGAATCCAGCTGTTGTACACGTTACAGGTTACGTATGGGACTTGAATTATATGAAGCGTTTCCTATCGCAAATAGGCCCAGTTGAAAAAGAAGATTTTGTTATTTGGCCTCATAGATGGTGTCATGAAAAAGGCATCGATGAATTGATGCAATACGCTAAATCAACTAAAAAGAAAATTGTAATTACTTCATCAGGTCCTAAAAGAGATTTAGGAGTTAAGCTTCCTAAAAATGTAGAGTATAAAGCTAACTTAACTAAACTTGAGTACTTTACTTTAATGGCAAAAGCAAAATGGTATTTGTCTAATGCACGTCAAGAAACTTTTGGATACACAATTCAAGAAGCTATTTTCTTTGGATGTCAAATTGTAGTTCCTAATAGAGCTTGTTGCCCTGAAATGGTTCCTATGAAATGTGTATATTATAATGTTGATCAAATTGATGCAATGTTTGATCATGGCAATTTAACAGTTCCAATGCCATACACTTTTAAATGGGACAATAATGCAAAATTAATGGTTGATATAATCAAAGAAGAATGCAAGTCTTAATTGAAGAATATAAAATTGATCGAAGAGTAAGAGCGCTTGCTCATAAGATCAGCGAGGATCATAAAAACAGCGGTAATTCGTTACCGCCTGTTATGATCTGCGTATTGAATGGAGCTTTCATGTTCTTTTCTGATTTAGTTAAAGATATGGGAATTGATTGTGAAATTGATTTTATCAGACCTAAATCGTATAATGGACAAGACAATTCAGGCGGAGTTAAATTTATGAAAGAGCTTGAGTTGGATTTAAAAGGAAAGCGTGTTTATATTGTTGAGGATATGGTAGACACTGGAGCGACTATGTTGGAAATACTTCAACGTGTAGATAGTAAGATGCCGGCTGAAACAAGAATCGTTACGTTAGTACATCGTAAAGGAAGTAAGCACCATGTAGATTATTCAGCATTTGAAATTGGAGATGAGTTTGTTGTTGGATATGGATTTGACAATAATGGATTGAAAAG
>Ga0315909_10007719_pt1 | contig 11941 bp, 9 predicted proteins | sample LakEriMetagenome_11_FD_203527 | JGI IMG/M metagenome (GOLD analysis project Ga0315909, IMG submission 203527) | Freshwater fungal communities from buoy surface, Lake Erie, Ohio, United States - Buoy 2 MA125 | ecosystem: Environmental > Aquatic > Freshwater > Lake | place: USA: Lake Erie, Ohio...
TTCCCCTACGAATCCTTGAGGGTTCTTTAGAATTTCCGGGAACTTCAGTTCCGGAGACATAAGGCCACCAGCAATGTGGGATCCCCGGGGATCTATAAGCCTCGTAGAGGCATCCAGAAACCCGAACACGGCAGCGTCAGGGGCATTCTTGAGTACGATCTCACTAAGGCTCTCCTTGGATTTACGAGGCCCTAGGAGTTGCTTCCCTAGGAAGCTATCTCGGAAGATGTTCCACATCAAATCGATGAAGGTCCAAGGCATAGCTCCTAGGATACCCGCAAAGGCGGAAGTAGAGACCATCATGTTGATAAGTGGGATCATCTTGCGAGGATCCTTGAAGCCCGCTGGACTGAATGCTTCTCGGAGCAGGGTTCCTACAGTGCTGAAGAACCAATTCTGGAATGACCAGAGAGGTTTGATAGCCGTACCGATCATCCCCAGATTCTCGATGATTGCTGCCTTGTCCTGTTTCTTGTAGTTTACCATGATATCATTGGCAATACTCTCTGCAGTAGTATAGAGTTCTTTTCCTTTGAGACCAGCTTGCTCCGCAAAAGAGAACGCCATGCTGTGTGCATTGAGACGAGAGAAAGACTCTGCCTTCTTGGAGAGTATAAGACCCCCGGCATAGTCGACTACTTGAGAAGCTAGTTTACTGTGTAAGAAATTAGCCCCCTCTTCTTGAATGAAGGTAGGATCAATCTCCCCCCTAGGTACTGCAAACTCATCCCTATACTTGGCAAAGGCCGTGTCCTTGGAGAACATGTCCTTATACCCATTAAGCATGGAACTAACTACGTCCCCCTTGAATCCCAGATTATATTTCCAATGTGAAAGGATGGGGGAAGCAAATACTGTAGATTGAGCTAGGTTGCCTACGGCAAATTTAGCATTCCAGATAAGCAGGGTGGAAGTCATCCACATCTGGTTAAATCTTTCGACAACTTGCCGTACTCCGGGGGCGTGTTTAATAGGAGTACGCCCCACTACAGAGGTCCAGATTTGATTGGTCCAATCTTCCAAGCCCTTTGCTATATCCCCACCAGCCCCCCGGGCACGATTAAGGTAGTTCTGTAGATACGTAGACAGAACCGGAGGAATCCTCTCATCTGCACGGATCTTCTCGATAGCAGCAGTGATTTTTAAATTCTCTGCATATCTATACATCCCATCGATGGTGTCCTCATACGTACGTATGAAGTCCGATCCTACCTTGTTAATAAAACGACCACCCTCAGTAGCGAATTCACCTCCCGCTACGTTACGACGGTACTTGCTATGGACAGCCCAACCACGACCCCCAACGACTTCTTGGGCAATCTTTTGAAGCATTGCCCTGCGAGGATCACTGGCTTGCATTGTATCAAGAATGTGCTCAATGACGGAAGTATTGGCATTGTACTTATTCCCCCGAAGTTCCGGGGCTTCCATCTCGACAACATACTTTCCTCCAGCCTTTTCCTGCATTGTAGCGGCGGCTTTGTCTGCTTCTGCTTGAGTACGAAACCTGTGTGACCACTCAGAAACACCTTTCTCATTTACCAACCGGGCAACCCAAGGACCTTCACCGTGGAAGGTATGAAAATATCCAATCTTGTGAGCAACTGGAGTAAGTCCTACAGATGCACGAGCTTCGTTAACATAATCCAGAGCTTTATTATAAGAATCTGCTACTACCTTGTAGGTATCGGCTGCTACTTGGGACAGTCCCCTAGCCATGAGTTCACTCTCACGGGGAACTTTCTTTCCACCATACTCATTAACAGCCTCAAGGAACTTACTCATCTGAGCTTCATTCCCCTTTAATTTATTTAATCTGGGAATAGGTGCATTAGGATCAACAATCTTGGTACTTTCCAACCGTCCAAACTTGAATGAAGCCCCTTCCTTGAGAAGTTCTGCTTGCATAGCAGACATATTACGGGCATTGGCAGCAAACTCATAGGCCCACTTAACCATGGCATTGCCGGTCTCGGTATATAGTTTGGAGATACTTCCAATCTTACCCAGACCTTGTACGAAAGGACCCCTAGGAAGTTCTTCAATCTTTCCACCAATATCATCAAGAAACTTGTCAGGCATACGGGTTTCTCCCGTAGCAGCAGCAACGATATCCTTACGGGAAGGGGGAATCGTTGGTTTGGAATAAGGTACACTTGATTTGTCAAGTAGATCAGCAAGGGGTTGAGTAAGCTTACCATCAGCCCCAAAGAGGCCATTACTGACTGCTTCATTATAAAGATTACGAGCAGACCTGACGGTTTCTCCACCGGGGTGCTCAAAGGATTTAACTACGGTAGCAGAGGCATCAAAAGCAACCTTCCCAAGATTATCCAGACCACCTTTCCACCCAATCATATTTGCTACAGCTGCAAGCCAAGCATCCCAAGCAGTACGAATCTTTCCACTGGAAGTCATACCACTCTTTACTTGGCTTACTAAAGCCCCTACGTGGGCTCTCTCATATGGAGTCAGGGAAAGATTGGATAGAAGTCTACGAAACTCCGGATTAGCCATTGTCTCGGCAATGAATTCCAGTTCATTACTGAAACCATAACGTACTCCTTCCTTACTTCGAGTACCTGTTTTAGCCATATCCGCTTTCCAAGCCTTCTCATAGATATAGCGAACGACTCGGGACTCTGGTTGGTTATAGAAGATACGTTGCCAATCAGCTACAATCGCGTGAATTCCTTCGTGAAGGAAGGTCTTGATTGGGCTTGGAAGGGCTTCCATTTTGTCACCACGAAGAAATTCCCGGACAAGAATAGCCCCATCTGCACTCCTGTACATCCCGGAGACATTGGCACCGCCCTTAAGTACAGTTCCCTTGTTAAGAGTCTCTTGATCTACTACCTTGAATACAATCCCTGCATTCTCAAGAGTCTTGGCAATAAGTCTGGAGACTGCTTTCTCTACACCAGTAAGATGTGGAGACTTGGCCAACTCCGTAAAAACTGTTTCTGCACGAGGATCTTTGGCGATAACCCCGTACATTTGGTCTGCTACTTGAGTTCTTTTCCAAACAGCATCGGAGTTATCTAGAACTTTTTCTGAAATATCAGCAAGAATATTCTCACGGCTGCGAGAAGCCAGACGACCAGTCTCATTAGCTTCAGCAATAGCTCTAGCTACATCCGGATCTACTCGTTTGTAGATACCCGCTTCCGCTTCCGCAATCTTAGCCGCCCGGTTGGCTTGATCCTCTGCTATTTTAACTACTTCATAGGGAACCCCCTCCCTTTCAGTTAATGCTTGCTGACGTGCCCTAGCAGCTTGCTCTGGAGCAGTATCGTAAATAACTTCTTCGGGAGTATATTTAAGACCCTCAACTCTGTCCCCTAACTTGGGTTGCAGATCAAGACTGCCCTGCCTAGGAGGTTCAGGAGCCCTTTCAGGGGGTGCAGTACGGCGCTGAAGATCCAAAGCGCCCTGTGGGTCCGTAAAAGGATCGTATGGGGTGCTTCTTTGCTGTTCATCAGGGTACCGCCATTGATAAGCAGTTCTATCCCTACCAGTACCCACCATGTCCGAAGGAAGTCTTTCAGCAGGAGCAGGAGTAGCGGTTAGATCCGCTTCTCGCTTAAGGGGATCCGTGGCAAGAGGACCAACCCGCATACCGGGTTTAGTGCCTTGCTCTACTCCGGGAGCATTAGGATCTCGTTCTGCTTTGTCAAGATCAACTCTCTTACCTTGAGGAAGATCACCAACCCGTCCCTCTTCAATAGTTTTAGCAGCTTGGGTTTTAGGAACACTGTATGTAGGATCATAGGCACCGGGATCGGCTTTAGTGTACTCTAGTTCTCCACCTTGTCTCCCTTGGAATTCATCGTTACCCATTGCCCTACGGGCTTCTTCACGGGCTTTGGCTTCTTGTATGGATTGTGTTTCATTTACACGAGCAGTTTCTTGGGCGGTTCTGGTTGCCTTTGCTCTGGAGGCAAGAGGAAGTACTGCCCCTGCCCCTAATAAACCAGCATTAGCTACAGCCTCCGTACCTGTACGTACAAAGGCTTTGGCCTTTTCTCCCAAGATATCTGGAACGTAGTTCTCAGCCCCTTCTCCTAATTTACCTATTCCCTTGGAGATAAGTTCTCCTACGTGTTCTTCAGTAGCACGAGCACCCCCAAAGATATCGTCAGAAGGTACGCCAATATTAGTATATGGGATCTTGGGTGCTCTTCCCCACTCGGCTCCGGATTGGATTGTTTTTACACCTTCCGAGATAGCCTTGTCGAGACCTTGCCCCATAAGAAGCCTTCCAGCCGCTTCAGGGACAGCCAGAGCGCCCCCACCGATAGAACCTAACATACCCCCAAGGCCCCGTACTTGGCCTTCTACAAAAGCTGGTACAAAGCCCGCAGCTTCTTTTAATGCACCCCCGGAAGTAGGATCAATGAGAGGTTTACCCCCCACACGGTCCGCTTGTGAGGAGACTTGGGCAAAAGACTTCTTGGCGTAAGCCAATACTTCTTCTTGTGAGGCCCCTTCCGGGGCTGTCACCTCATATCGCTTACCATCGGGAGAAGTTATTTCATAGCGTGGCATTAAGGTATTGGCCTAATACCCCAACCATCTTGGGATGTTGCGGGTTGTGTTGGCACTTGTCCCGGTTGACGTACTTGCCCACCAGCAGCCCTAGGAGAAGATGGCCGCTGGATAGGAGGTAAGCCTACTTGAGAACGAGCTTGGTTAACATACATTCCATAAGCATTAGAGAAATATTCTTCGGTTTGTTGCGGAGTAGCACGCATCCCGTCGATAGATTGTCTCCAAGAGTCCGTACTCTTGCGAGCAGCTTCCGTAGCCTTTTCATTCGTGTAATAGCTAAGAATTTGCTCCGCTTCTTGTCTCCGTTCTGGACTAGCTTTTGGGTCATTGCGAATGCGAATAGCTGTTGGGATGGCGTTAGCCCCCGAATAACGATCTCGCTCCCCTTCTTTGGCAAGTCGAGCATTGTGACGGGCATTTTCTCCAGCCTCCCTCATTTTAGCAATTTCAATAGATGCAGCATCTTTCCGGGTTTCAAGGGCTAATTGCCTCATATGGGGGATAGAATTAGTCAATCCCTCCATAAGAGGTTTCCAAGATTGCGGATTATCCAGTTCATCAGGTAAATCATACCCGATATTCTTATATTTCTTACGTTGTTCTTTAAGCCACTTGGCTCCTTCTTGAGGACCTAGTTGTGCAGCACGGGGAAGTAGATCCATGACAATCTGAGCTTCCCTAGATACCTTGTTCCAATCCATATCCTGCTCATCTTTTTTGAGACCCATTACCGCTTTCTTGTAATCAATGGGGCGCATCTTGGCGTTTTGTTCATATCCTCCAAGAGTGTCCTGTGCCTTACCTCTAGCGAGTTGAGCAATGAATGGTTGTTCTGCTTCTAGACCAAGACGCGCGTTAGTTCTTTTAAGATCATTAATAGGTAGATCTTTCTTCTTCTCTTCCAGATCAATCCCCGCCTCTTCTTTACCAAGTTTCTGTAGAAACAGTTGGTCATTCATTAGCTGATTGAATTGATTCTGTTGATCCATCCGAAGAATACCGCCAAGGGCTCCGGTGAATTCCGGAGTCTTGGGAGCAAACGAGGCAGGATTAAGGAAAGGTTGTACCATTATGTTAATCCAAATTGTTTAGCAATTCCCGGTAGTTGTTGTAAGAAACTCCCGATGTTGGCGTTAGAACTATTCTGGATCCCGGAAGCTAGTTGAGCCCCTTGAGCTTGGATACCTGCTCCCGTACCCGGACTAAACCCTGCTCCCGCATTCTGAGCCAGTTGACCTTGGAACAAATTAGCGTACTTCATTCCCTCATCGTTAATACGCGATCCTACGTTGTGTAGAACGTTACTGGAGTTGTTGTACCCCCTAGCTGCTGCGGCGCGCTCTACGTCGCTCATAGCGGTTCTACGGATGCCTGAGAACACAGGATCATTCTGGAAGAAGTTAGGATCCATGTACGATTGCTTAAGTTTATCTTGGTAGAATCCCCGTTGGGAAGCAAAAGGATCGGCCTTGTCTGCAGCACTCCGGATGGTATCATTAAGTGTATCCATTCTATTTCTGTCTTGGAAATAAGACAAAAGTGCTCCTGCTCCTTGTAAAAGTGGAGAAGAAGTCGTTGTACCGGCCTCGTTAGTTACACCAAGGACCTTAAGGAATTGGGATATCCAGCTAGGACTTGCGGGCGGGGCACCACCTGTACCGGGAATAGAAATCTCTCCTTCAGTTGGTACAGGCAGTCCCGGATGAGGCATACCGGGGTTGGGCATCCCCCCTTGGGGAATATTGGGATCTATCCCTGTTGGGGGAGGCATGGTTCCCGGAAGAGTGTTACCTAAATCGTATAGTTCTTGAATATTTTCAAGATTTCCATAATTAGCAGGATTCTCAATACCGGACATACTCTGAGGATCAAATCCTGCATCACTCACAGGAACTACGGGAGATTGTAGGGTAGAAGGATCCCATAAAGAAGGATCTAGTCCCGTAGCAGCCCCTGCACCGGCCCCTAAAGTACCACCAAGATCCGCGTAATCCCCCGGAGTAAGTCCATTAAAATCGGCAAGACTGTCGATGCCAGTTGCAGCGTCGCCAAGTGCGCCGATGTTGCCTAGCGCGAATTCTCCTAGACTACCAATACCAGTCATCAAGCCGTACATCTTCAGGCCAGCCGGAACGATGTCGTTTACGAGATCGTCCCAAAAACTGCTGTTGTCGCCCAATCCCCAGTCGTATCTATTTTCACCTTCGGCGGCGAGTACCTGCCCGACTCCGGGTACGTCAACGATCCGTGGATTCTGGTAGAGCTTCTGGATCATCTCCTGAATCGGAATCCCGGCTTTCGGTAGCAGTCCGTTCTGGTAACTCTTGATAAGGTCAGAAACCGGCAGAGCATGGGCAGCGCCGGCTTGCTGTGCCAGAGCGTCGAGAAATGCTTTTCTAGTCGGAAACTCTGAATGGCCCTCACCGTCGTCTGTATACATCCAGCCCGGGTTAAACTGCCCTTCCTGAAATCCGCCACCGAAATAGGCATTGGGCAGTGCGAATCCTGCCGCGTCCAGCGTACCGGTCGTGCCCCGGTTGTAGGCGTCGTTCGCGTCGCGAGCCTTGTCCACGAACTGAGCCATCCACGCGGGAATTCCGCGCGTCTTCGTCAGATATTCCTCGGGTGACGCATAGCCGCTTGCAGTATTCCAGCCGGTCGATTTGGTCGGTCCCCATGTCAGGTCGCCAAATCCGTCATCGACCCACCCGTATTCCCCGTCAACCTGCTTCCAATAATCTTCCCAAGCCATATATTACTCCTTTATAGTACCTGCCACCCTGACCCTTCTTCATAGACAAGGGTCTCGTTTGCGGATAAAGCTTTCTTGATAAGAACTCTGTTTGTACCGCCTGTGTCTACCTGAACGGTAACTGTTTGACTTACGGTATCGGCATTGTGTACCGATAAATAAACAACGTTTCTTGTTGTATAGTTAGGAGGGGCAGATAAGAGTGTTACTACCCCGGTACCGTTAGTTGCCCCGGATCCGTGGGAATGTTTTATTTCGTGTGCATCTGCTTTACTTCTGGCTGCAACATCGTGGTATACGACATTATAATCACAATCATTTGTTGTTTTGGCAGCACCAAGAAGGACTTCAAGAGTCTTGGCTGTTGTATCAAGAGCGATTGGCATTATTGTCCATGTACTGTGTACTCAAGTTCAAAGCCTTCTAGACGACTTGTAGCATTTGTGCCATCAACAGTTTGTTGAAATTTAAATCGTCTGCGTCTACTAGCACCCAATCCGGAAATCCATTGATTAAGACTTGCTTGATTTATGGTTCTTGCTGTGGAATAAGAAGCTCCATCATCATCACTCCAAGACACACTCCAGTTATTAGTAGATCCTGACGTAGGATCTTCCCCAACAAGTCTTAATTGATGAAAGGTTTTATACCGAGAAGTCCCAAAATCTATATTTCCCGTTTGAATAGTTGCTGTCCAGTTAGTATCTCCTCCAGCGGAAGTGGTGTCCGGGGAGAATCCATCTGATACCTGTAATCCGGCGAGATATTGCCCATTGGAACTTCCTCCACCACCATTACCACAAAGAATTCCCGAATAACAATTTGACCATATTCCGTGAGAAACATCCCAATTACCTAAACTCCCAACAGTAAAGAAAGTTGTATGATTTTTTAAACTTAAATTTATAGCAAAGAACTTAACAATATTGCTATTTACAGTAGAATTTCCAATTAAATACAAATACCCTCGCATAGAAACTACTCCGTTTAAAGTAGTCGAATAAGCATTTGTTGAAATAGAATCTGTAATTAATTTATCAAGTTCAGGAGTTGAGATCTTCTCTACTTTCCCATCATATTTATAAATTCCAGCAATTATTTTACTTCCGGAACTAGGTATTGATATAAAATAAATACCATTTGTTCCTTTAATAATAGTATTTCCTTTATAAGGATAAGCATGTGCTTTTAACGCCCCTTGTCTATAACTAGCCTGTTCTATTTTTTCGAGAGGCGATCCCGTTGGGTTGTTGGAGATTTTAAAAAGTTCAAGAGATCCTGTCCCAAAAGCAACAAGAGTTTCTCCCCAGAGAGCTAGTCCTGCCCCTTGATCTGGTTCTACATCCGTACCAATGAAATCCCCAGACCAAGAAGAAATGCTATTAAGATCCGAATTATATATCTTTCCATCTTTAGCCATAATGAAATGATATCCATTAAGATATACCATTTCTCCTACATTGTCAATAGCCGTGAATTGTGCATCTGAAATCTGGGTAAGGGCCGGGGTACCTTCTACATGAAAAAACCACTCACATTTAGGAGATCCAAGTTCTTGACATGTTCCTACCAAAAGTGCTGGAGTAGTATCAGAAAGAGTCTCTAGTAGATATCTCGGATAAGTATATCCGGCACTAGCTGTTGCTGTGTATCTTCCTAGACTTTCAATAGCTAGTTGAATTGTGGTTCCTGTACAACCTACAGCTACGTATTTATTGGTTGAGGTAGAAGCGGTTGACCATTGAATTGCTCTTGTTGTGGTGGTTGTAGGATAATCTGCTCCAGCACTTGTCCACGAAGGACCTACTAATTGAGTAAATCTTCCTCGTTTACCTAAAAAATAAGTAGTTTGCCCTGAAATGGGATTCTGTACTTGTTCAAGAATAACATTTTCAAAGTACTGATCTCGCGAATACACCGTTCCCACATCTGTATCCCTGAAATAAGTGCTCCCTACAAAGGGAATGAATTGCTTCTCCCTAGGCACGTTGCTCCTTCATACACATTACAATAAGAAACTCCATGATCTGTTTATCTGTGATATCTACCATTGCAGTATCCCCCAGAATAACCGATCTCACTTGCTTAATAAGTGCAGCAGCTTCAGGAGGAACATTGACCGATTTCGGTTTGTTGAAGACGTGTTCCATATATGCGGTAGGAACCTCCTTGTAGCGATTGTAGCAAGCTTGGAAGCGTTCTTCTTTGGTATCTTTGGCAAACCCACTAGCGCATAGACAGGTTAGGAGTAAACTGAATAGTGCCTTCTTCATAGTCATTTTGAGATACCATATCAATCCATTTATCTGCTTGTTTACGAAGAAGTCCCTGTGCTACAGGTTCAAGTCCATAATCAGGCGCGAGCAGGCAAGCCAGTTCAAGAATGAGAGGTAGATTCCATTCCTGTGGGAAGTCCGGGTTGTCCCCTGTAGCATCAAAGTCCCCGAGAGGACGTACAACTTGCATGACTACAATACGATCTCCGTTGGAGAACCGTGGCCAGAAGTTGACGATTCCCGGATCAATCTGTGGATCATAGTAAAGCTTGATTGGGTAACTCTCTGTTGACTTGATTGACAATTCCATGTATTCATGGCTAGTGATAATCTCTATTGGAGTATCTGAATCCCCTGCTACTTCCTTGCTGTAAGCTTTCGTAACCCGAAGAGGACGAGCTAGTTTTGTTTGGTAGTAATAGACTCGGTTTCCGGAGGAAGCGGCACTGGATACTCCTGTGGTGAGAGTAACTTCAGTACTAGGAGGGTTTCCATTAACTGTCGTCCAATGCATATCGCCATTATCAAGCTCAACCCCGATATAGTAGCCATTAATGCTACCGGGAGCAGTACTAACGTCAATAGTAGTATCGCTAGTGGCCGAAGCAGCCGAAAGAGTAGTAGTTGTATAACTTGCCGTAACATGTCCCCCACCTGTACCAATACTTGCTTGACTTGTACCACTTACCGGAAGCAGGTAAGCAGTCTTAAGGGACCAGAGAGGCATTCCCAGACTGGCATTCCAACTCTTTACAATCCCGTTAAGGAGCATGGCTCCGTGTGTATATTGTGCTGTAGAAGGGGTACCATCCTCACTGACTACTCCTATCTTGCGATAGGCATAGGTGATGATGTTATCCCGAGTAACTGTCCAATCAGTACTGGTGGCAATAGTCATGGTTATTTAATCCCGAAGAGGTGTAGAACCTGATCCTTGAATGCTAACATCAGTGTAAAAAGACATGAAAATACGAAAACCACAGCACCAGTGATCGTTTTAGTTTTAAGAAATGTTTCTTTAATCTCAGCAAATTCTGCCTTAAGCATTTGGCGTTCATTTTTGCTATCCTCTAGCCTAGCTTCAATAGATATGAGTCTTTGTTCTGTGATAATGGTACGTTCTAGTATAGCATCGAGTTTATCTTCAGCATTGTTCATAGCGTGTTTGGGTTGAAGGTTCCACTTGGGACGGTACTTTCTTGCGTACCAGAAGTTGTATCGTAGACAGGGCCTACGCTAATATCGGGCGGCTCGGGTCTGGACCAAGGAATTGGTTTTTCAGTCCGAGGAATCTTTGCGAAATCTTGGGGGTGACGAGTTTCAAAGTCTTCTTTACAAACCATCTTGCCGTCCCATCTCTCTTTGAGTTGATGGTTCTTGAATTCAAATCCACATACGTCACAAATGGCATTAAATTGCCGACTCAAGATTATTCCTTTTTTGGGCATTTAAAGATCGATCTTGGTGACACTGTTTACAAATTTTCATTTACTTCATCTTTGCTTTCTTGGTACGGGGAAAGGAACGATTCTCATTATCAGTTTGTACACGCAGATTAGAAGAAGAATTGGAGCCTCCTTTAGAAATAGGAGTCTTGTGATCCACATCCTTTCCATCACCCTTGCTTACTGCCCCTTTCTTTTCCATCTCGGCACGAGCAGCGTTACGCTGTGCCCGGTTCTTGATTTGTTCCGGTTTACCTTGGTAATTCTGATACTCTGATTTGTAATTACGTGCTTTAGGCAATTTCTTCTCTCCTTGCTTCATATCGTCTATGTCTCATGATATAACCACCCGTCATCATGAGCATTCCTTGGTTGCCATCATCGGAGGGGGCTGCTGGAGCGGCCCCATCTCCCCACATCCAGAAACCAAGTAATCTAAACATTGATTTCCATCTCAATAGCCAAGGCAATCTCCCGATCCTTTACTCCGGGAAGAGCATTCTTGGCAGCACGGAATACTTGATGTCTTTTGAATTCCCCGGATTCCTTACCGAACTTTGTTTCTACTTGATCGATAAGCATCCGTACAGTTCTGTTAACTACATTGTCAGGGACAAGGAAGTACTTCACTCCGTAATGTTCAAGAATCTTATAAGCTAGTTTAAGTAGTAGTTCTTTCATCATGGTCCCGCAGGATCGACAGCACTGATTGGATCACCGGCTGTAGTAGTTATTGCTGCTGTCCAAGAAGACGTAGCATCATCTTCCTTGTAGATTGTAGCGGTACCCGCCGCAATTGCTACCTTATTACGAATAGCCCGAAGAGCTTGTCTAGGAGTACGTACGGTCGTAGAGCCACTGTCTGTACCTGTAGCCATGTTGCGATCTAGAATACCATCTGCAATCTCATTGACAGC
>Ga0315909_10007720_pt1 | contig 11941 bp, 10 predicted proteins | sample LakEriMetagenome_11_FD_203527 | JGI IMG/M metagenome (GOLD analysis project Ga0315909, IMG submission 203527) | Freshwater fungal communities from buoy surface, Lake Erie, Ohio, United States - Buoy 2 MA125 | ecosystem: Environmental > Aquatic > Freshwater > Lake | place: USA: Lake Erie, Ohio...
TTCCACTAGATATATTATGTACTATCCATTTATCTAAATAATATAATCCAGCTGAAGCTGATGTGCCATTAAATGATGCTGATAATGAGTAATTTAATATATTATCATCTCCTGGTAAGAATGGAGGATCAACAAATATTTTAGACGATACCTTATATAAATAATATGTAGGATATTCTGTTATATTTAATACTTTTAAATCAACGAGCCCAGCAGAAGAATCTATCCATCTAATCTCAGTTAATTCTTGTAAAGATAATGTATTATCATTTCCTTCTTTATCGAATCTGGATATTTTAAGATATGTTACTTTTACATATTTAACTGTAGGAGGTACATCACTAAAATCATCATCTTCTTTAAATAATAATATACCACCATTAGGAGGAATAGTTAATTCATTTATAAAAATTCCAAATTGAGAAATTCCTTGTATAACTCCATTTTCTCTATAAATAGAATATGGAAATATATTATAATTAGTTGGTATAGTATTTACTGTTAAAAATTGTTCACATTGAGCATCATTTAAAATTCCATTAGTTACTACATAATTTGAACCACTAAATTCTCCATTAATGAATTCATCCATTGTATCATGGATAAATGGTATACTACCTGAGATACTTGTATTAGAACCTGACCATGATTGAGTAATATTAACTATTAAATTTACAGTTGTATTAGAAGCAGAATCTGTGGATGTTAATCCTTTAAGTTTAAAATTAGGCCATACTCCAGCATAACTACCAGTTATAGTTTCTATTGGAAAAGATTGTTCTTCTGTAGAAGCAATATATGTTCTTTGATCATATGATTGAGTAACAGTGCTTCTAATAGAGGATGTTATTGTTATATCTTGTAACGACATTAGTAAGGTATATTAAATGTTTTTGATGTTGGACTTCCTACAAAAGCAATTGAGCTTTGTGTGTTAACTCTAGGTTGAGGATACTTATATCTTTCTAATAGAGTTGGTTTAATTACTAAACCTGATGCTAATCCTGCTCTTGATGGTGTAAAATCTTTAATCATTTTAAATAATGAATTATCAAAGAATTTTATAAGTCTTATATAATCATTTAAATCATAATTATGAGTATATTTAGAGAAATAGTTATCTCTTAACTTATTAAAATCAGAATAATAATTCGATGAACTTAATATTAATTGTCTTGGGTCTCCAATATACGAACCAATATTGAAATATCCAAGTTGAGCTATAATATCATCATTAATTTCATCTTGAGGTGAAAAAGCAGCTTCAAGATAATTCACATCTTTTGTAAATGTTTCATTAGATGGAGAATTTTGTTGAATTGAAATATATTGAGACAAAGTATTACCTGTTGGTACAATTTGATTTACTATTCTAATTTTTTCAGATACTGAGTTTTTAATACCTGCTATAAATTGATTTTGATATAATGTTTCAGTATTAGGTTCAAAAGTAAAAGGACTAAATAATCTATAAGTATTAGTTGTACCAAAAGATTGAGTAACAGGATATTGGGTATATGATGGATGAATTGAATTTCTAACAGTTAATGTTGTATCATTATCTAATACTGTTCCTAATGGTGCTCTAAAAAATAATTGATTAAAAGCATCATCTGCTCCTTCTGTGGAATTTCCTTCAATAGAATAAGGGTTCATTACATAATCATCAAATTTTTTCTCTTCTAATATATTATGATAAAATCTTAATTCTTGATATGAACCTGAAAATGGGGTATAGGTTTTCCCACTGATAGTTAGATTAGTATCATTGCCTAAACGAAGAGCTTTAGTAACACCTCCAACCCAAATTCCAGCTGTAGTAATACTACTTGAAGATTGAAATCCTAATTGACTTCCATCATAACCATCATATATATTATTTTTAGCATATAATGTGGTTAAATTACTAGATGTATTTTGAGTTAATAACACTGACCACCATTCTCCATTATAAAAAGGTAAATATACACTAGAGGAATTAGATGGGTTAGCAGTTTCTATATATTTTAAAGTAGCATATTGATTATAATTATTAGGTATAGAACCACTATATGATCCTGATGATAATCCACTTCCTGTGTATTCTAATACTAATTCAAATGTATTATTAGTTATTCTTGCTATAGATTGACTATATTCTGTAGAATTAGGAATACCAAAAGTTTTAAATCTAAATTCAATACTATTTAAATCTTTAGTACCATCAAAATATGCTGTTGATAAAGATACACTTACATATCCAGTTCCAGGAGTAGTAAACGCGTAATTAAATTGATCTACAAAATTATCCCATGATTGATTTTCATATGATTTACCACCAAATTCATTTATACGCAAAATAGTATCAGGAATACCATAAACATTTACTAGCATCCTTAAACCTTCTGTTGTTCCTTTTTTCTTAAGTAACATCGGAAGATTATGATATATTCGTTTATAAATTTCTTTATTAATATCATCCACTGGCTCTAAAGATCCGGTTGATGATGCTGTTATAAATGTATCTATATATTCATATCCTGGAGGTGTTGGTAAAGAACTTGTAGCATATGGTATATTAAGTAAATCACCAGTTGGGGTAATACCTAGTAATGCTGAGTATAGATCATTTGATGAGAAATTATTTTGATATATTTTAACTCCTAAATCACGAATAGCTTGTGCTACTATATCTTTAGAAATACCATAATTTAATCTATTATCATTATCAAATTTATTAGTAATATCTTTTAAATATAACCAAATATTATCAAAATGTTGTCCAATCATTTGAACAAATAATTTATATTGGTCATTATCAGAATCTTCATAAATATAAGTAGGTATTGAATATACTAACCCATCATAATTTTCTAAATCATACTGTCCAGCAACTATACTTTGAGAATTAAACCAATTTAATCCTTGAGGTGAAGTTGTTAATACATTAGTATATGGATAAACAGAATTACTTTTTGGCCAACATGTACTTCCTGATTCGTAATAAAGATAATATTCGTAACCATCAAAATTAGTTATGATCTCGTTTATTTTATTTTGCCAAACAATTTGGCTACCAGATATATAATAATTTGAAGGAGCGGATGTTAAATTAGCATTATATGTATATTGTTCTATTAATGATAGTTTATAATAAAAATTTTCTAAACGAGTTTGAGCTGAAGAAAAATGAATAAAATTAGAAAAATCAGAATAATCAATATTAATTTCGATTCCCTTTTCTATTAATAAACTATTTATTTGATATAATAAACTACCTGATCCTAATAATGAACTATTTTGAGTTAAATAATTTTGATTTATATAACTAGTTGAGTTATTTATTTGATCTTGAATATCTAAATTAAAATTTGGACCAGATATATAATCTAATTGAGAGTTAGGATTAAAAACTTTAGTTAAACTAATTTGATAAGCTTGAGACTCAGCTACTTGTTCTACAACCCAACATTGAGAATTAATATCAAATTCTAAAGGTAAAGCTTCATATAATTTAATTAAAACTGTAGGATCTTCAGGATTAGTATTATCTAAAGCTATATTATTAGCTATAATTAGTTTATTATTACCAAAATTTAAATAAAAATCTAAATAAGCATTATTATTAATTTGAATTTCATTTATAAATTGATTTGTTAAATCAACAACATCAGTATTAGATATTTTAGTAGTATTTAATCTTAACTCAGTTCTATCAGTACTTATTTCTTGTATATAAAAAGTACTACTAACATTAGAAGATAATTTTCTTTTTAAGAAATTATATAAAGTATAATATGAACCTTCTGTATATCCTCGTAATTCTAAATCATTTTGAGGATCAATAGTAACTATATTATCTATAAGTCTATAATTAGGATAACCAGCTACATTACTAAATAAAATATTTTGATTTAAATCAAAAACATAATATTCAATATAATCAATTGATGGATCAAACTCTACATCTTGTAAAACAGAATTAGTTATAAGTGAATCAACAGATTCTGAGTAATCCTGATATTGGAAAATATTAGAATTTATATTTATTATGTTAACTGTTTTATCTTCCATTATTATACTTTTGATCCAGTAATAGCTAAGTTTACTATTTGTTGGTTAAGTTCTAGATTTTGTTGTTGTAAAATATTAATTTCGTCTATTAAAGCTTGAATATCTTCATTAAAAATAGATGAACCAATATATTCATTACTAGTTTTTACAAGATACTCATGAGAATTAGTTGATCCAGTTTTTGGAATTTGATAGAAAAGTCTACTATAATCTTCAAAAAAAGTATTTATTTCAACTATTGAATTAGTTACTGGTAATTGTTGAATATCATTAGGAATAGAAGTTGCTAATTGAGAAAATTTAGTATCAATAACCTTCTCATATTGATTTTTAACATATACTTTTTTATTTAGATTAATTTGTCCCATTATCCATTAATTACTTTAAAGTAATAATTATTATCTACAATTATTATTTGTCCGTCATAAATAGTTTTAATTACAACTTTATAATATCTTTCTGGTTCTAATCCATTCATATAAAGTGTAAAATAACTACTTACAGTATCTTGACTTAATTTAGTATATATATTATCAAAATCTATAACATATTCATTAGTATATAAATCTTGAATCGCATAATATGATTCTTCAGGTAAATAATAATTTTTAGTATAAAATGAAGATGTAGACCATACTCGAGCAGGATATTCAGGTGTTGAATATACTCTAAATTTATTTACACTATCTGGGTAAAAAGTACCTGGGTTTTCATTTAAACTAATAGTAAAAGGTTGAGTATTAATAGTTATTATACCTGAGGATCCAGTATTAATAATACAATCATTCCATTTAAATTCTAAACATGGAGGATAAATTGTATGAGTATCAATAGAGTAGTATTTTATTTTAGGTTGATTATTAATATTAGTGATAAATTCATCTTTTTGTTTAATAATAAATCCATTATTATCATAAGATCCACTATACCAACCATTTATTATATTAGTAACATCTATATTAAGATCTTTATTATCATAAAATCCAAACGTTTGAGATCCAGTTGGAGTTATATACCAAGTACCTCCACCTAATGTTACATATGATGTATATGAACCTGTTGTACCAGGATTAAAAGAACCAGTTGTCCATAATGTTCCATTCTCATAATCTTTATAATTCCAACTAGCTCCATCAGTTACTTCAGGATCAAAATTAAATTTTCCTGTTCCCATATTCCATGATTGAGAAACAGGGTATATTTCTAAAGTAGTATCTTGAGTTAATCCGCTAATATCTGCTATAAAGCATCTTAAATTAGATTGCCATTGAGATCCAGATATTTTATTATTAATAACATCATTAATCTCATTACTAGAAAATTGAATTAAAGCTCTATTAGTTTGAGGATTAGGATCTAAATCTAAATTTAAACTAGTAGATATATCTAATATTTCATCTAATCCTGTATTTTTATCTGGATAAAATGAATATATAGTTGTGTCTTGAGTTGGAAATATTTTATATACAGCCATGGTTTAATTTTTATAATGATACTACTCTACCTTGAATATCAGCGTCAGGATATTTTACCTCAAATATCATAGGATCTATAGATGGATAAATAACGTTATTTCTTGTTGCTCCGGAGATATCATACGCATATTGTGAATATCCTAAAGTTGTGCCTGCAAAATTAGATATATCAATACTTTTAACTGTTTGTACTCCTTCAACATGATCTAATAAAGTATAAATTTCTCTTAAGATAATAGGTTGATTTATTTGCCAATTATTAATATTAAAATAGTTTTGTAAAGATGAGATACATTTTATTAATACTTGATTACTATTATAATTAGGTAAAACTACAATATCAAAATTAACACCAATATTAATAATAAAAGCATCTTTAATATTAATAGCATCATTTATCATTCTATATTGAGAAAGATATGTTACTAAATTTTGTTTTAAACCATGTGATGCTTGAATTAATTTTTTATTAATATCATAAGTTAAAATATATAAGTCTAATATCCCAAGAGATTCTCCAGGAAATACACTTTGTAATTTAGTTGGTTCAATATAAGCTTTAGCTACCTCACCATATTTAGCGGGCATAGATAATGATCTAACTAAATAATCATCTTGGGTAACATTTCTTTGTTGAGCAGCAAAATTAACTGATGAGTTTTGTCTTATTTCTTCTATTGAATCTCCATCACCTCCTCCACTTGCTGCGTTTGGATTAGTAACAGCTAATGAATTAAAGATTGAATTTCCTAAAGTTGAATTAGATATATTAGGATTTAGGAAATTAACATTACCATTAAGTTTAGTTAAAGTATTAGAATCAACATTAGATGATACTCCTCCTCCGGTTAAATATCTAAATGTTAATGTAGTGTTTGAGGGAGCTATACCATATGTTTTTGTATATAAAAAATTAGATGGAGAGTACGCTGTTGTTAATTTATCTTGTTCAAATGGTAGACCAATACCTACATTATCTGGGTTAGGAATAATAACTTCATCTGAGTCTGCTACTGTACCTGCTCCGAATTGGATTTGTAATGTATTTGAATTTTTTAAACGAGTAGTAAATCTATGTTGTACTTTTTTAAGCTTTAATAAATAAGGAGTATCTCCTGAGTATTGAGATAAATTGGGATCATTAGTATTAGTATTTTTAATACTATCATAGATCATTTCTTGACCTAAATAGTCTACCTCATACCAATTATTTCCTTCAGTGTCAGTACAATCCAATATTCCTATTAATTTATTTGCGCTTATTTCTACTGTAGGAAATTTTTCGGGTGAAGTAAATGAAAAATTAATTGAATTTATTCCAGCTGATATTGCTTTTCTGGTTTTCTTTAATAAAAATGAAGAAGGATTATTTCCTATTACTTGATAAACTGTGATATCTGTTGGGTCATTAGAACTTGAAACACTAAAATCTATAGGATCATTAATTAAAAAAGAAATATTGGTAGCGCTAGATACAGTTGAATTAGGCCCAATATATAAAGTATAATTAAAATCAGGTACAAATGAACCTCCAGATGATATAGCCGGAACCTGTTGATAAAAATCTATATCAACTACAGCCACTCCAGTTACATTTGGTTTATAACCAAACATGTATGCTAATTCAAATAAATTATTTGATTGACGAGCAAATTGTAAATAATTTTCTTGTATTTGATTATCTAAATAAAATGACAAAACATCACCAACATAAGCAGCCATCTCAATAAACATCATACCCGGTGATGCTGGGCTAAAGTCATTGTATGTTGTTGGATAATAAGTTTTGGTGTAATCTATTAGACTAGCTCTATATTCACTAAAGTCTTTATTTATATATTTTATATTTCTAGTTATCATTATCCTAATGTTATTTGAATTATATCATTCATTCCTGTATCTTTTATATTATATGATATGCTTATATCTATTTCATTATAATCAGCATTTATTTGGGATACATTTATACTTATTATATTAACCATAGGAAAATATCTATAAATTAAAGATTGTAAACTTGATTCGATTAAATTTAGATTTCCCTCAGTTATTTGTTCAAAAATAAAAGGTCTTAAATTACCTCCAAAATCATTATTAAGATAACGCTCTGTTTCATTAGTTAATAAAAAATTAATTAAATTATTTTTGATAGCTTCTTTAGTAGTATATGTAGGAAAAAATGCGGATGGGGCATTAAAAGGAATAGATATCCCAACCGCTGTTCCAGGTTTAGTATCTATAGGAAATATTTTTTTAGCTCCGTATGCCATTATTTACCTCCAATTAATCCCATTATTTGGTCTAATCCTAATTGTCCACTAGGTAAAGCACTACCCTCAGATACAGTGTTTACAGGACCATTTATTCTAAAATCACCAGCAAATTCTGATTTAGGACCTTGAGACATTTCACCCAAAATATCCATATATGCTTTTTTAGTATCTATAGAATTTTTAGGTACTTGATTTGATGTAAAATTTAAAGTTCTATCATCACTCACTTGATAAGATTCTCTAATAGGTTGTTTGTTAGAACGAACAGCTTCAAGTAAAATATCTTTTAATTCATCTTGAATTGCTTCTTTAACAGCTTCTTTAATAAGTTTTTTTAATGCGTCAGTTTTCATCTATTATAAATATTTAATTAATTAGCTTTTAAATCGCTTGAGTCAATAACTAATTTAATTTCATTAATTAAAGTTTGAGTATCTGTAGCAAATGTAAGTGGAGTTTGTAATAAAATAATACCATTTATATTTTTAGCTACTGCTCTTCTTCTTTTTACTGTAGGTGTAAATTGTTCTTCAACTATATCTAAAATGAATCCTTTATATAAATTATCCCCACCATTATTAATATTATCTAATAATGTATTTTCAAACTGTTGAAGACCTTCATTTAATGGAGTCAAGTTATTAGCGTTTACCCCACATCCTTTTAAATAATTATCTATTGAAGATAATAAATTTTTTATTTTTAATAATATATTTTTAGCAAAAGAAACAGCTAAAACAATAGCTGTTAATTTATTTACAATTTTTGTTAATTTTGGTGGAAAATTTTGATTAATACCATCTAATATAAATAAACCACTTATTAATTTTCCAGGGATAGGAGTTCCTTCTGGCCATGCTGTAAGTATTGCTACAAGTGCTTCTTCTGCTAATTTAGAAGTTTGGATTGCTATCTCAACAGTTAAAACAGCCGGTTTAAGCACATCTGTTATAGATGCTAATTTGTCTATAGCGATAGAAACAAGATTAATTTGATCCATAATTTTATTTCTTTGATCAAGAATTTTATCTAGTTCATCTTTAGGTACACAATAATCAGGAATAGCCCCAGTCACAAGATCTACTCCTGTTTTATAAGCTAAATCAAAAATTTTAGGAGCTTGAGATTTTGCTAATCCTAGACCTTTTTTAACTACTAATTTAGATATGCCGTTCATTTTATTTTTTTCTCAATACCATTTATCCAATCTACAATTTCTTGTTTCTTTTTATTAGTTATAGTTTCTACTTTTCTTTTAAAATTAAGTTCTTTAGGTTTTAAATTAAAATTAATAGCATTATTATTAGTTTCTAAAGTAGTTTTTGGACCTCTACTTGGATCATTATTTTCATCATATTCAAAATGCCATGCTTCTCCATAATCTAATCCTTTCCAAGTCCATCCAAATTTACTACCATTTTCTTTTAACCATTTTTGAAATTCATCTTGTTTTATAGGACCATTTTTCCATGGTCCTGTAATTGATTTCTGTGATTTCCCAGGTATAAATCCTCCACCGTAATATTCTGGTCTTTTATTTTTAGGATATTCATATATATCTACAGCTATTCCCCAACCATGCATTGATGTTCCTGGGTTCATAGCAAAGTTTTTTTGTTCTTTTAGCCATAACTCATAAGTATAATATTGAGTTGTATCATCACCAAAATCAATTCCTGTATTTGCTTCTAATGCTCTTAAATAAAATTGGGGACCTGTCTTACTAGATAATCTTTCATAATCCCCAGGTTTTCCTAATGGTCTATATCCTGATTCTAAAGTAAAATCTAATTGTTGTCCATTAGAATTTACTATTTTATTATCATATAAATATTTTATTATCCTTTCTAATGAACCTTTGGTCTGGTAGTACATATAAGGATTATTATTATTCCTAACATTATGACTAAGTTGTCTAAGTGTATCATCAGGCATGTTCCCATTTGTATACTCAATATTATCTAGTTTTTTAATTAGAGGAGTAAATTCCATAATTTATACTGTATAATTAGCTTTAGAAGTTAAATAATTAGGAGTATTTAAATTATCTTTAATACTTTTTAATTGATCATTAATAGCTAAAGCAGCAATACCTAACTCAGTAAATTCAGCAGGTTCACCAAGATCAACTATATTATCTGATTTTAGATTAGCTAATTTATCTGTTAATGTTATTAAATTGTCTAATATATTTTGTAGTAAATTAACTGTTTTATCACCTAACATTAAAGGTTGCATTGAATCATTTTCACCACCTAAATATATATTATCTGATTGGATTAATACTTTTCTAGTATCAATATTAACTGAAGAAGGTGTATTTAGATTTATTGAACCCCCAGCACTTAATAATATATGATCTGATTTAGCATTAAATACTAATCTTCCTGAGTTTAAGAGTATTTGAGATCCTTTGTATTCTTTAGGATTACTAGGAGGAGAATACCCAGAATTATCGTAACTAGTATAATCTGCCCTAGCTACATTTATAGGTACATTTTGTGTACTAGTTAAATAAATAGATGATTCATCTTTATTTATATCTTCTATAATAGGATAACTTGATCCAGATAAATTATATCTTGTACTATTTTTTATAATAAAAATCGGATCTCCATTAGTACCTGAGGTAGACCAATTATTATCATATACACTACGGCGACCAAATATAAAACCTAATCCTGATTTAACAGTACTACCTAAACGAATAGAATTACCCCATCTTCCCTCATATATTATATCTCCCTCAAATGGTAATAAAGGACTAACATTTCTTTCTTTAAATGTACTTCCTAAATTAATATCAACAGGAGTACTTATTTTTACACTAGTATTACCATTTTGAGTTTGCTCATAATCCTTATTTTGAATCGGAGGGGTACTATTCATAAAAAATGAATAAGCATTTTGGTGTGGATGGTTCCATACATTAACAACAGTTGTATAATATTTTCTATGTATTCCTGCTGTCATTTTATCATTTTTAGCATAATTATCTTCAGCATTAGAGAGAGCTGAGGTTATTTCTACTACTTCATTAGGTAAAGGAAAATGTTTTATATTAGAATGTAATGGATAAGCTACAGGATATTCACCAGTATAACTAGAATCTGTTACAAAATCGTACTCTATAGCTCCTAAAGCAGTCCATCCTCCTAAAGCTGTAAATCTAGGGTGTGATTCATCTAAAACAACACTAATAACTTTAGCTGAGTGTATTTTATTTAATTTAGTATTATTAGATGGTTGTCCATTTAAAAAATTACTATATCCATATCTCATTTATCTTCAGAATTTAAATTTTCTTGAATTTTATTTATCTCTCCTAATAATTGAGCTTTTTCTTCATCAGAAATTAGTAAATTACTTTCACCTCCATTACTATCATTAGCTATACAACGTTGAATAATAGTAGCCATTTTAATAAGTTGTTCATCATTTTTAACACCTAATTCTAAATATTCTTTAATTAACGGAACAACTAAGGTAGCATCCCCAATATCATCAATTAAAGGTTTTAACTCTTCAATTAATGTAGATATTTGTCTTTCTTTTTTCTTTTGGTTTTGATAAATTTCTTGGAATAAATCTTTTAATTTCTTATCACCAAAAATATCAGAATCTAAACTACTCATAATATTTTATTTATTATAAATACTAAAAATCAAAACTTTATATATCCGTTTTCTAAATAGAACACATAACTATTTCTATAAATATCATATAATTTATCAGCTATTTTAGTAATTTTAGGAGTTTTAGCATCTACCATTTCTCTTATGTAGATATATAATGCTTTTTTATTGAATACTTCTAAATCATCTCGTTTTCTAAATAACTCAAGTATAGCATCAGCTATTTTAGCATCATTTTCTTTAGGAAATAATTTATATATATTTGCAGTACAATGTTCTACATATAAATCTGTAAATAAAGATATTTTATCATTATGTCCTAATTTATCACTTGGTGAATTATTTTCTTCAATAACATATGTATGTCCATTATCTTCCTCTAAAATAGAAGCTGATACTGAATTGACACGTTTTTTGTAATTTTTCTCATTATATAAAATTAACCAACGTTTAACAATAGTCCCAAAATATGAGTATGCTTTAGCACCCTTAGATGGATCAAATA
>Ga0315909_10007722_pt1 | contig 11940 bp, 6 predicted proteins | sample LakEriMetagenome_11_FD_203527 | JGI IMG/M metagenome (GOLD analysis project Ga0315909, IMG submission 203527) | Freshwater fungal communities from buoy surface, Lake Erie, Ohio, United States - Buoy 2 MA125 | ecosystem: Environmental > Aquatic > Freshwater > Lake | place: USA: Lake Erie, Ohio...
TGTGGAAAGCCTGCGTCGTGGCATTCTGCACAACGCACTGCAGAAAGAAGATGGTTCGTGGGTGTGGCGCTATCGCCGAGACGACGCTCCCCCACTTCCCGAAGTAGACGGTGCCGTGCAACGACCATCCACTGCAGTGTTGTGGGATGCCATTCAACATTTCGGCAAGGCACTGTTGTTTGTGCGTGGAATGCGATCACAAAGTGTGGTCACCGACGATGACGAGGCCGAACTTCGCAAGCGCGCGTCATCGGTACGCGTAGAACATGTGCAAGAAGCTGGCCACTCTGTTCAAGGTGACACTCCACTAGAACTCGCTGCACTACTTCGCGATTTCTTTGCGCTGTAATTAGTCCTGCAAAGACTCTGCCAAGAACTCAAACGCTGTTTGCGTAATTGCTTGATCTTTCCCAATCACCAGGTGTCTATTGGCATACACCGACTTGTATGTCCACCCCATGCGCTTTGCCATAGTGCGCGGAACATACGGCGGGACAACAGGGTCACCTCTGCCAATGGAAACAAACACCGGCACGTCTTTCGCCTTCTCATTGGGAACAACAGAGCCAATGGGGCGTTGTGTTGCTGGCAGCCCAGCGCAGAACCCATAGGTTGCAGCTTCTGAACCCATGTAGAAGTGGCGATTCTTCTTCGCCGCATGTGCCGCAAAGATTGACGAGATTCGCCCCGCTGCTGAGGTGCTCACGTTGGCACACGCAGCCCGCGATGCATCGGGTGTAGGCAACGGTCCGGCTAGCGCCAACAATTGCGCGCCATCGCCATCGGATGCTTTGTTAATTGCCACGAATAACGACTGCGGGTCTCCATTCGCAATTGCGGTAGTTGCTGCACGCGCGATGGTGTCGAAGTTAACGCCTTCACCTAAACGACCCAGACGTAAGTTTGTCTTGAACAAACTCAATGCTTTGGCCACATTCGCGTTCGACGGACATGACAAGTGCGAGGCACACCACCGCATTGCAGTCTCCACCGCCAACTTCATCGACTCCAACTGGCGTTCCGCTTGACGCACCATTGACATAGCCGGATCTTGTGGTGAGTCCAATACTGCGGCCGTGACGCGCGACGGATATGTCATCACCAAGGCAGTTGCGGTGGTGGCGCCGGTTCCCCACCCCAATACGGCCGCCTTCTTTATGTTCAACGCCTTCTGCACTGCAACAACATCGTCCATCTCGTCTAATGACGACAAGACATTGACATCAGAGATAACTACGGGAGAATCTGCAGTGCCCCGTGCAGAAATGGCAATGAGTGTGTAGTCACGGCTTTGAGACCCCAGATGTAACGGGGCATACTCCACCGAATCACGTGCGTTGCCTCCATAACGCCTGTCGGGCAACAAGAACAGAACGGGTGCAGATGTACGCGTTGATACCCGGCGATACACCGACACTTTCGTGGTTGCCCCTTCAACATCAGATGGGTTCAGTGGCACATCAATTCGTGCACATTCAATCACCCCACACGGAAGCCACTCAACGGTTGACACCGAATCGACAACTGTGTCGTTCGACGATTTAGATGATGCAGAACACCCCGCCGCAAGTAATGCAGAGACAATGAATGCCCCAACAGTCTTGCGCAGAGTCATTTACTTGCGAGAGGACGCGGAGGAAACTCGAACGGAAATCTTTTGCGTGGTGAGGAATGACCCTTGCACCAATGCAACTGCGTGGAATGTTGAGGCCTTTGCCTTACCCACAGGAACCATGAATGTTGTCTTTGTTCCTGATGCAATCGATTTTCCGTTGCGATACAGCACAACCTTGGCACCTGCAGGTACGGAAACGACGATGCGGAATTTGTTGCCCACTTTCTTGGCACTAGAAATTCGTGCCATGGGAACAATTGGTGCATTTGGCGAAGCAACAGGAGCTTTGGGCGCTGCAACAGGTGCAGCTACCGGAGACCTCGGTGTGGCTTCTTCGTCATAGTCCAAGCGAGATGAATCTGATCCTCCGCCAGGATTCTGCGAATCATCGAGTGCTTCTTCATCATCAAATGATGCAGACGAAGCGTTTGACGTTGGACGCTGATACAACAGCGCATTCACCGTTGATGAGTTCAAACCAGTAATGACTCCACGAGTGGCATCTGTGCTGAGGCGAGCTGCCACTTCTGCGGGAGTTAGCGCGCGAGCGTTACCCAGAATAAGTGCCGCAACACCTGCCACGTGTGGTGCCGCCATAGAGGTACCAGACATTTGTGCTGTTGCCGAGTTGGTACTAATTCCTGCGGAAACAATGCTGCTTCCTGGTCCGAAGATGTCAACACACGCACCGGTGTTTGAGTAGTACGCCTTTGAGTCGTTGTTGGCCGTGGCACCCACTGTGACTGCGGCTGGTGCACTGGCTGGCGACTTTGTACAGGCATCTGTTGACTCGTTACCGGCTGCAACTACAACAGTGATGCCGTCGGCAACAGCGCGCGTAATGGCGTCGTTTGTTGCGGCGTCAAATCCACCACCAAGGCTCAAGTTGGCAACTGCAGGCTCACCAGCAGCGTGATGGGTAATCATCCAGTTAATGCCAGCGATAACGCCCGAATTGGAACCACTACCGAAACAATCGAGAACACGAATAGGAACGATGGTTGCCTGAGTGGCGAAGCCGTAGTTTGCTCCTGCAACCGTTCCGGCAACGTGTGTGCCGTGGCCGTGACAGTCGTTGGTTCCGCGACCGTCGCCAATTGCGGTGTAGCCAGCAACAACACGACCAGTGAATTCATTATGTGCCGATGCAACGCCGGTGTCGATGACGTAGGCGGTAACCCCAGTGCCCGTGCCCGAACGAGTGAGCAAACCATCTAATGGCAACGCGCGCTGATCTGCGCGGTCAAGACCCCACGACAGCGCTGTCACCGACGGGATTCCCAATGCAACGGGAGTGATTTCGTTACTTGGATCAGACGATGGGCTGGTTCCAACAGAGTTCGTTGCTGTCACGGTGAATGTGTAGGCCACACCATTCGTGAGACCATTCACCACACATGCCAACACGCTTGATGCAGTACATGTAGCGCCACCAGGAGTTGCGGTCACTGTGTACAGAGAAACAACTGCACCGCCATTGTTAGACGGTGCACTCCAGCGAACTGTTGCGCGAGTGTCGCCAGCAGTTGCCTGAACATTCTGTGGTGCAGACGGAGCAGTTGCAGCAGCTCGCGGCGTAACGGTAACCGTGACTGACGCTGGGCTTGTTCCTACTGAGTTCACAGCTTTCACACGAAGACTGACGGGAACATCTGGTGTCATGCCAGTGAGAGTCGCAGAGGTGTTCGTAGACACTCCGTCGTTCCACACCGACCACACACCAGAGTTGTTCACGCTGTACTCAACCACGTAATCGGTAATTGGTGCGACTGTCGATGTAACTGCCGACCACGACACAGTGACCGATGTGGTGTTTACAACAGCAGAAATTGATGCAGGTGGTCGAGGCAATCCAACAATTGTGGGCGTCAAGGTAACGGTGTTCGACGCAGTGCTTGTTCCTACGGCGTTTACTGCCAACACACGGAAGGCATATGCGGTTCCGCCGACAAGACCAGAGACTCGAGCAGAACGAAGTGCAGCCGTTGTTGTGGTGGCAGTAGACCACGTTGCGCCATTGTCGGTGGACATTTGAACGACATACCCAGTGATGACGGAGCCGCCATTAGCCACCGGCGTACTCCATGACAGGTATGCAATGTTGCTAGAGAGGAACCCGTACAGGTTGCGCGGTGCAGTTGGTGCACTTGGTGCAAGTGGAGTCTTGTCGACAACAACTGATGGAGCACTGTTACCAACACTGTTCACTGCAAGGACTCGGAACTTGTGAGCGACTCCCCCAGCAAGACCCGTGAGCGATAGGTACCGCTGATACGACGGCAACAAGGCACTGCGTGTCCACGTGGCACCTGCATCTACTGAATGTTCCACGTGGTAGCCAGTAATAGTTGCACCACCATTGTTGACAGGTGTTGACCAATAAATGCTGGCCGAGTTGTAGCCAACATTTACGAATGGATTACGTGGCTCAGATGGCACACGAAGACCCTGCGGAGTGACAGTTGTGCTTGCGTCTTGGCTGGTGCCGTATGCATTCATTGCACGAACGCGAATGGTGTGTAGTACGTCTCCTGTTAATCCCGTCAGGCTTACGTAGCTGAGCGGCGCGTTCACACGAACACTGCCTACCCATGTTGATCCGCCGTCGGTGGACCAGTCGACCGTATACGAGGTAATGGGGCTACCACCGTTGTCTAACGGAGATGACCAATACACGTAGGCGCCCAACAAACGTGACGACGCAGTGATATTGCGCACTGCGGATGGTGGGTTGAACGACAGCGGGATTGCAATAACGGTGTTACTTGCAGAACCCGTGCCCGCAATGTTTACGGCGGAGACGCGGAAGGTATACGTGGTTCCTGCAGTAAGTGGCGACACAACTGCAGATCGAGATGTGCTGACGCCGTCAACAAATGTTGTCCACGTTGCACCAGAGTCGGTGGAGTATTCAACGACATAGTCAGTAATTGCTCCACCACCGATGGTTGCAGGTGTGAACCAGTTCAACGACACTCGCTCACGACCAACAACAGAAGACAAATAGCGCGGCGCCCCTGGAAGACCTGGAATATTCGGTGTAACGGCAATAGTGGACGAAGACGGGCCACGACCCACCGAGTTCACTGCCGATACCCGAAATGCGTACATCGTTCCGTTGGTGAGACCAGAAACGGTTGCCGAAGGAGTTGCAGATACTCCATCATTAAACGATGTCCACGATGATGAGTTATTCATTGAGTACTCGATGACATAGTCGGTAATTGCAGCTCCACCGTTGTAGGTGGGCGCAGTCCACGTCAACGCAACCGTTGAATTGCCTGGTGTTCCTTGAAGGCCAGTTGCTGCTGCGGGAAGTCCAGGTGGTGCAGGTTCGAACGACGCTGAGTAAATAAGAAGGTTCTGTGTGCCCGTGCCAGGGTTGGTCACAATTCCGCGTGTTGCAGCGTTTAACAAGGTGCTCGTTACGGTTGCTGGCGTAGCTGACGGGTTGGAAGCCAAATACAGAGCTGCAACTCCAGCAACGTGTGGCGACGCCATAGATGTACCCGACATTGATGCAGTACGTGTAGTACTTCCGATGTATGCCGATGTAATGCTTTGACCAGGCGCGAACACATCGACGCACGGTCCCCAGTTAGAGAACGACGCGCGGGCATCGGACGATGTTGATGCTGCCACGGTGATCGCGTCGGGAGCACTCGCTGGTGAACGCAAACACGCACTGGTGTTTTCGTTTCCGGCTGCAACAACGTAAGTGATGCCATCGGCTACGGCGCGTGCAACTGCCGCATTCACAGTGGCACTTGCGCCGCCACCAAGGCTCATGTTGGCAACTGCGGGAACACCTGCTTGGTGATGGCCGACGGTCCAATCGATGCCAGCAATAACACCAGAGTAAGAACCACTTCCCGAACAACTCAAGACGCGAACAGGAATGATTGTTGCTTTCTTTGCAACTCCGTACACGGTGCCAGCGACGGTTCCGGCCACATGAGTGCCATGGCCGTGGCAGTCGTCGCTTCCCTTGCCATCGTTAATGGCAGTAAACCCGTTTACGACGCGACCAGTGAACTCTGAGTGCGCGCTGTAGACGCCAGTATCAATGATGTACGCACTGACGCCAGTGCCATCTGTGTTGTAGGTGTACGACGAATTAAATGGCAGTGTGCGCTGATCTATACGGTCAAGACCCCACGTTGGATTTGTTTGCGTATCGGCCACTTCAACAATGCGATCGGGCTCAACAGATACAACGTTCGGGTTGTTCGAGATTTCTTCTAGTTCGTCAGGCGACAAGTCTGCAACAAATCCGTTGATGGAATGCGAGAACATTGCGCGAATACCCGTTGACACGTTGTTGGCCGCAACGTTTGTTGCCACCGATGACGTGAACTGAACGATGTATCGGCCAGGAATGACATCGCCGTCTTGCAACGATTCGTCCTCGACGGTTAATCCGGTCACTATTTCGGTGGGCGACTCGCTGACCGAGATTGTGCGCTCGGGAGTGACGGCGCGGATATCGGTGTTAGCAGCCAATGTGGCTGCTTGTGCAGGTGTGAGAGAGCGAACATCGACGCTGCCGTCTCGTTCCACCACCACATAGTCGATGCTGTTCGACGCACTTGCCGTAGCGGGCGCAATGACTGCTACAGAAACAACAGCGGCAAGCGCGGAAAACAGTCGGGAGGTGTGGGTTTTTCTCACGGGACAATCCTACCGAAGCCCAAAAGGTCATACGGCGAAGAGAGCCACCAAAACGGGGGTGAGGACAAGTCCAGGAAGCAACGAACCCAGCTTTATTCGCTTTATTTCCAACAAATTGAGGCCAATGGCCAAAACACAGAATCCGCCGGCAGCAAAGAGTTCAGTTCGCATGCGGTCGTCCAGCAAAGAATCAATGCCTGTCCCGCCCAACGTGAGAAGCCCTTGCACCACAAAAACACTCACCGCGCTGAACGCTGCACCGATGCCGTATGTCGCCACAAAGATGATGCTCATAAATCCATCAAGGGTTCCCTTAATGATGTACAACTGCGGAGTCTTTCCGCTTGCATCCTCAATGGCTCCAAGAATTGTCATTGGTCCAATGCAAAACAGCAAAGTTGCAGTGACGAATCCTTGAACAAAGGTTCCCTCGTCGCCTTCTTTGGTGAACTTGCGTTTTAGCCACGCACCAAGACTCTCAAGTCGATCTTCCACTTTCAGTAGCTCACCAACAATGGCACCAAGTGTCATACCCACCAGTGGGAACACCAAGTTGTGTGTGCCCAACATGTTCTCAATGCCCATGAACAATGTTGCGATTCCAATGACTTGCACGACGATGGTGCGGATGCTCTCGGGAATGCGGTGTCCGATGAAATAGCCAACACTTCCGCCTGCCAGAACAGTTCCGGTGTTGATGAGAGTTCCCAAACCGCGCACAAGGTCCACGCTAGCGACTCCACGCTCCTTGGCTATCGTCCATACGGTGCAATCAACGTCTCTCGCGACCAACACTCTCGGTGTTGTCATAGATGGTGAAGATGGTGGGCGTATTGCATCATTCACCGTTGATGGACGCGAAATGTTGGTGACAGCAAGCGACAGTACTTACGACTGGGGCTTGTACTGCATGGTTCCCTATGCCGGTCGAGTACGAAATGCCGTCTTCACATTCAATGACATCTCGTATGAATTACCCGCAGTGACCAATGGTCACGCATTGCACGGAACTGTGCTGCATGAACAGTGGACACGCGATGAAATAACTAACACTTCCGCAGTCTTCAGCACATCTCTAGGGAAAAGTTGGCCATTCCGCGGAACCTGTACACATCGCATCACACTTCTCCCCGACCGTTTACGTTGCGAATTATCTGTCACTGCCCACGACGACATGCCCGTACAACTGGGGTGGCATCCGTGGTTTCGCCAAGGAATTGCGCACACACGTTTTAATGCCATGTTGAAGCGAGATGCAGATGGCATTGCAACATCGGAGCGTGTTGAGCCTGTGACACACAACATTGATGACTGTTTCCTGGAACCAAACGCGTGGCCACGCGTTGTTGTCGACAACGTGACGTTAGAGATTGCAAGCGACTGTCCGTTTTGGATTCACTACGACGCACCTTCTGGAGATGTGTGCATTGAACCGCAATCGGGGCCACCGAACGGAATTAACGATGCGCCATTACTTCTTTCTGCAGGCAACACGTTCACCAGGTGGATGGAATTGCGCGTCGTACGGAAATAGTTACTGCCAGGTGCCGCGCATCTTGCGCAACGTAGTGGTTCGAATGTCGTTCCACGTACCACCGACAATGTTTCGCACAGTTCCCAACGATGGAACTTTCTCTGCACCATTCACTGTGGCACGCCACACATCGAACTGGTGGCTTGCACCGCGATACACGGGATCTCGCAAATACCGCTCGACAAATGCCAATAAGTCATCGGCGGTCCATGTGCGTTCATAATTTCGGCGCAATGCTTCACCACTTGCAACGCCCACGCTGGTGCACGCTGCAGTCCACGAACCGAACAACTGCACAATGCGCGCAACACTTGGCCCCTTCACACGTCCCTCACGCAGAAGTCCCGTGTAGTTCTGGTGACTCAATGGAGACACCAACAAACTCGCCGCCTGTAACGCAGCCCGCGCACGATCTCGTGTTGCCGCAGTAGTTTCCGACTCCATTCGTTCAGCAGGTTCCACCAGTTCGCTCTCTTCCAAAATGAGCCAATCCACCGGATGCGAGGCAGTGGTTGCCTCAACAAGCGACACATTCAGTGCGGTGGCAACTTCTTGAAGGGTTGAACCCGGACGGGCCATGAGGTACTCGCCGATTGCATTCGTTAACTCACTGCGCTTCTGAGCTTTTGTTGGACCACGCTTTGCACGAGTACGAACAACAGGCTTACTTGGCGCACCGAAACGCACAGTCCACTCGCCCAACACCTGTACATGGTGGCGGTCAACGGTTCCATCTGCTGCCACCAAATTCAACTCTGTCAACACCCACGCCACAGATTCAGGAAGATCCGTAACTGGTAGGCGTTCCGACATGGGGAAAGACAGTACCCCACCTTTTACATCTCATACGAGAACGCATAGAGTTTCGGCTACAACACCGAGGGAGCCAGGTATGACCATCGAGATGAACCGCGAGTGGCCATCGTTTTTGCCAAGCGACGACCAGCACCCCTACCGAACAGGTGCGTGGCGCCCACAAACGCGCGAGTGGACCGCAACTGACATGACAGTTGTTGGAGAGATTCCCACTGACTTGAACGGTGTGTATCTACGCAACACAGAAAACCCACTTCTGCCATCACTAGAGCGCTACCACCCCTTTGATGGTGACGGAATGATTCACGCCATTTCATTTCGCGAAGGCCATGTTGAATACCGAAATCGTTTTGTGCGCACCGAAGGTCTTGCAGTAGAAATTGAAGCGGGTGCACCACAGTGGGCGGGGCTTGCAGAATCTCCGTTGAAATCTCCACGCCAAGACGGATGGGGTGCACGCACGCGCATGAAAGATGCCAGCAGTACAGACGTTGTGGTTCACAACGGAGTTGCTCTCACCAGCTTTTATCAGTGTGGCGACTTGTACCAACTCAATCCCGTCACATTGGAAGACCAAGGTCGCGCATCGTGGAATGGTGCGTTCCCCGAGTGTGGAGTGTCCGCACATACCAAGGTGGACGAAAGCACTGGCGAATTGCTGTTCTTCAACTATCAAACCGAATATCCGTACATGCACTATGGCGTGTTGTCGGCAACGGGAGATCTTGCGCACTACACACCTGTGCCATTGCCCGGACCACGCTTGCCGCACGATATGACGTTCACAAAGAACTACTCAATTCTGAACGACTGTCCGTTGTTCTGGAATGAAGAGTTAATTCCCAAAGGTGTGTACGCAACGAAATTCCATCGCGACATGCCCACACGTCTTGGTGTTATTCCGCGCTACGGCACCGAGAAAGACATCAAGTGGTTTGAATGCGACGCAACATATGTCTTGCACTGGATTAACGCATACGAAGAAGGCGACGAAATTGTCATCGACGGGTACTTCCAGTTTGATCCGTCGCCATCACTTCCACCCGATGCATCCATGGAACAACGCCTCTTCCGATTCCTCGATCTTTATGCACTGCAAACAAAGCCATACCGTTGGCGTTTGAACATGCGTACAGGTCAGGTGAACGAAGGGCCACTTACCGACACTGTGACTGAATTCGGAATGATTAATGGTCGCTTTGGTGGCCAGAAATACCAATGGGTGTACAGCACAATTCCCGCAGAGGGCTGGTTTGGCTTTGAAGGCATCATTAAGCACAACGTTCACTCTGGAAGCGAAGAGCGTTATCAGTTACCACCTGGTGTGTATGCAAGTGAAACCGTTTTTGCACCAAAGCCTGTTCAACGCAGCGAAGACGATGGCTACTTGGTGACGTTCACTATGGACGTTGTCAACGACATGAGCCATTGCATGGTGTTCGATGCTCTGAATGTCAGTGATGGGCCAATTGCAACTATTCAGTTACCCGAACGTATTTGCAGCGGTACCCACTCGTTCTGGGCCGACGCTTCAACCTTGGCGACTGCTGGCTAACTACGGGTAGTAGTACACGGTGACCACAATGTGGCCAGCAGGAACAATTCCGTTTGGTTTCACCATTTGATTCTTTTCAAGTTCATCTACAGATGACATAAAGACACCAACGAACCGCTTGGAGTCAGCCCCGTCGAGGAACCACTGCCCTGCCTTTGTTGGATCGGCCTCTTCGCCTTCTGAATACTGCAACCCTTTCGAACGAAGGCCGGCAGAGATTGTGCGAAACGCAGTGTTCACGCTGGCTGGAACCGCGTAGTGCTCTGCGTAGGAGTCAATGGGTTTGAGCCCGTAGTAGTAGTTCATGACTTCAGAATCGAGTGGAACTCCAGAAACTGACACCGTGTTGTCCCACCAATCTGGCTTTGCCATAGGAACATCTGGTGCACACTGCGTGCCCTTCTTCGGAAGGACGTTCTTCGTAAACAAAGCCCCTGCAATTTTGTCGACACACCGTGCAACAAGAATTTGACTATGGCCTTCACCAGTAAATGTGACAAGGCGAGCATTTTCTCCCATGTTTTGCGTCATCTCTTCGGACCAACGGAATGGAGTTGCGGGGTCGTTCTTGCCGCCTACAACAACAATGGGTGCTGTGCCGGAGTACTTCACTTGCGCTAGCGACGGCGAACCAAAGCCATCTTCACACCACGAACCGGTGAGGTCGTCTTCTTCGTACTCACGGGCGTACCACGGTGCAACTGTTTTCAATTTCTTCAGAAGCGCTTTCGGATCCTTCGGATCTTCGCCTTCCATTCCGCTGGCGCATTGAATGACATAGAACGAATTATTCTGGGATGAGTACGAACCATCATCGTCTCGACCGTTGTAACGATCTGCCAATTTCAATAATGCAGAGCCATCACCATCTTTTGCAGCAGCAAGCGCACGGCCAAGTTCAGCCCACATAGATTCCGCATACAGCGCAGCTTTTGTTGCCGTATCCATCACTTCGTGATTGACGTCGCGCTTGTTACTAACAAGTGACTCTTTGTCCAACGCGCTGTACAGCGTGAGCCAGTCTTTCTTCACATCACTGGACGAGAACGGACATTGCTCAGGTGACTTCTCACACCACTTCACCCAGTTGTTGAATGCTTTCTCGAAACCTTCGGCTTGTGTGGTGCGTTGTTGCTCGGGACTATCGCCTTGTGGGTCGATTGCACCATCGAGCACCATGCCAGCAACACGGTCGGGGAACAATGTTGCGTACACACCACCGAGATACGTTCCGTACGAAATACCGAGGTAATGCAATTTTTCAAAACCCATGCTGGCGCGAATGAGATCCATGTCGCGCGCGGCATATTCCGTGGAGTAGTTCTTTAACGCGTCGCCGTACTTTTCTGTACACGCGTTATCAAACTTGTCGGATTCTTTATCGATCTTCTTTTCGTCAGGAGTATCGGGCGTGTTGTCTACGTAGAGGAACGTGTCGAGTTCTTTGTCGGTCATGCACCGCACGCCACCAGACTTATCGACGCCGCGGGGGTCGAAACCAACAAGATCAAATCCTTCGATGCCGAGAGAGCCCACCAAACTTCGACCGGCGTTGCGAACGAATTCGAAACCGGACTGGCCTGGGCCGCCGGGGTTGGTGAGGATGACGCCCTTGGCTTTGCCTTCACTTGCCGGCAACCGCACGAGAGCAATCTTCAAAGTGTCGCCACTGGCATTGCGATAGTCGGCGGGCACGGTGAGCGTGGCGCATTGAAATGGGTCTTTCGGGGCGTCATCGCCCTTGCAGTC
>Ga0315909_10007729_pt1 | contig 11931 bp, 17 predicted proteins | sample LakEriMetagenome_11_FD_203527 | JGI IMG/M metagenome (GOLD analysis project Ga0315909, IMG submission 203527) | Freshwater fungal communities from buoy surface, Lake Erie, Ohio, United States - Buoy 2 MA125 | ecosystem: Environmental > Aquatic > Freshwater > Lake | place: USA: Lake Erie, Ohio...
CAGATGCGCAGCCCAAAACAAGTACGTCGCCACGGTGGTGCGAGCACAACACTGCTCGGCCAGCGCCACCCGCATTCGAGATTCCAGTCCGTTTTTCATAACAACCTTGTTGGTAGAATTAACTGTTCGACGTATAGTGAGCCGAGCATTCAGCTTCGTACTCGATGGCGTCGCGCCGGATGGTGCTGTAGGGCGTCCGCAGCTTGCGGGCGATTTCCGCGTTGGACATCCCACGCCCGAAGAGCAGCCGCACGGCTCGTTTGCGGTTGGCGCGTCGGAAGGCTTCGAGGTTTCGTTTCGTGCTTGGCTTCAGTTTGCAGGCGTACATTATTCCTCCGTTGTGAGATCGAGGTACTTCTCCTCCGCCTCGGCGTAGGTTTTGTATGGCCCGTAGCGACGGACGCGCATCTTCTCCCGGTCGAGTTGGTCCACCACGAAGTCTCCGCATGGGCGCTCTTTCAGCAGCCACGGCCCAAAGCGTCGAACCATCGGATGGAGAGGAACGGAGTCCAGCGGCGGCGTCTGGCTTGCAGTCTTGGCGTTTTTCATCGCTGGCCTCCGTCCCTCATCCGGTCGTTCGGATGACATACGCCAGTAGCAATCATGTGCATCAGGTCTAGTTCCGAAAGTTCATCGTTGAGATATTTCCGCAGCACCTTGTCGTCGCTGAACATCCAAACATCGACGACCTGTCCCGGTTTTTCATAGAGTCGGATTCCAGCGAATGTGTCACCGAGTGGCGTTGGGCTTGGACTCTTTACTTGGCACTCGGCGCGTAGCCTTGCGACGTGTGCTGGTTTCGCAGTGCAGGCTGTCCACTGTGGCGGCGGCGGGAGCGTTGAGAGCAGGGCCATCATCGCGGCCATCGTCAGTCGAGCATCCGAACCCGTCGCTTCTGCCAACGAGGTGGAGCGGGCGGTGTTCTTTTCCGTGGTCATCGTTGTCCTTCCGCTCCACCTTGCGGCAGAGCTTTGTCGTTGGGGCGCTTGACGACGCAGTACCCATTTTCTCGCGCCCGTTCAGCGCAGCCACCGCAAGCCGCAATGATGATGCCTTGTTCGAGGACGTTGTATCGTGCTGGCTTTCCGCACACTCCGCTTTCAGTGTGCGCATTGGCTTCACAGCGCGCCCCAACCAATCGTCCCAGCGAACGGCGAGCCGCTTTGGTCGCTGAGGATTTACTTGGCATTCGTTCCTTTCTGGTGGGTCGCGCCGTCGCTGGACTCACCGTTCGGCGTATAGGCGATGTGTGGCGTTTGGTGGGCAGTCGCCTCGCGTGAGCATGGTAGTGGTATCCACCATTCTACTTGCTCACCATCGTTGAAGCGTGCTGGCCGTTCCCACTCGCCCATGATGCAGTCCACCACGAAGATGTCTCCGTAGTTTGTGAGGCAGGCATATTGCCCGTCCCGCTTTGGCTTGTGGCGTGCGTCAGTCCACGCCGAACCATGCGGCGCATCGAACGTGGCTTTGCGTTTCGCTTTGCCGGGCGTCCATGAGTAGTCGTTACTTCCGAGCATTTTCATCCTCCTTTTGCATTCGGCCAGCCGCGTCGCTGGCCTTCCCGTTCTGCGCCAAGTTTAGTTGTTCCTGCGAGAGTCGCTTGGCTGCTTGCTCGCAGTATTCTTCTCGTGAGTCTATTCCTATGCACGGTATCCCCGCTTCTTTCGCTGCCACTAGGGTCGTGCCGCTTCCCATGAAGCAGTCGGTTATGCAGGTGGGAGCGGTTTCTTGTATGAGCTTTCGGATTAGCTTGAGAGGTTTTTGACAGGGGTGGTTTACGCATTCGGCAGCGTACTGTGAGTAGTTGGGCAGTATCGCTGCCACGCGGTAGATTTTGCTGCGAGCCTGTACGCTGCCGTACCCATAGATTTTCTCATACCAGTGGGCACTCCTGCCGTTGGGTTTCTCCCAGATGTGTTCCGCTTTCGGTGCCGGTAGTGGTGGTGCGAGGAGGCATGGCCAGAAGATGAGTTTCTTCTTTGCTCGGATGTTTCCCAGTACCCATGACACGTCCGGTATTTCCCACCCTTTTTCGTAATCGGGGTACGGTGGGTCTGTCAGCAGTAGGTCGCACGCTGGCAGGCTTTCGAGCAGTTCTTCCGCCGGTGAGAGGTATATCGTTACGAGGCCGTGTTGGTAGTACGGCGCAGAACCACGGGATGCAGGCGAATGCCCACCAGCGGCGGCATCCGTCCGGCAATCCACGATTGGGGCGCTGGTGGTCATCGCTGATCCCGACCGTTCCACGCATTCTCGCTGGCGATGGCGAGTTTCATTTCGGCGCGGCTGGAGTGGCGGCCGGTCCAGTGGGCGAGGTGGCGGGTGGCGGCCCAGAGTTTGTCGGCCAGCACGCTGGCAGCGAGCCAGGCGAGCAGGTGGAGGCGGAGCAGGGTGATGGTCATGCGCGGGCCTCCGGTGCAAGGTAGGGCAGGTTGACGAACTGGAACACGTCCTCCTCGGCGCGGACCTCGAACCGTTCGTAGTAGGCGACCCGCTCGAAGCCGGCGCCGTATGGGTTCCATTTCCAGCCGCGGGCTTGCGCGGCCATGGCGATCTGCCGGTTGTTTTCCGCGCCACCGGTCCGGCAGACGAGGTAATTGAACCAGTTGTGCGGCGTGGCCGTGAACAGATCGACGGGGATGCCGGTGGGTCGGTGGACGGCCAGCTTGTTTTTCTCGCCCCAGGCGGTGCCGCCGTTTTTGTTGGGGCGTTTGGCGAGGATCTGCTGGCGGAGCAGTTCCTCGATGGCCAGCGCGGCGAGATCGCAGTGACGCGGGAAAAGTTCGGGCGCGACGACGCGGGAACCGAATCGCGGGATGAACAGGAGTTCGATGTCGCCGACCGTGGGTTTCTGGCGGCGGATGCTGCCGGCCACGGTGATCCGTTCGCAGTGCGGTTCGAGCGCGCGGCAGAGATCAGCGGCCACGGCGCGGGCATCGGCGAGCGGGTAGCGTTGTTTGTCGCTCATGCGGCCTCCGTGGCGGCGGGCGATAAGAAGGAAGAGGGAGGAGGGAAGAGGGAAGAGGGTTTAAGCAGCGGTGTGATCATGCGGCCTCCTCTTGCTTGGCGGGCTTGGCGTCTTGGCGGTAAAATAGTTCTTCCTGCACGGGTGGCTGGCACTCGGCGGGGCTGTGGCGGTGGATCAGGGCGCGAGCGAGCGGGGCGGAGAGGAGCCGGTAGAGGCGGATCGGGTTGCCGCCGTCGTTGGTGACCGTCTTGGGAAACGCCTGGCCATCGGCCCAGATCACGGCGAAGCCGATGATGCCGGCATGGCGGAGTTGGGTGAACACGCTGCCGGCAATGCCGGTGCCGCCTTGGGCGGTGGCGCCGCGTTTGGGCAGATCGAGCGCGGAAAACTCGCCGTCCATGCCGCGCGCCAGGGCGAGCCGGCAGACGTCGAGAGTCATGTCCCGCATCGCGGGAGTCTTCCAGGTCCATTCGTTGACCGTGGCTTCGAGGCGGTCAGCAGATCGTTTAACCGCCAAGTCGCCAAGAGCGCCAAGCGGAGTCGGCTGATGGTTGGTTTCAATGCACATTTGATGGCTCCTTAAAAGGGGGTTTCGCCGGTGGTGAAGGGGTCGGCGGAGGAAGGAGACGCGGGGGCGCTGGGACGCGGGGACGCGGGGAAATGTTCGGCCAGCGGCAGGCGCGTGGCGGTGACGAGGATCCGGCCGGTGTAGATGAAGTCCGCGCCGTTGTACACGCGTTCGCGGTGAGCGAGTTGCTGGTCCTCGGCCCATTGGACCTTGGCGCGTTTGCGTTCTTCGATGGTGATCAAGACTTGTTCTTCGAGGATCGGCAGGAGCAGATGCCGCCAGCCGCGGGCGTTGTGATGTTTGTCGCCAGAGACGGCGGCGATGTAGTTCTCGATGCTCTCGGCCGCAGGCGCGGGCTGGCCCGGTAACGCGAGCGCTTCGAGTTGGCGGATGATGGTGGCGTTCGCGACGATGCGATGAATGAACCGGCGGCGGTTGCCTTCGTCCTGGGCATTGGCCAGGTCGTTGCGGGCCTGGTCACTGTCGGGATTGATCTTGACCAGGAGAAACGCCTTGAGCTTGTCGACTTGCCGGTTGCGCAGGTTCTCCCAGTCCTGCCAGCGCCCGAGCGCGGCAATGGTCCACTCGCGGCGCAGCTGCTCGACGTCGGGACGCGGCAGGCGGTCGATGCCCAGATCGCGGCAGTGCCGTTGCACGCCGCGCGCAAACAACGAGTCGAGCATCCGCAGCGTGGCCGCGGAAGTGAGCGTGCGTTTCTCGGGATCAGCGGAGCGACGGATCGGCGCAGCCAGTTCCTCGAGGCGATCCTTGACCCGGTTGAACTCCTGCTTCGGCTCGACGTCCTTCGTGGTGGCGATCTGGCGGCCGATGATCTCGCCAACGACGCGGAGCTTGAGGGCGCGGTCGCTGGGCTTCCAGTTCTGCGCCCGGCAGGCATTGGGCCAGAGCGAGGCGTTGAACCAGAGTTGTTGCTTCGAGGTCATCGGCGTGAGCGGCGGGCGGATTGCACCACGGAGGCACGGAGGGCACGGAGCGGAAGGCGGCGGCGGCGCGGCCGGCGGCGTGAGGTTCTGTGTTTGTTGACTCCGTTCATCTCCGTGTCTCCGTGGTTGGGTTTACCGGTAATCGGCGCGGGCGGCGGGTTCGGCGTGGACGCAGACTTCGCCGCGGCGTGGCGGGCTGTCGGCTTCGAGTTGCCGGAGGCATTGCGCGCCGACGCGGGCGGCGTCCTCGGTGATTACGGTGGCGAGGAACTCGGACGGGCTGGCGGTGATCTTGGCCAGGGCGCTGATCAGCTCGGCGTGTTCGGCCAGCTTGTCGAGGATGCGGACGCCGCTCGCCACGGGGATATCCCACGGATGCGCGGTGAAGATGATCCAGCGGCCGAAGTAGCGGTCCTTCCATTCCTCGTAGAGCTCCCAGCCCTTGCGTTGATCGTGGCCCAGATTGTTGTCGGAGAGCACGGCGCTGAACTCGCGGCGCGCGAGGCAGGCCGCGCCCTCGTCGGCATTGGTGGCGATGGTCAGGTCGGTGTAACCGTGGGCTTCCAGGATCGAGCGGAGCGCCCAGCGCATGGCGGCGCTGTCTTCGATGACCAGGAGGCTTTTGCCGGACGGTGAAGGTTGGACGTTGGATGTGGCACTGCTCATGATCTAGCGGGCCTCCTCGAGAACGGGCTGCGGTTCAAGCGTTGGTTCGGCTTTGACTTCGATGGTGAAGGATTCCTCCTGGAAGACGCGGACACCGAGATCGCCCACGGTGAACTGTCCCTCAGTGGATTGGATGACTTCTTCGCGCGCGGCGATCAGCGCTTCCTTGTTGGGTTCTTCCTTGGTGCGGATGAACCGCTTGGTGAGGCTGCATTCCTTAATCCGCGCGAGGACCTTGTCCCAGTTCCATTTCGATTTGCATTCGCACTTGAACTGGCCCTTAAAGAACTTCACGACGGCGAACTTCGTCTCGAGAGACTGGCGGCCGTTAAACTCGGTTTCCTTGTTGGCCTTGGCCCACGCGAGGATTTGCTTCTCCTGGAGCGCGATCTCGGCATCAAGCTCGGCCAACGTGTCGCCCTGCTCGAGCAGGAACTCTTGGCGTGTTTCGTTGAGCTTCAGATCGAGCGCGGTGTTGATCTGCTGGCGCTCGAGCACGGCGCGCTGCAGGTGACCGGTGGCCTCCTCGAACTGGCCGCGCGTTTGGATCTTCGGCGCTTCGACTTTTACCTTCACTGACTTCTTCGCAGACATGACTAACGATTTCCTTTCTTGAGGACGGGGTTGATGAGGCGGGCTTCCTTGATGACTTCGTTGAGCGCGCGGGTGCGCGTGAGCGGCTCGGCACCGGTCAGCTCCGTGCGGAGCCAGGCGCAGAGACGGGTGTGCAGCCGATAGGACGGCGTGCAATCGGAATTGTCCTGATCGTCGGCGCGCTGATCGGCAACGGCGAGCGCGGCGAGGATCGTCGCCCGCTCGGTGGCGGGCAGGATGATGGTCAGATCGCGGGTGGTCATGATCAGCGGGCCTCGAGTTGGGTGAGTTCGTCGGCGGTCAGCAGCGCGACCTTGGGACGGACCAGCGACCAGGCTTGCAGAAAGGCGGTGACCAGGTCGGGTTCTTTGAACGCGATTTTCTGGGTCTTCAACAGCACTTTACGCAGGGTGCCGAGATGGCCTTCACCGGGCAGGTTGGCGATGCGCAGCGACCAGTCGAGCAGTTCCTTGTGAGCGGTCAGCTCGTGTTGCGCGAGGATCGCGCGGACTTCGTCGCGCTCGAACAGCGGTTCCAGATCGCCGTGCGCGTCGTAGCGGTCAATGACGAACTGGGCGCCGATCAGGCGGGCGCGTTGTTCATTGCGGCGGCGCATGCCGACGCTGGCCCCGCGGATGTCATCGAGCATGTACTCGTTGCCGGCCAGCAGGACCGGGATGCCGAACTCCTTGTGCGCATCGAAGATCAACCACTTGGCGTCGTTGGTCAGCTTCTGGGCGTCGTCGATCACCAGCGGCGCGGTCGAGCCGCTGATTTTGTCGATGGCATCGTCCCAGTTGTCGGTGCCGACGACTTCGCAGACGATGCGCTGGATGCCCCAGCGGGTGCGGTTGTATTCGTAGATCGGCACGTAGACCGTGCCAATATGCTGGGCGGCCAGCGCGACCAGGCGGATCGTCTTGCCCGTGCCCGCGGGGCCGGTCAGCGTGCAGAAGTCGCGGTCATTCATGGCCGACTCGAACGCCTTGGTGACGATCTCGCTGACACTGGTCGGGACCAGTTGGGCATCGACCTTGATGCGCTGGGATTGGCGGGCGAGCCGGTCGAAGGCGGCGCGGAGTCGGGCCTCGAAACCGGCAATGTTGCCGGTGAGTTTGCCGTTGATCCAGTTGTTGGCGGTGGCGATGGATGCGCTGGCCAGGGCGGCGATGCGTTTGGCTTTGATGCCGCGCGATTCGCAGTAGGCGATCAACTCGCGGTTGTGGCCGCTGTAGTCGCCCTTGACGGCTTCGCGCGGTTTGGCGGGCGCTTTGGCGGCGCCGGTGTTGGCGGGTTCTGCGGCGGTGGTTTGGTTCACGTTTGCCTCCGTGGGTTGTTTGGTTGGTTGGTTACAGATTCTTGATCGCGGCCCGGTAGCGGGCATTGGCGTCGGTGTGGCGGCGCGGTTTGTTGGCGGTCGCGCGCTGGGCCTTGACGGCGTCGGCGGCGATCTGCGCGGAAAGAGACGGCGCCGCGTGTCCAAGGCGCGGCGCCGGATTGAGCGCGGGTGCTTCTTCATCTGCCCCAGAGCCGAGACTGAGAGACGGGCGGGCAGGTTGGTGGGGTGCGCTCGACGCGGGTGAGGCCGCGTCATTCGGGTCAGGAAATGGGCGAGCCTGCAATCGCGGTGACGAGACCCCACCCATGACGGTGTTCTCGTCTGCAGGCTCGCTGGTGGCCGTGCTTGCGCGGTCGGCCCCGCCGGCACTCCGTGAGTCTGGGTCGGCGGAAAGTAGTTCGATGCGGCCGGACTGGGGCGCGCCCAGGGCGCGGTTGAAGTCGCGCCGAATCTCGGTATCGACGATCTGGCCGCTGGCGATCAGGAGGCGCTCGACCTTGTCGATGACCTCTTGCTGCCAGCCTTGCCGGTGGGCGAAACTGCGCGCGGCATCATCCTTGTTGCCGCGGCGGGTGACGCGGCATTCCCAACTGGCGCGGTAACCGCCCTTGTCGTCGAGGATGTGGCAGCAGGTCATCGCGTGCGGGTTGAACGCGACCATGTATTCCTTGCCGTCGACGATGCCAGCGGCAGCCTGGGCGGCCTTGGACTCGGCCATGAAGAACCAATGGGCGGTGCCGCGTTCGACGTGGATCGTGCCTTTGTTGACGGTCATCTTGCGGGCACGGAACCCGTAAATGATCGCGAGCCAGTTGCCGGGACACGCCGACCAGCGGGCGGGCTGGCGGAGCCGGGCTTTGCGTTCGAGCGGCGATTCGAGGCGTTGCCGGGTCTCGATGAACTCAGGCGCGCGGAGCTTGAGCGGAACTTGTTCGAGGGCGGCGAGCGAACGCCATGGCGCGCCGTCGAGGCCGCGCGGGCGCCACTCGGTGACTTGGTCGAACGCTTCGAGGCTGTGATCGAGGCGGCTGTTGATGCGGGCGATCTGGTCCTCGCGCTCGACGGTCCATTCCTCCCAGGACAGCGTTGGCAGTTGCAGATCGCCGCGCTGGGCAGCGGGCAAGGACGCGGCCCATTGGAGCAGGGCGAGTGTCTCGCGTTTCTGTCCCTGGGTGATGGCGGGATGATTGTCGCGGTTGCGGCCGAGGTAGGTGGGCAGATGGTCGGCGTAGTTGTGGTGGAGATTCCAGGCGGATTCGAGGGCGGCTTTGCCACGGAAATTGCCTTTGCGGGATTCATCCCAGGCGAGGCAGTAACGGCCTTGCATCTCGGTGTAGCAGATGTTGATCACGCCCTCGGACATGTCGTGCCAGAGCTTGGCTTCATCGGGATGGACCGTGGCGGTGCCGCGTTCGACGTGGAGGTAGATCGGGTGATCGTTAGGGATCCCGTTCTGTTCGAGCCAGAGCCCGAACACGTACTTGACATTCTCCCAACCGAGGCCGAGCCGCTTGAAGGTCTCGGGATCGCGGATGGCGGGCTGGGCGACCCACGGCCCGTAGACGGCGGAAGCGAGTTCGAGGATGCCGATCTCCAGGGGCCGGGCAAACGGGTCGCTGCCGGCGGGGGCGATCACCTCGTAATCGTGCTGCAAATCGTCGGTAAACAGATGCAGGCCGTACTCGATTTCGCGGCGGGTGGAGTGGATCGTGGGCAGATGATCCCGCATGGCGGCGGTGCCACGGCGAGCGAGCGCGATCTCGGCGGGCGTGATCTGGCACCAAGCCAGGACGGCGCGTTCGAGGTTGCCCTTGGTCCAACCGGGCGGCAGATCGGGCGGGCAATGATCGTACTGGAGCGTGCGCACGTCGCGAGTGCGCCAGTAATCGCGGGCGGAGCCGGGCGTGCCATCGGCCATGATGCCCGGTAGTTTCTGGCCGGTGTGCCAGGAGGATTGCCAGTCGCGGACGATGGCCCGGTAGGCCGAGGCGAAGCTGCGTTTGTGTTCGAGGAATTTGCCACCGCAAAACTCGATAAAAGCGGCATGTAACCGGGTGGGAAGCGCGTTGGCTTTGCCTTCGACCAGGTCGCGCAACCACGGGTGTTTGGCCCAGTCAGCCAGGCGACGATCATCGCGGCCATGGGCGAGCCAATCGCGGTAGGATTTCGACAGGTTCTTGACGCTGAATCCCTTGACGGCGCCGAAAGTCGAATGGGCGGCGATGGCGCCCGCGTGAATCACGATGCGGCCGTGACGGTCAATGTGTTGCTCGATGATGCGGAAGGCCGCGCGGCGACGACTGATGAACTGCCGCTCGTCGGCGGGCAACTGGGCGAACCAGAGCCGGTCATCCAGCGGGGCGGAAACGACGGTGAGCGGCGCCGCGGCAGACACGGGCACGACGGCAACGGCGGTGGCAGGCTCGCTATGCATGGGGCAGGTTCTCCGTGAGCCGCCAGTTGGCGGGCAGGCGGTTAAGTTTGCGCCGCGAACAGTGGACATCGAGTTCGGCCTTGAGTTCGACCACGCGCTCGCGCAGCGCGGCGAGGTGTTCGTCGCTGAGGCGGGCAAAGCGGTGATCGCCCAGCGCAATGTCGATGCTGCCCGCCAGTTCCTGGTAAGCGACCTCGGCGTCGGCCTCGATCTTGGCCGACTCGATCTCGGCCTTGGTCCGGCGGGCCTTGTGGTTGCCCTTGTCGCCGCCCGATGGCAACGCTTCGCGGATACGCTTTTGTGACCGGTACATCTCGGTCATGGTCTTGCCGTCCATGACTGTTCCGATCTGTGAGAGCAACGTGCCGGCATCTTCTTTGGTCGTCGGGCACGTAAAATTTTTGTGGCCGCTTCCTAAAAAGCCAACGCTTGGCTTTTTAGGTAAGTCGTTGCCGCACAAGAAGCAGTTTTCGGCGAAGCGCATGTAATTGCCCAATGCGCTTTCAGAGATTTCAGGGAACTGCTCACGCTTCCAGGTATCGAATCCGTCAAAGCCTTTGCCGTGAACGCCGCGCTTGGCTTTGCCAACGATGTCGCGGGCGCGTAACAGCGCCACGCCGCACATGAACGCACCGAATAGGTGCATGTCGGCACCGCGCAAACTGAACTCGTGCCAGCGACGGACATCGTTACTGACGGCCTCGATGGTGGGCTCGACGGAAAGCCGAAAACCGTCATCGATCTCGAAGGTCGGCGTGTAGGCTTCCAGCGCTGTTACCGTCTTCATGCGGCCTCCGAGTGTTTACCGCTGAGGGCGTGCGGGCAGTTTAGAAGTCGTTGCCAGCGGGCGCGCACACGTTCCTTTTCGGCGGCCTCGCGGCGGAGCCGCGCGATCTCGGCGTCGAAGCGGGAAATGGTCGCGCGGATCTGTTCGTCACGTTGCTGATTGTTCATCGCGGGTCTGCCTCCATTCAGCGAACGTCGGCAGGGCGGCGATGCCGTCGAGCAATGGTTGGCTGACTTGCTTGCCGGTAAGGACGCGGCCCAACCATGACGAGGACGTGCCCAGCGCTGCTGCCGCTGATCGGTAAGACCAGCCGCCACGCTTGAGTTTCGCCCGTGCCTGTGTAACGTTCATCTCGAGGGAGAGTGATGGAAGTTCAATTAGTTGTCAATATGGATATTCCATCGCAAGTCTTTGATGGGCGACTTTGGCCAATGTTTACGCGGTATTCTGCGTGCGAAAAATATTTCACAACGCGCTGCTGCCGCATTGCTTGAAATGGATCAAAGCACGATCAGTTACTACTGCAACGCCAAGAATCCCCCACGTCCGCACGTCTTGGCGCACATGGCGGCGCGGCTGGGGGTGAGTGAGGCGGAGCTGTTGGGGGCGGCACCGGCCGCGGGCGCGACCGGAAAACAGCAAGTAGTGATTCGCGAGGCGGGGCCGTCCTACCCGGTGGCGGTTGATCCGTGGCCGGCGTGGGGGCGGTTGCTTAAGGCCGCGTTCAAGCGCGAGCCGGCGCGGGTCGAGCTGGCGGTGCGGGCCGCCTGGCCGCGCGAGGCCGAGAAGATTCTGGATTGGTTGAAGGAAGGCCGGTAGTGTTGACGCTCATGAGCGATGAAGATTGGATGATTGCAGGCGTCGTGTTCGGACTGGTGGCCTGGCTCGGTTGTGCCCTTGCGCTGGTGCTGGTCCGCAACGATGGTAGTTGGCGTTGGCCAAGAAAGGGAGGCAGATCATGACGAATCAGGAGAACATGTCGAGCAGTAATCAGGAATCGGCGCGGGCAGTCTCTTTCAGCTTGGAGACGGTAGCTTGGGTTCTGTTGTTTGGGGCCTTTATTGTTGCCGTGCTGGCCGCGTGGGAATTCGCCGAGAGCGGCTCCAGGGGCTGGTATTACGTCGCTGGCGCCGGTGCCGGTTTTATGATCGGTCTTGTTATGCTGGCTTTGGGCAAGGGGCTTGGCATCGGTTGTGACGCTGCGACGTAGCAGCCAAACATCCTGCCTGCCGTCAGGTCGTGATCAGCGAGTTCACCAGTCTGCAAACTCTGGCTGTCCGGTAAAAACCGCTATTCAAAGCCGCTTCACACGCTGTTTCACACGTCGCTTCGTGCCTGCCGGCATCCGGTCGTTTTCGCGGGCGGTGGAGGGCGTCATGCTGGGTTACCCGCGCTGCGTCGCTCAAGAGTCCAAGCTGGCAACATACGATACTATTTCTTGCTCACACCAAAGCAATAACGCGCTGGTCTCTCGTGATTCTGCTCAAACCGCGCCGCCGAGGCTGGAGAGCGGAAACGGACACACCGGCGCGGCTGCTCACGAAGTCTCACGCTTTTTCACGGTTGCTCATCCCCATTCGGACGGGGCGCTGGGACAGATGATCTTGTTTTCGAGTATATCACGGCAG
>Ga0315909_10007730_pt1 | contig 11931 bp, 8 predicted proteins | sample LakEriMetagenome_11_FD_203527 | JGI IMG/M metagenome (GOLD analysis project Ga0315909, IMG submission 203527) | Freshwater fungal communities from buoy surface, Lake Erie, Ohio, United States - Buoy 2 MA125 | ecosystem: Environmental > Aquatic > Freshwater > Lake | place: USA: Lake Erie, Ohio...
CCGCGAATTGTTCCGTGTGCTGCGCGAGGTGCATAAGGATTCGCCCGCCGATTAGGCGTTGGTTCCGCCGACGGTCATGCCGTCGATTTTCAAACTCGGCTGACCGACGCCGACCGGCACGCTCTGTCCGTCTTTGCCGCAGATGCCGACACCGGCATCCAGCGCCAGATCGTTGCCGATCATGCTGACTTTAGTCATGGTGTCCGGGCCGTTGCCGATCAGCGTGGCGCCCTTGACCGGCCGGGTGATTTTGCCATCTTCGATCAGATAGGCTTCCGAGGCGGTGAACACGAACTTGCCCGAGGTGATATCGACCTGGCCGCCACCGAAGTTCGGCGCATACAGGCCTTTCTTCACCGAGGCGATCAATTCCGCCTGCGGCCGATCGCCGGCCAGCATGTAGGTGTTGGTCATGCGCGGCATGGGCAGGTGCGCGAAGCTTTCGCGCCGGCCGTTGCCGGTCGGGGCTACGCCCATCAGGCGCGCATTCAGGGTGTCCTGCATGTAGCCGCGCAGAATGCCGTCTTCAATCAGCACATTGTATTGGGTCGGCGTGCCTTCATCGTCCACGCTCAGCGAACCACGGCGCTTGGCCAGCATGCCGTCATCCACGATGGTGACGCCCTTGGCCGCCACGCGCTCGCCGATGCGGCCGGAATACACCGAAATGCCTTTGCGGTTGAAATCGCCTTCCAGGCCATGGCCCACGGCTTCATGCAGCAGCACGCCGGGCCAGCCGGAACCGAGCACCACCGGCATCACGCCGGCCGGGGCATCGATGGCGTCCAGATTCACCAGCGCCTGGCGCAGGGCTTCATCGGCGATCTCGAACGGGCGCTTGCCGCTGAACAGTTCGGCGTAATCGAAACGCCCGCCGCCGCCGGCATAGCCGGATTCACGCCGGCCGTTCTGCTCCACGATCACCTGCACATTGACCCGTACCAACGGCCGGATATCGGCGGCCAGCACCCCGGCGGAATTCAGCACCAGAATGGTGTCGAGCGCACCGGCCAGACTGACCGTCACCTTGATCACCCGCGCTTCCTTGGCCCGTACGTAGGCGTCCACGGCGCGCAGCAGGGCCATTTTCTCATCGGCCGGCATGCCGGCGATCGGGTCGATGCCGTCGTACAGGGCTTTCGGGGCGGCGCGTACGGCCACCACCTTGTGCGCCTGGCTGGCACCGCTGGCCGAAATGGCGCGGGCGGCCAAAGCCGATTCGCGCAGGGCGGCGGCGTCCATGGCATCGGAATAGGCGAAGCCGGTCTTCTCGCCGCTGACCGCACGCACGCCCACGCCCTGCTCGATGGAGTGCGCACCGTCTTTCACGATGCCGTCCTCGAAGGTCCAGTTCTCGCGTTTGCTGTGCTGGAAGTAGAAATCGCCGAAATCGATGCCGGGGCCCATCAGGTCGGCCATGGCATAGTCAATGCCGTCCAGATCGAGGTTGTAGGGGGTAAGCAGTTGCGCGCTGGCGCGGGTCAGAATATCAGTCATGGCCTATTTTAACAGGCTGGGGCGTGAAGGGTCGCCGCAAAGCCCATACCCCATAGTACGAGCATAGTTTCGGCCTGGACTCAGCGCGATGGAAAGCAAGCCAAATTTCCAGAGACTTTTTTGCTTGCATAATTGCCCTAACTGCGATTTAATTTAATCGTATTGACAACAATATGAAGAAATACGCTTGAGCCTACCGTGCCCATGTTGCGGAGCGCGCCGCGCTGGGAATTCCTCCCCTGCCGTTCACCAAGCAGCAGACCATCGAACTGGTCAAACTGCTAAAGAAATCGCCCAAGGGCGTAGCTGTGTTTGATTCAAATCATATCAACTATCAAAGAACGAGGAGTTAAAAATGGAATACTTTTTAAGTGCTTTAAAGAAATATGCGGACTTTTCTGGCCGAGCACGCCGCAAAGAATATTGGATGTTTTTTCTTTTCTACTTCATTATTTATATTACTTTAGCCATTGTTGATTCACTTATAGGCACAATGTTTCTAGCTCTTATCTTTGCCTTGGCAATGCTGGTTCCTTCCATTAGCATTACCGCTAGACGACTTCATGACACAGGTCGTAGTGGATGGTGGCAGTTAATAAGTCTTATCCCACTGATTGGCGCAATAGTACTAATTGTATTTTTAGTTCAAGATAGTCATGAAGAAAATCAATACGGGCCAAACCCTAAGCTAATTTAGGAACATAACCAACAAAGACAGGTGTGCAAAAAATATGTATGCCTGTTTTGGCGTTAGCGTCGATTTGAGGTTTATGTCCTATCCTGCGCTGCCGCTGGGCAAAATGTAATGTTGTCAACCGAAAGATCCGGCGCATGAAGCCGCTGCTAAAACCGCTACTCATCATCTTGATCGTGCTGGCGGCGTATCTGTGTTTCTGGCCGGTGCCTGCTGAGCCCAAAATATGGCGCAGCGCGGCGGCACCGGGCTATGTCGGCGTACATGCGCCGAACCGGCGCTTGGCCGGATTGAAGCCGATCGCCTTGAACGGCGACAGCGGCCCCGAACATGTCGCCTTCGGTCCGGACGGCTTGCTGTATGCCGCGGTGGCCAGTGGCCGCATTTTGCGCATGAATTCTGACGGTAGCGGGCTGTCGGTATTCGCCGACACCCGCGGACGCGTGCTCGGTTTCGATTTCGATGCCACCGGCAATCTGATTGCGGCCGACGCCCTGAACGGTCTGCTGTCCATCGACACCACCGGCAAAGTGCGCGTGCTGACCAACACGGTGGCAGGTGATCCGATCCGCTATGCCGATGCGGTCGCCGTGGCTGCCGACGGCAAACTCTATTTCAGCGATGCCTCGCGCCGCTTCGCACCGGCCGACTGGGGCGGCACCTTCGAAGCCAGCGTGCTCGACATCCTCGAACAATCGGCCACCGGCCGCATTCTGGTGTATGAACCGGCGACGCGCAGCACGCGTGTGCTGGCCAATGGTTTGAGTTTCGCCAACGGCGTGGCGCTGAGCCGCGACGGCCGGCATCTGTTCGTCAATGAAACCGGACGTTCGCGCATCTGGAAACTGGATGTTAACGCGCGTGATCTGAATGTGGGCAGCGGCAGCGCACAGGCCGTGCTGCTGTTCGATAATCTACCCGGTTATCCGGACAATCTGACCCGCGGCCGTGATGGCCGGATCTGGGCCGGTTTCGCCAAGCCGCGCAATGCCACGCTCGATGCCTTGGCCGACAAACCCTTTCTGCGCAAACTGACCCTGCGCCTGCCGCGCGCCTGGTGGCCGATTCCCAAACCCTACGGGCATGTGTTCGCATTCACCGAAGACGGCCGCATCGTGGCCGACCTGCAGGATCCTAACGGTACCTATCCGGAATCGACCGGCGTCACCGAAACCGCGGAGCGCTTGTACATCCAGAGCCTGCATGCCGGGTATCTCGGCTGGATGCCGAACCCGCTTAACTCAGGGCGTGATTAAGTCGTACAAAATGCGCCGGTCGGTGGCATCCAGAACTTCATGTTCTTCGCCACGGAAGCGGCGGCTGAAGGCACGCACCGCGGCCGGCAGATCGCGGGTGTCGTAACCGAAGGTCTGCAGGGCCAAAACGGTGTCGAACTCCGGCGGCGGCTCAGGCAGATCAGCCGCATGCCAGACGCCGAATCCGGCCTGCCATAATTCCTGCCACGGAAAGCGCGCGCTCGGATCGCGCTTGCGGGTCGGCGCCATATCGCCGTGCGCGATCACCGCATCGCGCGGAATGGCGTGGCGGGTGCACAGATCGTCCAACAGGGTCTTCAGCGCGGCCATCTGCGCCGGTTTGAACGCTTCCGTGCCGTCGTTGTCCAGCTCGATGCCGAGCGAGACCGAATTCAGATCGTTGATGCCGCGCCAGCGGCCGCCGCCGGCATGCCAGGCGCGTTTGCTGTCGGACACCAATTGGAAAATACGGCCGTCTTCGGCAATCAGGTAATGCGCGCTGACCCGTCCGCCGCTGTTCTCGGTTTTCAGCACGCGCAGCGCGGCCTCAGCCGAGTCCATTTCGGTGGCGTGCAACACAATCAGGCGGGGCCGACGCTCGTCGAAATTTTCCGAAGGCGACCACTGCGCCATCGGATTGCGCGGCGCCTGATGCACGCAGGCCGCGAGCATCAGCAACGGCAGGGTGAGCAACAGGCGGTAAAGTCCGCTCATTTGCGCTCACCGCCGCTTTGCTTCGAAACCTCGGGTTCTTTCCATGGGCCGGTGATCCGGTATTCGGTGGCCGAGCCTTCCTTCAGCGGCTTATCGAGCACGGCTTGCGCCACGACACCGGCCGCGGCTCCCAGTGGTCCGGCGGTGGCGGCGCCGATGATCGGCAGAATGCCGCCGGCCTTGGGTTGCACCAGAACGCGTTGATCGAAACGTTCGTTGACCAGATCGGTGCTGCCGCTGATTCGGATATCGGCGGCGGGCGCATCGATGCGCAGATTTTGCGTGGTGGCGTTGCCGTTGGCGAAACGGAATTCCCCTTTGATGGAATTGAAGCCGAGGCCTTTGTCGGTCAGATCATTGAAGTTCAAGGACAGACGGCGCGGCAATTCAGCCAGACTCATGAGCCCGAGCAGGCGTCCACCGCCGGCCTTCACTTCCGGAAACTGGCCTTCATCAATGCGCAGATCGAGCAGACCATTGAAACCGGTCAGACTGAAATCCATCGGCGCACCATTCCATGCGCCGCTCAGTTTGGCTGTGGTTTTTCCACGCCGGATGGCACCACCGTATTGTGCAGCGGTCAACAGTTTGCCCAGATCCGGGCTGTTGACGTTGGCCTGCAACGTTGTGCGCGCCTGCACGCCTTCGCCCTGCCAGAGACCGCTGGCACTGGTGCTGAGCATGGACGATTGGGTACTGAACTTCTGGATCAGCAGACCCTGTTTGGAAGGAACGGTCTGCACTTCGCAGCGCCCGAGCGGCACGGCGCCGAAGCGCAGATCATCAATAACCAGATTGATGGCAGGCAAGAACGCCGGGTTGCCGACATCCAGCGGCTGCATGGCCGAAGGCAGCTTCTGTGCCGGCACGCCGGCCTGGGCAAAATGCACGCGGCTGAATTTGGCAGTAATCGGCGCGTTGGCGGCTTTGGACAGCGTCAGCTGTCCATCCAGTCGTGCGCCACTGGCGCGTACACCCATGGCCTCGGGTGCTGGCGCCAGTTGCAGGCGGGTCAGGCCGAAATCCTCACCCATCAGGCGCAGATGATTGACGCTCAGATCGAAACTCTGCAGGCCGGTGCCATCCTCGGCCTTTTTAGCCAGCGCCAGCCAAGCCGGCGCATCGAATTCGTCGCTGCTGCCACGAACAGAGAAGCCGCTGACGGGAATGCTGCCCTGGGTCTGTGCGCCGAACAGGGCGATGCCGGTCATCGGCTTGTCTTTCGGTTTTTTCAGCAGCAGACGGAAGGCCGGACCAAGCCGGAATTCAATTACACCCTTATCGGCCGGAAGATTGGTGCGCAATTGGAAGGCCTGTGCCGTTGCGGCCGGTTTGTTCAACGGCACCGGTAACCGGATTTCGGTACCGACCATGTTCGATTGCGCGTCCAGCAGCACCGGGGCTTCAACGCTACTACGGACTTCCGGCATGCTGATGCCGAATTGCCATTGGCTTTGGCCGTTCAACACCCCTTTCAAATCAGCCAAAGAGGGATCGTAACGCAGCAGGGTGTCGGTATGGAACGGACCGGCAATTGCTGCTTCAACGCGGTTACCGGCGTCTTTGACATGATTTCGTCCGACGCGGAGGTCAAGCGACACCGGGTTTTTATCCACGCGACCGCGGATGCCGGCAGCACTGAACCCGTCGTTGTCGAAACGGGCGCGGCCGCGGGCCTCAGCCATGGCCAGATTCCAATCCGGGGAACGCACGGCAACGCCGCGCAAATCGATGTCGCCGTCGATGCGGTTGAAGGCGAGGCCCTTCTTAAGCGGAAACAGCATGCGCACATCGGCACTGACCGGGCCTTTGCCGACCAGCGCGGTGACCGCACTGCCGACTTTCGCTTTCAGGGGCGTCTGCTGCAATACCGGCATCAGCCGGGCGAAATCCGAATCGCTGTGCACATCGATGACCAGTTCCGAATCATGGAATCGTGCGATGCCACTCGGTTTGACCTGCACGCGGCTGCCAAGGAAATCAGCTGTACCTATGGCACTGAATCCCGGGCCGTTGAAGTCGACGGCAAGCACTGCGTTGTCGGCCGCCGGCCAATCGACGGCGAATTTCAGCTGCTCGGCGAGCACGGTCGCCGTGGCACTGAAACGTCCGGCCTTGTTGGCGAATGGCCATTCAGCCAGATCGCCGCTGATGAGTACCGAACCGTCCCGCACCGTACCTTTGACCAGCGCAATGTCGAGCCAACGGATACTCGCTTCCGGCATCAGATGACGCAGCCAGAAGCGTTTAGCGGTGGCAAAATCGAAGGTCTCCAGATGCGCCGCCAGATTCAACAGGGGCGCTTTGCGGCCGGCCATGAAATGCATTTCGGTATCGAGCTTCAAGGCCATGCCGTCGCCCTGCCAGCCGAGATCGCGGGCACCGAGTACCCAATCCGGGCCGGATTGCCACCAGGCCAGCGATCCCGCAAAACGGCCCGGCACTTTGCGGCCGAACGACACCGGCCAATCCAGCACTACGGGTTTGTCGGCGAAGCGCAATACCCCGCCGCGCTCATCGGCATTCAATACGCCGGAGATGCCCTGAAAGCCCGGCGCCTTGCCGATCGGTTTGAAGCCGATGGCATCGCCATAGCCTGCACCGCGCCAGCGGCTGAAGTCGTTGCGGCCACCGGCTTTGACGGCACTGATTTGACCCTGGATTCCGGCACGGTTGAGCCAGGCATCCAGATCCGGCAACTGGCCTTTGGCCAGCGGCATGATGACCGTAAACGGATTCAAGGCCACGGCCTGCGCCTGAGCCGCCCAACGCCCTGCATCCGCGGTCACGCGTACATCGCTGATGCGTTCACTGCCGCCGCCCTTGTCGAAACGAATCTCCGGCACGGACGCCTGCCAGCCCTGCGCGGTGCGTTGCCAGAACCATTGGCCGCGGATGTCATCAAACAGCGTGTCTTTGCGAAAGCGCAATCGCGCCGGATTCGGTTTCGTCTGCGCCAGCGCCAGATCGGCAACCTGCAGCCGGCCATGCACGCGCATGATGCGGCGCCGTTCGATCTGTGCCCAAACATCGAGATCGCTTTCGGAATCGACAGCCGGCACCTTGAGCCCCGGGAAAAGCGCCAGCCACTGCCCGGCATCCAGCTTTTCACCGCCGATCCACACCCGCCCACTCATGTCGCGCCGGTCAAGATCGGCGACCAGCTGCAAGGGCGCATCGCCGCGACGGGCTTCGGCGCGCAGACCAATGCGCAGCTGGCGATTCTGGACGCGCATGCGCATATCGATGCGCGGAATGCGGATGGCCGGATGTCGGTTCGGCCGGATCACCAGATCTGAACGTTCGAGCTGCAGTTCACCGAAACCCGACAACACATCCAGCGCATCGGTCTTGCTGTTCTGCTGGCGCGGTACGCCGAGCAGCTGCCAGCTGTCATCGGGCAGCTGTTCCAGACGCAGATGCAGATCCTTGGCTTTGAGTTCGGTCAGCGGATGACCGGGAAGCAAACCGGAATAGACGGCCACCAGCAGTTCGGCACGGGCGATTTCGACCGCACCGCTGCCCTCGCCGACCCGGAGACCGGTGAGACCGATGCGCGGACCGCGACGGGTCCATTCGGTCGTGCTGTGTTGGAATCGGACCGGCTGTCCGACGCGTTCGCTGAGCCAGGCCTGCACACGCTGCGGATTGTTCTCGATGAACGGCAGCAGCAGATTGGCGACGCTGACCGCGAGCGCAGCAAGAATCAACAGCACCAGGAATCCGTATCCGGCGGTGCGGCGGGTAATACGCAGAGTGCGGCGCAGCGGGCTGGGCATCGGTCAGGACAGAACCACGTCGAATTGGTCCTGTGCGTATTGTTCGTCGGGCTGGAAGCGGATGTCTTTGCCGATGAACACTTCCAGCTCGGCCACCGCCGCCGATTCTTCTTCGGTGATCTTGGAAACCACTTTGGGCGCCGCCATCACCATGACCTTCTCGGCCTGGAACTGGCGCACGGCGCGGGTGACTTCCCGGAATATTTCATAAATGACCGTTTCCGCGGTTTTGATGTAACCCCGCCCGTTACAGGCCGGACAGGGCTCGCACAGCTGTCGCTGCAGGCTCTCGATGGTGCGCTTGCGGGTCATCTCGACCAGGCCCAGGGGCGAGAAATCGTAAACCGTGGTCTTGACATGATCGTTGGCCAGTCCCTTCTCGAGCGTTCGCAGCACCTGGCGTTTGTGCTCGGGATCGTGCATGTCGATGAAATCGATGATGATGATGCCGCCGAGGTTACGCAGGCGCAGCTGGCGCGCGACCGATTGTGCGGCTTCGAGATTGGTGCGGTACGCGGTTTCCTCGAGATTCTTCTGGCCGAGGAAGGAACCGGTGTTGATGTCGACCGAGGTCATCGCCTCGGTCTGGTCGAACACCAGATAGCCGCCGGATTTCAAGGGCACCTGTTTGTCGAGCGCACGGCTGATTTCGTCTTCGATGCCATAAATATCGAAGATCGGACGTTCCCCGGAATAATGCTGGATGCGGTCGGACAGGCCCGGCATCAACTGCTGGGCGAAACGCTGGACCTTGTCGAAGGTTTCATGGGAGTCGATCAGCACGGTGGCGGTACGCGCCTGCAGCAGATCGCGCACGGCACGCATCGGCAAGGACAGATCCTCATAGATGCATTCACCGACCTTCTGGCTCTTGGCGCGCTGGCGCAGCACCGCGATGGCGCGGCTGAGATAGGCGATGTCCTGTTCGATGAAAGCGGCATCGATGCCTTCGGCGTTGGTACGCACGATGTAACCGAAACCGGTGGCATCGGCATGGATCTGCACCAGCTGCTTCAGACGCTGGCGCTCGGTATCGTCGTCGATCCGGCTGGAAATGCCGATCACCTGCGAATCCGGCAACAGCACCAGATAGCGCGAGGGTATCGAGATTTCGGTGGTCAGACGCGCGCCTTTGCTGCCGATCGGATCCTTGATGACCTGCACCACGATTTCCTGGCCTTCGTGCACCAGCGAAGTAATCAGCGGCTGGGGGCGCGATTCGGGAACCACCGATTCGCCGGCGAAGGCCGGACGGGCCGGCGATACGATATCGGACGCATGCAGGAAAGCCGCGCGCTCCAGACCGATATCGACGAAGGCCGCCTGCATGCCCGGCATGACCCTTTGCACCCGGCCCTTGTACAGATTGCCCAGAACGCCCCGGCGCGAGCTGCGCTCGATGTGCAGCTCCTGCAGCAGGCCGTTCTCGATCACCGCCACGCGGGTCTCGCGCGGCGTGACGTTGATCAGCAGTTCTTCATTGGGCGTCATCTCAGACCGACCACAGCGGAACGCCGAAGTTCCGCAGCAAGACCGCGGTTTCGTGCAGCGGCAGACCCATGACCCCGGAATAGCTGCCGGTGATGCCCGCGATGAAAGCCGCAGCCCGACCCTGAACGGCGTAGGCACCGGCTTTACCGAACGGCTCTCCGGTGGCGATGTAAGCAGCAATCTCGGCTTCGCTCAATGCCGAAAAACGCACCTCGGTGCTGACCAGTGCGGACTGCTCTCTTCCGGCGGAAAGCAACCAGACGGCGGTATGCACCTGATGCGTGCGGCCGGACAGCTGCCGCAACAGGGCGGCGGCCTGGGCGGCGTCGGCCGGTTTGCCGAGCACCTGGCCGTCGATGACCACATCGGTATCGGCACCGAGCACGATGGCCTGGGAATGGCCGCCCAATTGCAACAGACCGGCCCCGGCTTTTTCCCGGGCCACGCGCTTGACGTACTGTTCCGGATGCTCGCCGGGCTGGGCCTGCTCGTGCACCGGCGCATCGAGGATTTCGAAACGCACGCCCAACTGGGTCAGCAGTTCCTGTCGTCGCGGAGATTGTGAAGCCAGATAAATCATGCCGATGCCATTAAGTTGTAATATGGAAGGCTGAAAATGCCACCGCCTTGCGAAAAAGGCCCAAGGAACCCCGATGTCCCATTCTCCCCGTATTCTACTTTGCTTTGGCGCGTTGCTGTTGTCGGTTCCGGCACCGGCCACGGAGGATAGTGAATCGGCCGAACGCTGGTTCCAGCAAGGCGCGGAACGGGCGCACCAACTCGGCGCGGGCAAGGCGAAAGCCAAAAACGTCATCCTGTTCGTCGGCGACGGCATGAGCCTGACTACGGTTTCGGCAGCGCGCATTTACGAGGGCCAACTGCGGCAGCAACCCGGCGAGGAAAACCAGCTCAGCTTCGAGCATTTTCCGAATACCGCTTTCAGTAAAACCTACAACACCGACAGCCAGACCCCGGACTCGGCCGGCACCATGACCGCAATGATCACCGGCGCCAAAACCCGCATGGGCTTTCTGAGTGTCGGCCAGATTCCGGCGCGCGGGGATTGTGCGGCTGGACTGAAACAACCGCTGACCAGTGCCATGACCCTGGCCAAAGCCGCCGGTCTGGCCACCGGTGTGGTCACCACCACCCGCATCACCCATGCCACGCCGGGCGCCACTTATGCGCACACGCCGGAGCGCAACTGGGAAAGCGATGCCGATATGCCAGATGGCGCCAGAGCCGCAGGCTGCAAGGACATCGCCACGCAGCTGTTCGACTATGCCAACAACACCGGCATCGATGTGGTGATGGGCGGCGGCCTGAACAAATTCCTGCCGCCCACGGCCAAGGATTACCGCAATGCCAAGGGTTCGCGCAAGGACGGCCGCAACCTGATGGCCGAATGGCAGAAACGCCAGCCGGCCACCGCCTTCGTTTACAGCGCCAGCGCGCTGGCCAAACTCGACCTCGGCAAGACAGGTCGTCTGGTCGGTGTGTTCAATGGCGACCACCTGAACTATGAGTACGACCGCGTTGCCGACAAGGAAGACGAACCGAGTCTGGCCGAGATGACCCGTTCGGCCATCAGCGTGTTGAAGAAAAACCCGAACGGTTTCTTTCTGATGGTCGAAGGCGGCCGCATCGACCATGCACACCATTCCGGGAATGCCTACCGCGCCTTGACCGATACCGTTGCCTTCAGTGACGCCATCCGCGCCGCCACGGAACTGACCTCGGACAGCGATACGCTGATCCTGGTCACCGCCGATCATGCCCACACCATGAGTTTCGTCGGCTATCCGCAGCGTGGCAATCCGATTCTCGGCAAAGTCTTTGGCAAAGCTGGCGAAGACGATCCACCGAGCTTGGTCAAGGATTTGCTGGGCAAACCCTTCACGACTTTGGTTTATGCCAACGGCCCAGGCTATACCGGCGAGAGTAGTCTACAGCCGGCCGGCAGTAAAAACTTTCCGCACAATCCCGGCGGCTATTTCGAACCCGCGACCGGTCGTCCCGATTTGACCGAGGTCGACACCGAACATCCGAATTTCATGCAGGAAGCCTTGGTTCCCAGCAATTCCGAAACACACGGCGGCGATGATGTCGGCATCTGGGCCAGCGGTCCGGGTAGCGAAGCGGTCCGCGGCACCCTCGAACAGAATGTGATTTTCCATTTGCTCACCCAGCCGCAACCAATGATTCGCAAGTATCTGTGTGCAAAGGGATATTGCGATAAAAATGTGCCGGTCAAATTACCCAAGGTGGATTGAACACTATATTAATAGTCTTTACCTATTGATTTTATCAATTTAATTAATTGGATAAATGGGTAAAGCAAGCGCATTATCACACCATCCCATCAACCCGCCAGGAGAGCACCATGTCTACTGAATCGAAATGCCCCTTCCACGCCGCCGGTGGCGCACGTGCCACGCATGGCGCCCAATCCAACGCGGATTGGTGGCCCAATCAGCTGAATCTGTCCATCCTGCATCAG
>Ga0315909_10007733_pt1 | contig 11930 bp, 23 predicted proteins | sample LakEriMetagenome_11_FD_203527 | JGI IMG/M metagenome (GOLD analysis project Ga0315909, IMG submission 203527) | Freshwater fungal communities from buoy surface, Lake Erie, Ohio, United States - Buoy 2 MA125 | ecosystem: Environmental > Aquatic > Freshwater > Lake | place: USA: Lake Erie, Ohio...
TATAGCTTGCTCAATTGGATATGTAGCAAGTACTGATATTCCAAGTTTCTGCTTTAAGTCTTTCTCTGTCCATTTTGATAATGTACCAGTAAGACCTAGAAAATAACCTTTTGTTTTTGCAAAAAAATTATGGTTATCTAGCATTTCTTTAAGAGAATCAATTTGAGCTTCAGATAATAAATGTATTTCATCTATTACAATAAGATCAAATTGCTTTTCTACATACTTTTTTAGAGACACATGTGTAGTATAAGTTACATTACTATCATCATAACCTCTCTTTTCAAAGTCTGCTTTCCAAGCATCTTTAATCTTTGTATCTGGGTAAGCGATAATTATACTCTTTGGTATTATACTCTCGAGTATATTTATTGTAGTATAAATCTTACCAAATCTAGGACATAGATTTAGAATACCATTCTTACCTTTTTTTATCCATGTATCTGCAAACTCTTTTTGTCTTTTATCTCTTAAACTCATGGTATATACTTGTGTGACTTGTTAATAATTGTATCCAACCAAGGAATTCCAGTATCAGCAACTTTAAGTTTAATGCATGCATATTGTCTCAAAGTCATCTCTTTAAATGGAATATCTTCAAGCTCTTTAAATGGTTTATCCTCCCATACTAAAGAACAATCCTTTATTGGAATGAGATATTTCTTAGTACCTTCATCCTGCTTATAATGAGTAGACATTTCATCTACTTTAGGAAAAAGGTATATTTTTTTGTCATATAAGTTAAAAAAATAAAAATCATCTTTAGTTTCACTGCCATATAATGCTACATAAACAGTTCCATCTAGAAGAAATGTTGATTTTTTAAAACAGTTCTCAGTATTTATACCTAAAGCTGAAAGTTTTTCAATTAGTTCTTTCTTTTCCATATTAATATTCTTTTATTGACATGTGTTTAAAATTCTCCTTGTAATGTAATATAAAATCACCTTCAGAGTTCCTGTTCTTTACTATATGAGCAAATAGATCATTTGTATCTACATTAATACAAGATCCACTATTCCTCTTACCATAAAGAGAGATACCATATTTAGATGGCTTATTTAGTAAAAGGATAGTCTCACTAAACATTGCAGCAGCATCGCCTCCATAAACATCACCTTGTCTTGGAAATGCTCTATCTGTACCATCTTCTTGTCTTTCTTCAAACTCTCTATTTACCTGAGTAAGAAACATAAATATTACTGGATGAGATTTCTTTATAGAGTTTGCCTCCATAAGTAGATTTAATAACATTTGTACTTGAGAAGTCTCACTTGCAGATTGTCTAGCTAGTAAAGTATGATCTACTCTTACTAAGACATTTCTTTTAACTTTATCTACAAATCTTTTTACAGTATCAGCAAATTCTTTTACTGTAAGAGGTTCTTCAGAAAAAGTAATTGGTAATCTACCATACTTATCTCTTAGTATCTGCTGTATAATATTTAATTCAACAGGAGTTATCTTATTTCCATCTGCTGAAATAATATGCTTATAGCTTTCTTTTATTTCTGCAGATAGCCTTCTTAATAAAATTACTTTAGATGATAATTCCCAGTTAAAGTCTAATAGATCAAATGTAGGAAGGCCGTCTTCACCTACATTACTTCTAAATGCACCATCAATTATACAATCACTGAATGCACTTTTACCAACACTTGGTCTACCACCAATTGTCAATGTAGATGACCACTCAATACCATCAATCATACATTTATCCAATTTAGGAAATCCTGTTTTCATTGATGAAACTGTACCGTCCATCCTACTTTTGATATACGACTCTACCTCATTAATTGCTTCATCTATACTTTTGAATTTTGCCATTATATTAGTTTTTGTGAACTTTTAAAGGAAGTACCTGGATTATCATCTGGATTCTCCATATCAGTTACAAGAGGAGAAGAACCATTCTTAAAGATATAGTAATGAAATAATGGTAACCAAGTATTTGATGTAGCACATCTATCTATATATGCAATTAAAGTTTTCTCCATCAAAGTAAAATCTTTTATCTTATAAAGAGTTATAACTTTATTTGCTACTTTGAAGAAATCAGTTGAATTTGGAAAGAAAGAATAAAACTTATTCTCTATTCTTGCTCTTACTTGATATTTGCCAGTATGATACTTTATTCTTTCTCTACAATTAGCATATATAGTAATTAATACATTTCTTATATCTTTTCTACCTTCTTGTTCTTCAGTAACAACTTTAATTTGACTATTTGTAGTGATATGGACAGTAGATAGTTCTATCTCTCCAAACTCACAGTTTTGGACAAAGTCTATGCCCTTTTCAGTAAGGTTATGATCTGCATCAATATAATCTTTCTTAATAAGTAAGTTAATGAAACCCCTTACACGTTCATTGTAAGGGATTTCTTGTTTTGAACTTATCTTACAAAGGAGATAATAATGATCTAGTAAAAGACCTTCACTTAGGATCTCTTTGTACTTTTCTATATTCATCTTTTTGAAAGATTATCTGTTTCTAAATCTAGTGGAATAAATTTATCATCTATTTCAAATCCTCTTAATACAATCTTACTATACCTTGGATATTCTTTTCTCAAGAATTCAATTGCTTCATTTACATCACCTTCAATAGCTTCCTCAAAAACTTCGTTAGTGTTGAAGTCAGTAACAGTAAAAATTGTAGTGCTCTTTTTCAATTCTGTTTCCATGTAATTTAATTTTAGAATAAAGAAATTTGTTCTGTCTTAAATCTGTTGGCATAACTTAGTGCCTTTTTAGTTTTCTCAATAGAATCTATTCTCTTGAGAGTTTGTAATATATAGTATGAATAATCAATATCATACTTTTCCATGCTTCCATTAAAATAGTACTTATTAAAATACTTCAGTTTAGGTTGTCCCATCCAGAAGTAATCTTTATCAGTAGCTTCACAATGCGAATTTACAGAATTTCCATCATAGTCAAAGCCTCTTTTCATAAAAACATTTCCACTTTTTGATACAAAATATCTAATCAGTTTCTTATGTTTTACTATTTCAGGGTTATTTCTATCATCTGTTTCTATAATCTCCTCATAGTGCATATTACCAGATGCTTTCTTAGCTATACAGAAATCAAATATATTCTTGTGAGAAGTAATAAACTCAATAGGATCTTTTTTATGTACAAAATAAGCCTCGAGTGCAAGATTTATTATTCTCTTACTCTTATTCTTATTTATCTCAAACTCAGTCATGAATCTGCCCTTTTTCTTTACAGATCCATCTAGTTTTACAGCAATATAATGATTGATACTTTCTTGCCATAATACTGAGAAATCAACATATTCAAGCTTTCCTAGCTCGTTATTACCTACTATATTTTCCCATTCTATACAGACTTTTGCATAATCTTCTTGCTTAGATTCTGGGAATGTAGATACAACACCATCAGTATTTCCAGATATTACAGTTATACCTGCAGATTCCAACATCTCAATTAATAGTAGAATCTCCATTTGACAACCAATAGTTACTCTAAGCATACCTTCTGGATACTCTAGAAATGATCCCTGTTGATTTAATTTACCATAATAACCACCATTTAGACAGAGTTTTAACATTTCTTGAACAGACATACACTCTCTCGCAACTGCAGAATTAGTTTCCTTCTTTGCTCTAGATTTAAGTGCAATCCTTCTAGTAATTTTCTCTTTAAATTGTTTGATTATTGTGGGCTTCAGATGCTTTGGATATATGTCATTCTTAGCTATAAAGTTTGGATATTGAGATCCAACATCAGCATCTCTTGTAATCCAACCACTTATAGTCTCTATCTTTCTATGAGATTCTGTAGAATGTAAACCACCTTTTGCAACAGTATATGTAGTTTTACCTATAACTATTGGAAATTCTTGTTTTATATTCTTTACATACTCACTACCCAACTGATTTTGAAATTCTATTAGCTTATCTGTCTTAAACTGAACTGTTGGAGGAAAGAATTTACTAAATTTCTGGCCATAAGGATGTTTTATATTCTTTGTAAATAAATCTGAATCATCCTCTATTCCTTCTTGTAGTTTATATTCTAGTTTATTCCATTCTTCACCGATCTTAACATCGCTCCAGTTTAAACATTGTAATCCAGTTTCTTTCATTACATCAAATCTATCTTGAATCTTATTCTTTCCTTTATAGTCTTTAAGTTCTTCAAGATCTACATTACCAATAGTAAGATTAAGTAAAGCTTCAGTAACTAAACAGTCATTTTTTCTATATGACTTAATTATATCTATTTGTTCAGGAGTAACAGAACTAATATTATGTCCTATTGGCATTTCCTCTACATCCTGATTCAACATAAATGCACACCATTTCAATGAAGTTCTTCTGGCCTCATTGTCAAAGTGATGTATCTTAAATAAGTCAATTGCCTTTACTGGAAAATCACTCTCTTTATATGGAAGAGGTATCTGGTATTTTTGATTATCAATATGTTGTTGTACAAATCCATATATCTTCTCACATATTTGCAGATTTGTAAGATCATACCAATCATTATAGTTTACAAGAATAAACTGTAATACTTGATGGTCAAATCCAATACCATTAAAACTTACATGATAATCAAACTTATTGTCTAGATAAAAACTTACAAGTTTATAAAGGTCATTTTTGTATTCACTAATTTCAAACTCTATCCATTCTTTTGTATCTGTGTCATATAGACCATAATCAAAGAAACACTTTAGTGTCTCAATATCAAATATTCCTATTTTATAATCTTTTCCATTTGCAATAATCATGTTAAAATCTTTTCATCTTTGAGAATGTTTTCTATTGTAAAAGATAGAGATACTAAATCTGAAACATTTCCAATCTTGTAATCAAACTCCCAATTATCAAGAGAGACTTCAGATGGATGATTATTTATTGGTTTATAGAAAGGTCTATCAACTCTAATAATTTTTCCACCTCTATCTTTTATTGCTTTAGCTTCATTAGGAAATCTAACATCTGTAATAATCCAATCTTCGTGAACTGAATAATCTGCAAATAAAGCATTTACCCAGACATTATAATGTAAATTATCTCTTAATGCATCTGTTCCTAATTTTTGTAATAACTCTCTATAAGTCATTGGCATTCCGTGCATACTCCATTCTGGACCAAGATTAGTCTTCTTAAACTCTTGATCCTCAAACTTTTCTATTGGAATACCAGTAAGCAGGGAAGCTATTTCTTTTAACTTCCCTGCAAACTTCATTATTTCCCATCCTGATTGTTCTGCAAGCCACCACTCGTGGTGTTTATAATCTTTCAGAATTTCTTCAAGGCTAATATCACCTTTATTATAACATTTAAGATATTGTATAATCTTACCAATTGTATCCTTACCGGATCCAGAATAACCATTAATTCCTATTATCATATATTTTCATTTTTTACTGACCTTGGCGAAGGACCAAGATACAAAGAAAATCTGAAACTTTCTCTTAAATACTTAGGAATTTTTGATTGTTTTATATGCTTTTCTACAATATCTTTGAATACACTATCGTCTATAACATAATCATCAAATGGTATCTTTTTTCTACCATCTGGTTCTATTTCTGCATCATCCATAAGCTTTATAAAATCAGCTTTTGGAATTGCATTATAATATACTTCTACTAAACAGTTTACTACTGCATTAGTAAATTTTACACTATTCATACGCATATTACCATCTTCTTTTTGTTAATCCTATTATATCTTCTTTAGTCATCTTTTTTATATAATTATCTCTTTGTTTCATAACTGTATCATCCCATACCATTTTACAGTCATATTTACCATCTTCATCTATTGATAGTATTTCCCATGTCTTATTTACTATTCCCCAACCTGTAACTGTATAACCTTGATACTCTTCTGAGAATCTTTGTCCTACTTCAAATGTTTTTTCCGTACTCATTTTTAATAATTTTTAATGTTTCTTCATCTGTCATGTAATCAATTGTCGGCATATCATCTCCTAATCTTGCATGCATAAAACCAACCTTATATGCAATATTGTTTATTTCTATATTTGATATTCTATTTGTTGAACTTTTTAGTTCATCATTAAATCCATAAAAGTACCATGTGAGGATTTCTCTATCTTCTTGTGTCATAGAATTACACCTTTTACAGTTGTGTATTTTGATTTATCTTTTGTAAGAAAAGAAAGTAAATCATGTTTACCATAATACCATTCATCGTGTACGTTTAAAACAATTTCATCTTCTTGTAAAACTTTTTCTAAATCATTGTAGCCACCTTCATAACCATAAGTAAATACGGGTAGTTCAGGATCTAGTTCAGATAGATGTTCAATTAATTCTTTTACTGTCATAACTAAGCTTTTTCCCAGGGTTCTTCAGCACCACCCCAGATTTGAATTTTGTAAGATGCTCTCATTATATGTGTGTATGGTTTCCAAAGAAAAGACATTTTAAAACATTCCATTGGAATCGATATAAGATCACCTGTCATGTAAAGTATCCATGCTATAAATGTTGCAAATCTTTTTTTCATTTTTCTTTTCTTTTTTTATACTCTATAGTTGCCCAGGTACCTATAAAAGCACCTAATACAGCCGGGATTAACATAGTTTTATCAGTTGTATAATGTATAACTGCAAAAGCACCACATACATATACTCCTGCTCCCCATAATCCAGCACCAACAGATTTTCTTTCCTCTATTTTTATAAAATAAAATGTCCAGCATATATCTGCAATCATAATTGCAAAAAATACACTTATAAATGATAAAACATATTCCATATACTAAAGTTTTACTAGGTAACAAATAGTAGCAGCTGCCACTATCCATAAAATTGTGAAGATAATTGTTTGAATTACAAGTTTGTGGTCTTTGGGTTTAGTTTGTTTCATTTTTTACTCTTTAATTGTTACTTCTTTGTTTTCAATTACTAAATATTCTGCATTAGTATCTAAAGAATCAACAAAGTAATATCTACCACCTGTAGATTTACCAGAGTCAATTCTTAATACTTTTGTATGTCCTACAATTTGTATATACTTCTTTTTAATCTCTGAATCTTTATTTGCTTTCATCAAGCTTCTCGGTCTTATCCATATAGGAGTTTGTTCTGGATCATCACCATAACCATCTATACCATTAAATGTAAAAGCATGTGGTTTATGTATAAATAACTCATTTAATTCTCCAGCTATATCATCTATGTTCCAACCATCTTTACCAAATACTTGGTCCATAAATATTTCACTAACACCTGCATGAGTACATAAAAAGTTATCAAACTCATATGCCATCTGCAGGTGTTTTCTATTTTCATCTATGCATCTTTCTAGTTCATATTTTACTGCCCCTTTCTGATATCCAGAAGTTCCAGTATATCCTATTTCAGGAAAATAATGATGATCATGATTACCAATTAGCATGATAACTTCAGCTTTATCTGAATTTTTATATTCTACAATCTCTTTAAAATTGTGAATTTGTTCAGCTGCAGAGAACTCACCATAGCAATCAAAGTAGTCTCCTAAGAAGACTACTCTATCAGGATGCTCTTGATAAATCATTAATTTCCAATTGCTTTTACCATGTAAATCTGGTATTATTAATGTCTTCATAAAAATATGCTTTTTAATTTCCAAACCTGCCACCATTTAGATTTCTGATTTGGAGGATTACATTTTGAGAATGGATTATGTCCAAAACTCACTTTATTTATATATTTTGAACTTAACATGTTTAGCATTACTTCATGATATTTTTCAGGAATATCAACTAAGTCTGCTGTAATTTCAACCACTAAATCAATAGGACCATCATCTGGTGTACTAAGAGTAAAATACTCATTAAATCTTACACTTGTTGTTGATTTTACTAGTACATTATCTGCACCTAGATTATAAGTTGCTTTCATTTTGTGATTTTTGTTTGTTTTCTAATTGATCATGTAACTCTACTAATTCTTCTTCTAGATCTTTTAAAGATTTAAAGCTATAATCTCCTTTCGGGTTTAACTTTTTCAATTGCTCTAGTATAGTTTCTTTTCTACCGTCTCTGTAGAATTTACTTTCTATAGCATCAGCTAACCAGTTCGTTTGCTTATCACCATAAATACTAATTCTAAGATCATACCAATCCCATTTAGTTTTATAATCAACCATCATAATTCCTCTAGTTAACTTATCACTAAGATTGGCAAGAGTTCTGTTTCTTACTCTTACAATACTATTGTCGTTACCAAACAGATGTAAGAATCTGAGTACCCATCTTGGACACCACCATGGTTTAGCTTTGTAGTCTAAAAATATTACTAATGGTTCTAATGCTAGAAATAACTCACTATCTTCATTCCAGGGAACAGATCCAAGATAATAATACTTTTCATGGAAGTTCTTAGGAAAGAATACAGCTCTTACATGATCCCATGTAATATTCATGGTATGTATCATACCTTTTTTTCTACCTCTCCAAAACAGTAATGACTGAAAGAAGTTAATTACTCTTTCTTTAAATGGTTTTGGGAAATAAAATTTACTTTTCTTATTTATTTTCATAATGTGTTATTAAAGTTACAAAATATTATGTTTTGTGGATTATAAGCCACATTATACAGCTTTTTGTTGATAATAATCAACATTATTCAGCTGCCCATCCAAAGAAAATCCATGCTCCAGATTTTTCAGATTTAGATGGTTTATAATGTATATGAGCTACAATACCATTACAATTCTCTAAAACTCTCTCCATCTCTACAAAAGTACGTTTCTTTGTTTTTTCAGTATACTCTCTTGCAGCTTTTACAGCTTCACCTTTCTTTTCAAATGAACCTATAATCCCAACACTACTTGTATCATATGCAACATATCTCAACAACCAGTTCTTTTTTCCCTTTTCAACTATATGCTCAACTTTACTCTTTATCTTTTGATTATTTTCTTTTGGTTCTCTTATACATACAGCAATACACTCTCTTTTCTCTATAGAACCATACATTTCCTGTATATACTTATCTAATTTTTTACCACTCTTTTTAAAATCTTCAGTATAATCCATAAAACCAAGAGTTGTACTAATTGTACCATTATATGGATCTGAACCAAATTCTTCTATATGTTCATCTACTAATTGTTTATATGCTTCTTCAGCATTTTGTCCAATTCCTTTTAATTGAAAAGTTGTTGCTCCCATAAAATTTGTTTTAAAAGATGTATCTAATTGTATTCCAAGGAATAATTTGTCTATGTAGCTTCTTCCATTCTTTTATATATCCAGATTTTATATCATATCTGTACCTTAAATTATCTCCACCATATTGAGAGATCTTTGGTTCCTGAATCTCAGGTTTCCATAACATATCTTCTCCTGGTAGATTTTTATCTAAATTATACTTATGCTTATTCTCATTATGAGTAAGAAATATTACTTCACATTTGACTTTATCTTTATTGTCTACTATACCTTGAACTTGTCTAAATAATTCTCCATATTCTATAAGCCAATCATCTTCTACAATTACAGGACTAAAGTTTATGTGCACATCATATCCTGCAGTTATAAATCTATCTATTGCCTTAATTCTAAGATCAATAGGTGTAGTTTTTGGCTCTAGAATACTAGAGTACTTCTGAGGCATTAAGCTAAATCTAATTCTTACCTTTCCTTGTGGATTATATTCTAGCAAGTCTTCATTTACATATTTAGTTGCAAATGAAGCCATTGCTTTTGGATGATTCTTAAAAAAGTCAAACATTTTATGCCAGTCATAATACTTTAAATGCAATGCAAGATCTTCATTACATCCTATATCATATGTTGTATAATAAGGATGTGTCTGGTTTGGCTTTTCTACTCCTTCTGTCTGACAATGTTTATCTACTTTTCTTAATATCTCATCTATATTTTCAGCAACGCTTAGTCCTTCGTGCTTATTTCTTTTCATATAACAGTATGTACAATTGAAGAGACACCCATGACCAAAACTAGGTGTAATGAAGTCAGTACTTCTTCCACTCTCTTTTATAACCAAGGATTTTCTTCTTGTTCTTTTGATAAGTCTCTCTCTTTCCATTTTTTGTCTAATTTAAACAAGAATAATATACAACCTTTGTAGATTAGTAACCTACATTTCCAATGCTCTAACCATCCAGCCGAAAACATATTTTTACTAGTATATAATGTATATACTGCTATTATTTTGTTACTATCCCAGTCCTCTTTACTATCTGAGAACTCTATTTTTGCTTTGTCCCATCTTGATCTAAAATAGAAATAGTAACCAAGAAAATAACCTTCTGACTGTACAGGACATTGACCTAGTGGCTTATATATCCATCTTATTCTTATACAGTTATATAATAACTCTAAAAGTCCATAAAATGCAACAAATGCTGACAAAATAATTAAAAATACTACTATTCTTTCCTGCATATTTATAAATTTAAATTAGGATAACCTTTAAGTTTTGCTAGTCTCTGTCCATCGCCCCATCCTATCTTGCTAAATAGTTCTGGATGACTAAATTCTTCAACTATTTCAAACTCAACTTCTTTTCCGTGATCTTCATCTAGAAATAGAACTAAGTCATCATTATATATTTTTAATATTTCTTTTACTCCATTATTTATGTATTCAACTGACCACCAGTCATCTTTTATAATTTTTCCTTTTTCCATAATTACATGCTATCAATTAGCGTTTTAACATTTTCAACAAGTTCATTTCTATTTTCTGCTCTGATATCAATAGAGTTTATAGCCATTTGTTTTGCCAAATCTTTTGCTCTTTCTCTATCTGTAGTAACACTCATGCACAAATTTAGCAATCTTGAAGCCTTTTCATAAACCTCTGTATTCTTCTTTTCCATTTTCTTCTATTTTAACTTTAAAATTAGGTATTGGCATTCCTCCTATATTACAAATATCTGCAGGATATTCATCAACTGTATGATGACTTTTCGTTTGCTCACCAGTTCTGATTCTATCTTTATATCTCTCATGTCTGATACTTTGATATAAATCAGCAGCAACTCTGACATCATCATGTACATCTTCTGTATTGAATATACCAGGATGTGCATTTGGTTCATAGCCAAATGTACTTTTAAGTGCATCAGCCTTCTTTCTAAACTCATCTGAGATATCCTTGTCCCATATAACTCTTTGTAAACTGGTACATCCAGTTAAATATTCAAATTGTAATATTCCTACTCTAGAATACAAATCTAGAGCTCTTTCAATAAGACAGGCTTCTTCAAAGCCGCATTCAATTGTTATTTTCTTTTCTATCTTGTTCATACTTTTGAATTACTTGTTCTTCAGTGTAAGTTTTACGTGGTTCACCATCTATATAAGGTTGATCTGTAGTAGTAAACCACTTACCATTTTTATAGACATGCCAGCGATTTTCTTTTATCCAAACTAAGAAGTCTATTTTATTTTGTTTCTCAATTCGTTTACCATGTTCAAACACTTCTTTCTTATGCCAAGCATGTATATTTAACCAATTGGGAGATTCAACTTGTTTTATTAGCCATTCTACTGCTGTTTGTTTATTTTCCATTTCTATTGCTTGTAATTTAGGAGAATTATATTTCCTCATTGGTGTGCCATCTTTATATCTTAATTCAGATGTCATTTCTTTGGCCATTTTCTATCTTTTAATTTTTCTATAATCTGGTGTGTACTTAAGTCTCTAACTTTTGACATATAAATAGCATCAGCAATATCCACTTCTGTAAAGATTTTATCTGCAGGTCTTCCTAGAAAATCAGTTTTAGGAACATCTTCATAAAGTCCTGCTTTTTGAGATATTTCCATCATCTCTGTAAGATGATCTTCTTGATCTTCTTTAATATCTTCTTGTATTTCTGAATATACACCAAAGAACTTATTAAAGTCCATTGTTGTCTTTTCTTCATTTTCTGTTAAACCAAATCGTCTACCAGCTA
>Ga0315909_10007734_pt1 | contig 11929 bp, 3 predicted proteins | sample LakEriMetagenome_11_FD_203527 | JGI IMG/M metagenome (GOLD analysis project Ga0315909, IMG submission 203527) | Freshwater fungal communities from buoy surface, Lake Erie, Ohio, United States - Buoy 2 MA125 | ecosystem: Environmental > Aquatic > Freshwater > Lake | place: USA: Lake Erie, Ohio...
CCACTTTTTTTCTTACGATAGAATAATCTAATGATTTTCCATTAGGATATCCATTTAGTGTACCAACAATTGATAACTCAACATCAGGAGCATTTGTTATGGTTGGTTTTGATTTAAAGAATACTTTTATTGAATTTAAGAATGCTCCATTCGGGAAATTATCTTTTTCAATAATAAATGTTTGTGCAATAGGATCTCTTTGTGTTACAGTAGTTACTGTATTGGTAACAGAACTTACGAGAGAACCAGTTCTTTGATTAACTTGCACAAAAGATTTTGAACTTGAGTCAATTGATGGAGCAAATTCTAACTTCTGTGATGTAGTTGAAAGACCCGAAGCAGTAAATGTTGCTTCAGCCCAACATGTAGCAGTAGAAGGATCAGCATCAACAGTTCTATTATCGATTCTTAATACTCTATCTCCAGTTTTAAAAACGCTAGGAGGAATTGCAAATACTCCACTAATTCTACCTTGTGAATCAGTTGAAAGTGCAGGAACAGTAGTTCCGTCTTGAATAGCCGCTTCAACACTTACAACATTTCCTTGAATAGAATATCTTGATCCAATATTACCAAATAGTTCATTATTTCCTAAAGACACATTGATAGGTGTGCTTAAAGTTGCGAGTTTAAGTGTAGAATCATAATCAGTAATAGTTGCAGTATGTGTTTCTATACTCTGAAGGACATATCCTGTTCTTCCATCTACAGTTTGATAAGTTCTTGTGCTTGCAGTAATTCCACCATCTCCTGCTCCTCCAGTTGTTCTTGGTGCTGGTGCCGGAACTGTTGAATTGTCTGTAACATAGGTGTACAAATATTTTGAAGTTACAGTTATTTGTGCACCAACATAGTAATTTGGAATATCACTTGCACTATTACCTAATGCGATTTTAGTAACATCACTGAACCATGCTCCACCTTTAGGTAGAACTATTTGAACTCCTGCGCCATAGTTAACAGACGGCGGATACAAAGCATTGAATACTGTTGATCTTCCTGTTGTATTTACAGGTTCTTGTAATTCAACTGCAAGAGCGGAACGAGCAGTAGAATTAGATCCGTTTGCTGTTATGCTTAGAGTATGTGTACCAGCAGTCAATGAGACATTCTTAGTAACAGCACCTTTTGGTGTTGCAGAATATAGTTCTGAAGCAGAAACAACAACAGCACCATCAATGGCAATTGTTGCTGTTCTATTTGGTGTTGAAGTGTTTCTCCACGAAGATGCCGTAATAACAAAGTTTCCAGCTACATTAGCATCAAATTGATATTCTGCTGTCCAATCTCTGTATGGAGAAAGAGCAGTATTTGATGCCCACATTCCATTTGTATTTAAGAATGTTCCAAAATTGGTAGCATCACTTACTCTATAAATCAAGTTTGCAGAAGTATTTGCTGGAGGAGTAAATGTTCCACCGACACCACCTACAGCGCCAGTTAATGAGATTCTTCCAGTACCAAGATTAACTGTACCGCTTGCTGTAGATGAAACATAGTTTCCATCTGAATCAAACGTAGCATTTCTAAGTGTTGTTGATGCAACAAAATCTGGAGCACCTTCAATTTCTGCTATTGATAATATGACTGTTCCTGTTTGTCCCGCAACAGGATTTACTGCCATCACTCTTCCAACTGGACTGAAAGTAACACCATCATAAAATCCAATAATATCATCTTCTTGGAAAGTTCCAGAAACACTTGTCAGTTTAATTGTGTCTGGTGTTTGAATAAATTGATTTACTTTTTGTCCATCAAAGAAAGCAGAAACTTTAGTGTTAACTAACAATCCTTCTGCTCTGAAAATAACTTCTTGTGGACGAATATAGTTCAATATGCCTATATTTGTTATGTACCCATTGTTCAGACCTGCTGTTGTATTGATACGAGAATAACCAGAGGCAACAACATTCTGTAATTGATTAGCATAAGAATTTGTCGTAGTAGAACTAGTTGTAGTTGTTGTACGACCAGCTGTAGTACTTGATACTGATGTACTTTGTGTCGTAAATGAAGTTCCTGGAATTGTTTGCCAGTTGCCTGAATTTTGGAAGTTTGTAACTCCATTCTCTTGATATAATTGAATAGAAGGATCAACAATCAGAATGTCTGGTGCTTGTTGATTATCTACCCAGTTATCCATAGGAGGATTTAAATTCATCACTCCTTCATACTCAACAACACCAAATGGGTTAACAGATATTGTACTACTTGCTAATACTTGCGAAGCAATATTTGCTTTAGTATATGGTAAAGTATATACTGTCGTATTGTTTTGTATTGGATGAGCATAGAACGTATTTGTTTGTCTCAGAGTATTTCTTGAGTTAATTGTTCCAGGATTTTTTAACGCAAAATTATCTACAACACTCTTTGGTAATAGTTGTTTCTTAGTAGTATCGATTTTAGCATTAAATCCTTCACTCGATCTTGTATCTGCTGTTGTAAATGCAGAAAAATCATCTACAAGAATACCATTTTTAAATCTGTTTAAGCCATTCGAATCTGGAATCTGTAGTGATTGTGCATTTTGCTCTAATAAACTTAAAGCAGTATAATACTCAAGATTATTAACTCTTGATTGTAAATCAGTAATATCTTTCTTGATCCAATTCTTATGTTGTATTTTTTCTAGTGTGAAGTTTGATTGTTGCCCTACAGTATCTTCACCTGGAATATAACCAGTGTATGGATCTAGATTTAGATTAGCAAGCAGGAGTGATCCATCTGGTTCTACAGGATAGATTGGATTGACAGATGGTGTTCCTTGAATAATATTAAACACTCTATCTTTGGTCAGAACTAGTTTATCTTTTCTTCCTAAATAATATGAATAGTCGTGAGTAAAATAGCTCAGATTTTGAGGAATTAAGATACCACTATCATCTGGTGTAGATGGATTTCCAGTGTATTCTAAAGTGAATGGAACTGAAGATACTGTACCAGTAGGTGCTGCTCTCACCGGTCTGAAATCTAAACTGTCAGCAAAACGGTATACATTACCATTCTTACTTGTGTAGCTACCTATTTCTCTGTATTGTTCGGGTGAAGAAGATATTGGAGTTAGATATGAGTTTACATCAAAGTATCCATCTCCTCCAGTGTGTGCATAGTAATCAAAAATAACTAATAGGTTTCCTGGTGGAATTGAAGCACCAGGCTTCAAATCAATCGCTGCAAAATCATAATAAGTGTCTCTTTGTCCATTATCCAGAGAGAACAAATTAGTAACATCAAATGAAGAATCAGTCAGCATTGATGTTGTAGGTGTCGTTGCTGGTGATTTCGTATTGATAATTTTTCTAATCTTCTTAACATCAGAAACATATAATGATGTTAAATCAGAAAGAGCAGCATTTTTGATATAAACTTGACCATTTACTAGATCAAGATATGTGTTAGAGTCAACAATTGCAGTAGGTCCAGCAAAACTTACTATTTGAGTATTGCCTGTTACTAGATTTTTAGCTTTTAGAACTTTTGTTGTATTATCAGCATTGGTTACAGAAACTCCAGCAATAACATCGGCAGTTATTGTTCCGTATGCTGGTGTAGTGAATGTTGCTGTCTTTTGATCTGAAGAAATAACGACAGTATTTCCAGAAGATACAAAATCTAAAACTTGTCTGTTATTTCTATTAATTACAGTAAAATTCTGTTTAATAGCGTCAGAAGATAGTGTTCCTGTTCCAATAAACTTGATATTTGCTGCATCAACAGGAATTGAAAGAGTCATTACAAAGTTTCCACCAGAACTCGTAAATGATTTTGCTCTGAAAACTTTTTGTGAAACATAGCTACTATCAGAAATATTTGAAACATATGGATATCCAACATCAAATAAAAGTTCTGGTTGATTTGGATTATAGAATAAAGTATCACCAGTGCTTAGACCATTGAATTTTCCTGCATTTGTTATGTTTGCAGATGCGGTTCTAACTGTTGGAGTAGCAGGACCATTTGGAACTCTTATGATAGATTCTATATCTGGTGTTGAGAAAAGTAGACTGAATGTAGTAGAATTTGTTGGGTTTACTGTAAATGGTTGATTTACTGTTGCTGTCTTTGATGTTCCATCATAAGATACAATCTCTCTTATATCAGTATATCCTGAAGTAGTTACAGAAATCTTTACACCAAAATATGCATTTGCTACAGCAGAAAACTTACCATTAGTATCAACAAATTTAATTGTAGTTGCAGACGAACCAGTAGCATTTCCTGTTCCAGTTAAAGTATTAGCACTTACATCAGTAACATACATCTTATATGAATATGTTGATGTATCTGAATCTGATGTACTACTTTCAAAATCAATATTTCTAAGGAAGGCAGAACCAACCAAAGTAGCAGAATAAGTTATTGAGTTAGTTGAAACAATATTTGAGTTTGCTACACAATGCAAATCTACCTTAGGCATTGTAGTAACATCAAATGTTCCAGAAACACTATTTGCTAACACATAAGAACCATAATCAACATAAACTTGATTGTTGTTGATTGAGTTTGTAGTTCTTGCACGATTTGATGTTAATTTTAAATCTGATTGATTTTCTATTCTATAACCACGAACATAAGCAAGACCTTTGCTTATATTTAAATCATACAAGTTTCCATTTACCGTATTCGCAGATGGAGTGAATTTGAAATCATTAACAATATAATCACCATTAGTCTCATAAGTTCTTTTTGCAAAATAATCATCGATTACTGAATAAACTGTACCGTCAACTTGTTTTAGAATTTTACCATTCTGAATTCTGACTAGTTCAATAAATTGATCATCATTACCTAATGTAAGAGGAAGAGTAATTAATTCTAATGTGATTTGAAATCTGTCAGCACCTGGTGCTTGATAGTTAGATGCGCCTACAGCAGGATCTAATAATGAAGGATCGTCAATGTAATCTACAATTGTTTCTGTGATAGAAAGACCTACACGATAACTTGGACTATTACCATATTTGTCAAGAATAACTGTTTGTGGTAAAACACTTACGAAGTTACCAATAGAATACTTATTATATGTCCCATCAGGATTTTGAACGTTTGATATATTATAACCATTGATAATATAAAAAATACCATTTGAGATAGATGCTACTGAAGATTTTCCAGTACAGGTAGTTTGTGCGGTATTTGTACCTATAGTCGTAGCAGCAAAATTTGATCCATCACTAGGAAAAACAGTTGCCGCATCTTGAAATCTTGATCCTGAATAATAATTTACAACGATTGTTGGGAAATCAGTAGTTGTGCCTTCTGCTACAGCAATAACTTTGGCTCTGATAACTCCAGTTGAATCTTGAATGTCTTTGTTTAGAAAATTATTGACATCAATATCATTACCATTATATTGACGCTGCAATTTCAGGTAATATACATTTAAATTAACAGTAACTTTTCCTCCAGTAACTGGAGTGTTTTGAGTAAAAATAGCATCAGCAAAATTACTAATCTGGTTTTGCAGAATAGTTTGAGACTGAGTTAGTTCTCTTGCTTGTACAGCAAAACCTGGTTTGAAAAGTATTCTGTGAAAGTTCTTTGATGGATCAAAGTCATCATAGTATGGTTCAACATTAAAATTTAGAGCCATTTTTTTCCCTTAGTATCCTAATACAAATCTTAATTGTTCTATTCCGTCAGCACTTCGTTGAATTGAGCTTCTGTTTTCAATAAACATTATGTGTCCAGAAAAAATATCATAGTCTGGATAACTTATAGACAAACTTGTTCTTGCTGTTCCAGAAACACTACCAAAAAGTGTAGAGTTAATTACTGGAGTGCCTATAGTATTTATTAACTTAACCACACCGGAAGCATCATCAAAACTTAAAACTGTAGCTTTAAATGATGCTGTTTCTAAACTTGCTCCTTGATATACAATCTCATCTGCAACATAAGTGCCTGTTCCATTTACAACAAAGAAATCAGTTGTTGTTTTAAATATCTCCGAATTTGCTACTTCAGGATAACTTGCCTGTGAGTAAGGATTAACTATAAGTCCTATTTGACGATAATCAATATCTGTGGGAATTAGTCCACCTTCATCTCCATCAAACTCTGATGTAAACATTACATGAGCGCATCCTAATTCTGATATTGGATCTGTTCCGTGTCCTGAAATAGGAGAAATTGGCGCTATAGCTTCAGCACCAGAGCCTTCTGTTGTAGTAAACACCACATTAGCATATGTGTAGTTTGATCCTGGGTTTGTAACAACAATATCAGTAATTACATTTCCTACAACGGTAAGTTGACCTGTTGCGCCCGTTCCATCACCAACGACTGTTATTGTAATTGGACTGTTTGCTGGATTATATCCTGAACCACCATCTAAAACATTAATAACATCAATGTTCCCTGATCCTGCTGGTGTTGTTTGCCAAGATGGATAGTACTGAGATGTTAGTCCTGCTCTACCAATAGGAATAGGCATCCAAACAGTATCCATGAATTTCAGTTTTGAACCAATATCAACACTATACATATATTTCCATTTATATCCATCAGCTCCTAGATATAAATTGTTTGATGTATAAGTACCTGGCTGAAAATAAGGTTCATCTGATACTATACCACCATTATCGTTCCAAAGGCACTTAAATACTTGATCAAAACGATTTTTAATATAAAACTTATGCACCAAAAATCCATTCTCATCTAACTCAAGCATATCAACATCATCACGATAATAATCGTAAGTTTGTCCTGCCACCCAATCGATTCTTTCAATTACTGGAGAAATATTATTTGTTCCTACCTTTTTAACAACAAAGATATTTTTATAAATTTTCTTTAGATTTCTTTGATCTTGAGTTGGTACTGGAGGAGAATTTTCATTGGGCCAAGGATCTACTTTTGCTAAAAAACAGTAAAATGTTTCTACAAAAGCATCAGTAGAAAGTATTCGAGCAACAGGAGAATAATACTGCTCTCTGACTCCTGTTAGTCTCGTTCCGTATGTGATAATGTTCTTATTTGCCATGATTTATTTATTATGCTGTTATAGAAACAAAGGTGTTTGCTTGATCACCATCAATACTAAAATATTTCAAGTATGCACATGATTGTGATAATATTGTAAATGTTGTAGCATGAGTTGTTGAGTTATTTGCAAAACAACCATGAGTAATAGTTTTATTTTGTGCAGCAGTATTGGTAATCCAAACTTCTACAATTTTACCAAAAACATAATTTTGTAGAGAAATGGTCATGTTATCATTTACAGTCATTCTGACCATAGAATCTCTAACAAAATCTACAGTGTATGTTGTTGCAGCAGAAGTAATATTGTTTGGTGTGTATACAAATCCTTTTTGTGGATTTATCGAACCAGTAAAATATACAGAATCAGCATTAAATGAAGCAATTTCATTAACAACATTTGAACCTGCAGGTGTATTCCAGAATCTTATTCTTGAACCACGATTTGTGTCTGAATGATCTTCTGTAGCAACGAAATCAATTCTTGCATCACCAAATGGTGCATATCCTGTAGTACCATATGAGTTACCAGCAATACGCAACAGAATATCATTGTTCTGTGTCGGCGTTGGTGCTGTCACTGTACCTCTTGAATGTCTACCAGCAATGACAGGATATGCTGTATTTGATGTACCAAAAGAATCAATCAACACTCTGGCTGGTGTGTTTGCTTTGCTGGTCAATTGCATTAATGTGCCAGCTTGTGTTGGAGTCTGTGAACTTCCTGCTCCTGTGATTGTTAATGCTGCCTCTGTTGCGGAAAATAGACTGTTGGCAAGAACCATTGTGCTATTGACTGTGACGGTACCTGTCATGTAGGTATTAGCATTCATTGTCACATTGCCGACTAATGTGCTTGTTCCACTAACAATCAAATTTCCAGTTGTGATTGGTCCAGAAGTTGATTGTATTCCTTGAGCAGTTAAGTTTCCTGTTAGAGTCAAGTCTCCTGCAAACACTCCTGTGGTATTTGCTAATGCATTGTTTGCTTTTGTCCATGCACTATTAGCAGCAAAAGAAGTCATGTGTGAAAATGTATTGACTGCTGCTATATTTGTGTTTTGTGTAGTATTAATTGTACCTTCAGCATTAGCTTTTCCGAATGCTGCTAATGCTAGAGTATTGATTGCTACAGTATTTGCTGCTGCTACGTTTGCTGTAGCAAAAGCTTGTTGTGAGAAGCTTGCTGATTCTGCTGCTGTATTCTGAGATGTTCCGTCAGCAAAAATGATAGGTTTCTTAGTCAATCTAAAACCAGTATCGTCAATCATTCTCGCAACAACATTTGCAGATTCAAAACCACCAATAACAAACTCAATTTGTTTACCTGAAGTAATCGATCCTACCATTAAATTGCCACCAGGATCGTTTGTACCATCACCAGCGACAACTAGATACCCATCTAATGCACCAGTACCATAGTCTGAGTTGTTAATACCAGTGTCAATATAATAGGTTGTATCCGTACCAACATCAGCAGTTACAACATAATCTGCTGAACCGTTTGCTGTACTATTAAATAAGTTAATCTGTAAATATTCTTCAGCATCTCCCGCAAATTGAGCAACTACATTAGGTAAAACAATAGGATTATCACCAACATTTAGAACATTATTTGCATAGAGTCTTTCTGCCAGTTGAGTTGCAGTAAATTTACCAGTAACTCCCGTTGGAATGTCAACTCCAAGAAATAGACTGTTTGAAGTATTTGCATTTAACCCACCAGGAATTTCAGGTAGTTGCGAAATCTTTACGGTACTCATTCTTTTATCCTATTAAAATTATTTCGTCGTTTTCTGTTGTTAGTGTTTGACCAGATTCTGTAATAAGTTCTGGGAAGTATTGTAATCCTAATGGTCCATAAATGACTACTTGATTTTGAGTTCCAAGTGTTCCTCCAGCTGAGAATGTTCTCAACACACTCAAGTTTGCTCCTTGTGGTGCTGAAACAGCAGAAGAAACAATAATGTTTCCAGTCACATAATCAACCGAAGATACTGTTCTTACTTCACCATTTACCTTTACTTGATCCCCAACATAAACAATATCTTTCAGTGGGTATGCAGTATTACTATAAACACCATTATTGATGATGTTATATGTACCAGTTAGCGATACTATATTTATTGTGGTACATGAAGATACCGCAGAAATATTTGCAACATTCGGGAAGGTCAACCATGTATTTGCAGCAATTGTAATACTATTTGTTGCTGGATTTATAGATGTAATTTCTGAATGAACATTTGGTCCGTTCGTTGGTCCTAAAGAAATTGTGCTGTTAGCAAAGATAAAGTTTGCAATGTTGACGCCAGTACCTAAGTTGTAGAAAGTAATTGTGTTGCTGCTTAGATCAGTGAAGTCTGTTCTAATAACTGCATTTGATGATGCAGTTTGAGTGTAGAAATATAAACTTTTTCCTTGAAATGCTGCCTCTGTAAGATGAATATCTACACTATTGTTTGATTTGAGTGCATATCTTCCACGAACTTGCGTTCCTGTAGGATGAACTAAGTTTAATAATGTTTCTCTATACTTTGCAATTTCTTTTTCAACTGTGATTTGATAAGTAAATCTATTATGATCTTCATCTTGTAGAATACTGAACGCACTTGGTTGACCTCTACTATCTAAGTATTGTCCTTGGCTATATGTTAGACCATTCAAGAATGTTGCTATAGCTTTTGCGGTACCATCACCATATACTTTAATACCATTTGTAAACTGTGGACTTCCAATATAAAAATAGTTTTCTGGATAACTACTATTGATAATATCCAGCACCATATCTTGATTTGGTATTTTTAATTGTAAAGTTGGATTAGGAGATGAATTGTAGTTATAAACTCGTAATCTATATTTTGCTGACTCTGTAATTAAATTTGGTTCTAAGAGTACAAAGGAATCAACATAAGCCGTATATGTTGTTGAGTTTGAATTTGCTCCTTGGAAAAGCGTGTTACCGGTTTGAGTTAATAGATTTATATTAACATTCGAAACAACAATATCTTGTACTTTTAAAGAAACCAAAGGAGCAGAAATATAATCTTCTCCGGGATAAGTTGTGTTTATGGTAGTAATTGATCCAATACGATCAGTCACAGGATCAAGAATTGCACCTTGTCCTAAAACACCATCAATATACAAAATTGCATTTGCTCCACCAGAAGATGCCACAGTTAGAGTAGGTAAAGCATCTAAACGATATCCCATTCCTCCTTGAGGATGATAACCATCACCTAAAACATATTCTACAGAAGCGATAGCTCCATTTCCCGAAACATTTGTTACATTAGCAAAAGCTCCATATCCTGATCCACCAGTAAAGATAATAGTATCATTAATGGCATATCCATCACCACCATTTTCAATTTGAATCGGTGCAAGTATTCCCAAAGAACCTAAATTTCCAGGTTCTGCGTAGTAATCGGTGGGATAGGTAGATACTGCGGTAACACCGATTGGATTTTCTGCACTAAGTCCACCACTACCATTGAGAACACCAACAGAACTTATGGGGAATGCAAAGAAAGATATAGTATTAGAAAATGCGTCGATCAGACGAGTGTTAGCATTTGCCGATGATCCCACATTAATGAAAGAATATGTTGTGTTTCCAATAGGAACATTAACAGAAAATGTAATACTGTAAGGAACAATTAAACTAACATTTGCAGTTAAGTTTGGGGTGTCATCAAAGTTTCTTACTTCAGCTAGAGCACCTGGTGCGTTTGATATAACAATTTCCGTATTACTATTTCCCGTATAACCATAACCACCATCTATAACACCAATTCTTTGTATTGATCCTAATGTTGCAGATCCAACTACAGCAGTGGCACCAATTCCTGTATTTGAGTTTAATCCACCATAAACAACTACCGGATCACCAACTTTATATAATTGACCTCTATTATTAGGATCAATTCTTACTTGACCAATTTGTCCAATAATTTTTGCACGAAGTTCTTCACCATCAAACAATACTGGTTGATTAAACGCATCAACTACTTTTGCAATTTCTCCAGATTGAAAAAGTCTAGAAATATTTGATATAAAAATTTCTACTTTTGTATTTGCCAATACTGCATTTTCAATTGTAGCAATAGTTTTGGAAGTTTCTCCAAACAATCTAAGATTTTTTGTTTCTAGAAAGTTTACATCATCAGAAGCCAAACGAACACTTCTTGCTACATACCAGACACCATCAGATGCTCTTAATACCGCATCATTCGTATTGAAATACTCAAAGTCTGAATTATAAAGCATCTTAAACAATAAGTTATATGATGCTGGTGTTCCTTTTGACTTATATAATTGACGAGCAATCTTGATTGCTTTCTTTTTATCAATTAGAGCATCTTCTGGAAAATAAGGAAGAAAATCATTGACAAAATAATCAATAAATTCATTAGTTGTCTCGTCGATATCCTTATAACTTAGTAGATTTTTTGAACGATCTAGAGCTTGGCCATTCTGTTCCATCCACTCATAATATGCCTGAAGAAACTCAACAAATTTGGAATAGTCTGGATTATCCCTGATAAATTCAGGGAGCTGAGAAGGTATTAATATCGAGGTCTTTTTATCTGTTGCCATTATTATGACTTAGCTGTTAAATTTACGATGATAGCATTAGGATCAAAAGGATCTACTGTAATTATTCTATTATATGTTGATGATATAATGGTAGATACAGGGTTAGCACTAATTGTCAATTCACCTAAATCATTATTAACATTTAAAGGATTGAATGAATTTAATGTTATTAGTCCTGTCTGATAATCTACTGTTCCTACTGAATTTAAAACTGTTTTTACACCACTTGTGTTATAGTAGTATGTCTGTAATGTTCCATATCTACCTTCAATATTAGGTACACCCACACCTAATTGTCCAGTTGTATCTCCTTCAGCAGCAGTAATTGTTACCACAGCACTTG
>Ga0315909_10007735_pt1 | contig 11929 bp, 9 predicted proteins | sample LakEriMetagenome_11_FD_203527 | JGI IMG/M metagenome (GOLD analysis project Ga0315909, IMG submission 203527) | Freshwater fungal communities from buoy surface, Lake Erie, Ohio, United States - Buoy 2 MA125 | ecosystem: Environmental > Aquatic > Freshwater > Lake | place: USA: Lake Erie, Ohio...
ACCTACAGGAAGAACAATTCCAAATACAGCATTAAAATAGTAAGCTAATCCAGCGAATACTGTACTTACAGTAGCACAAGTACCTGTTAAATGTGGATGAAATGAACTATCCACAAAATGATCTACATCTCTATAACCTGCTGCTCCTACTATTTTTGTAAGTATCTGTTTCATGCTGTAAAAATAATAATTTTATTTATTGTTCTATTATTACTTCAAATTCAGTTGGCTGTCCTAATATCATTTCAATGCTTTCATCAAAAACAATATACCAAAATATAGGATTGTCAAGTTCAGCTGTTTCATAGTCTACCCAATATTGTGTAACGTCTTCAGGTGCAACAGGCAAGCCATAATAATCAGCACATTGCTTTCGTGCATCAATAGCATCTTGTTCGTTCGTGTATTTATAGCCGTTAATAAGCATTCCAATAAGTTTTAATATTATCCTCTATTGCTGTTCTGTTTGCTGATTGTTCTGAATCCCAGTATATGTACTCCTGATATTGCCCTGAAGTGTAGGTTGACAAACTTTGTCCAAAAACATTTAATGTAGTTGCTGTTGGAGCTTCAGTTGCTGTGCTTGTTAATTGAACTCCATTTCTATATGCTACTTTTAAATTACTCGCATCTTTTAATGAAGTCATAATACATCTACCTTGTGTAGATACATTTTGAAAAGTAAAATTAGAAGGCATATAACTTCTAACTGAATATGCACTGCCAGTACCAAGCCACCATAAAGGGGTTGGGTTGTTTGCTGCCGAACTTCCTAAATGAATTAAAGCATCAGTTGTTGTTGCTCCTCTTCTAAACATTGAAATAGATAAATATTTAGTATTTGCGCTTATTCCTGTTGTTAATGAATACCTATCTGTTGTCCAAGTAGTTGTTATTTTACTTGTATCAGCATCTAAAATTAACGCACCACTTGCAACGATTTGAGCTTGATTAGCTGCCGTTGCTTGTGTTGAATTATTAGCGTTTGTACTTTGATCATACCAAGTTGTTACAAAGCCATTTCCAGCACCACAAAATGTAAGCAAAGAATTCGTATCTAAATCATTTCCTACAAACGCAATATCTTGTTCTGCATTATCACTTGACCTCCTTACTCTTATTGCACTACCTGAATACGCTGTTCTTAGTTTACGCAATGAATAAGCTACTGCAGCATTTGTATATGTGTCAAGTAGTAATTGAGCACCAAGATTTGCTAACATTATGTTACATCCTTTACTATATCCTAATATCTTATCAAAATTAATACTAGTACCCATTTTTAATATGTTTTATTTAAAATAAAAATATCACTATAAATGCTGTTACCTGGATCAGCTGCTCCCCATTCTACTGTTATACTAAGTGTATTAGAAATGGTAGTATCAAAGGTAGTATTATTAACTTGATTAAAAGCAAACCCCTCTATAGAGCCATTTGATGTCTTAGTATAATGAAATGTACCTAATGAAACTATAGAAGCTACACCAGCAGCACCTAACTGTCTAATGGTAAAATCTACATTTAAAGAGAATACATCATTAGTAATGTTAGTAATAGGTTCAGCAAGGCTATCTAATAATATAACAGATCCAGCTTTAACTCTTATCCTTATAGTCTGATTATTAGCTGCATTTAATACACCAGCCATTACAGCTCTAAAACTATCTCCAACTTTAAATGCATTAGCAGGTACAGATAAGCTACCTACCCCTCCATTAATTAAAGATGTCTCTACTATAGTATTGGTAATAGGAGTACTGTTTGCTGTTTGAGCAAATAAACCTCCTGTAATAGTATAAGGATTAGCAGATAATATGTTTATCTGTGTACTCATATTTCAAAAGGTGGTGGTGTTGGTTTTGGTTCGTAAGGAATTAAATCAAGGTCTTTAACCCAAAGAAAGTCAGGATTAACACACTGCTCCATTTCCTCTATTGATATAACCCAATTATCATTTAGGTCTTGAATAGGATTGAAGTAGCTATCAGGTGCATACCATTGACCTACTAATTCGTCTTTTTGTAACTCAGTAAGCAACCCTACATAAGTTAGTCTTTGTTCTTTTGTTAGTTCATTTAGTTTCATATCTTATAATTATATTATCAAGGTACTTGGCGATTTAATGCTGTTTGGAATGTGGTTACTCGATTGTTAAAGTTAGTCATTTCAGTTGCGTTAAAGCCTTCGTGTATAGCAATCAATGAGTATTGCCTATCAGTGTAATTTGCTGCAACACCAACATTATTTCTTGCACCAAAATAAATATTTTGATTTATATTTCCTGTTGCATTGAATGCTGTTCTTGTTCCTTTTTGAACACCAGCTTGGTAAAGTTTTTGTGTTGTTGTTGAATCTCTAACAACCGAAATTAGTCCTAAAGTATTCGTCAAATAATTACCATTAAAATTTGAATCATCAAAAGAACCTGCAAAATCAGTTACTGAATCAAATCTTGGCACTATCCAAACATAAGTTGCAGGAGTATCAACGGCTCCTATGTCTACCTTGTAACCACTTGTATTAGTTCTTGAATATACACTTACGCCAAAATTGGATTTAGTAACTCCAATCGTTGTAGGATTAAATTTAGTATCAGCAAATGAATTAGCTCCATTTCCTAAAATACCATTGTTAGAATAAGTCCAACCCCCACTAAATACAGCCCTAAATGCTGCATCCGTATCTAAAGGGTTCTTAAGGTTATATTTCATAGTTGTTGAAGTTCCTCCAACCAGTGGATAAGTAGCATAAATTTTAGTCCACAAGCCATCTGCTTTAAGTCCTATAACAAGGTTGTTAACAGCGTTAGCTTCTACTTGGTCAACTATTCCAGCATTAGTTACAAACGCTTGTGCATCTGCATCTGATACTATTTGTGTGCCTATTGAGCGACCTAAGGTTGTTTGGAATGCTTGTACTGCTGTGTAGTAATTTTGCATTTCAGTATTGGTTAAACCATCGCCAATATAGTAAAATGCTATTTCTCTATTATTATAAAAAGTAGGTGAATTACTTGCATTTGAAGCACCTATATACGCTGTTAATGTAGATGTTGCATTTGAAGCAGTTGTACCTGTATTTGTCGTTGTATTTCTATTGTAGCGTATTGCATTTGATGCTGTTCTTGAACCTTGGTTAAATCCTCTTGAATCAGTATTTGAACCTGAAAAACCTCCCGAATCATTCAAATAACAATAAAAATTATTATCAGTCCACCTTTCAAATAATTCAAAGAATCCTGTTAAGCTACCAGGTCTAATTCCATGCGCTCCCGTTGTAGCTGTGTTCGTTCTTGAATACACTCCCATACTACCACTATTTTGAGCAATGTTGCCCGTAGTAGCGAACTTAGTATCAGCATAAGCATTCGTTCCATTAGGCAAAGCCCCATTAGCCGAGTGAGTCCACCCTCCACTAAACACTAACCTAAATGCAGCATCTAAATCTCTTGGGTCTTTTAAGTTCCATTTATGCTGAGCAGCTGTGCCCCCTACAAACGGATACAAAGCCTTCATTTTACTCCAAACTCCGTACCCTTTTAAGTCAACTACTAATTGATTAATAGCACTTTGTTGAGTAGGGTCTGTTATTGCAGCAGCTGTTATGAATGCTTGTGCATCTGGATCAACAGACGGAGCTAAAGAAGCTAAATAAATACCAGTATTTCCACCTAAGATTACAGGCATGATTATGCAACATAAATGATTATAAACTCAGTTCCAGTAGCGTCATAAGCAAATGAAGTAAAGTAATTGTTTACAGCATCAGCTGAGAAGTTTAATACCTCTCCTGGTTTAATATTATTAGTTCCCCCTAATACACTTCCATCGGCTGACCCTACGTTAGCTACTGATACAGAATAAAAAGTAGCAGCTACAGAGTTTACATTACCAGAGCCAGTAGGTCTTAATATATTAGTAGTTCTAGCAGCACCAGCTTGATTAGAAGCTAAAGCAACAGATATAGAATTAGCCATAGTCTGCTGACCTTCATTAGGCAAGCTAAGAATATCTACTTGTAACTCACCATTAGCATCTGTCTTAATCTTTCTATTTGTAGTGCCATCCCATCCATAGACTAAAATGCTATCATTAGCTTCACTAATCTCTACTTCTACAATCTCAGCTAACCAATCTCTAAGATCTTCTACAGCAGCAATAGCCCCAGCAGTATCATTCGTCCATCCAACAGGAGAAGTAACTTCAGACAATGGAATACGAACCGAATTGTTCTTATCATTAGCGATAAAGTTTATAGAGATATAATGATTACCATTAGCATCTATAGCTCTACTTACAGACTTAATAGTCTTTACATTATACACATCCAATACACCATTTACAATGATGTTTAATTGATTGTCTGTATTATTAACTTGTATACTCATTTTAGTTTATTTTAAATATTATCCAATAATAGGCAATCTCCACAAAAATACATCTGAAGCTAAACATCCATTAGCATCTATAACAACGCATTTTATCAATCCAAATTTATTCAATCCTCCATCTCCAGTAAGAGTTACTGAAATTCCATTTGTAGGCCCCGAAAAAGAAACATCTCCTTCGTTGTCTGCAATTAGCCATTGATATGTATATGGAGCTACACCTCCAGATGGATTAGCTGTTAATGTATTTACAGAAGTATTAGTAACACCTACGTGTAATTGACAAGGAGGAGTCTCACATATTTTAACTAAGATAGCATCTATTACTTGCTGAATCCCATAAGTTCCAGGCTCTAATCCAATGCAATTTTCAGCATCTATCACAACGCTAGTCATATTAGATAACTCATTAACCATATTGGTTGTATAAGCCTCTAATAATCCTAGAACATCACATAGAGAAGCATCACACGGAACTTCAATAACATTAAAACTATTACAATCAAATACAGTTATATCAGACACCTTATTAGGGCAGTTATCTGAACATGAACAATTTGACTTATTACAATTAGTACAACTCATATCTTAACAATTACAATTTTCATTTAAGTTATTTATCAAGCACTGCTCCTCATCGTCACATAACACTCCATAAGGTAAGCACCACAACACATCAAAGATTAAATGCTTCTTGAATAAATCACTCCATTCTGGCCCACATTTCAATCCAAATATCTCCTTATTTCTTATAGAAGCTATTTCCTCAACAAAGATAGCTTTCTTTTTCTTTAGTAAATTTCGATTCCTTGGTGCATAATAATCACAACAATCAAAACACTCAGAACCTATTACACTAAATAATGAAACAGGGGTTCTAAATAATTGATAGGATCCAAATGGACAATCATTAGTAGATGTTAATTCAGCATAAATAGCTCCTTCTCCATCTAAAGAATCACTCATTATCCAAGATGTACCTGTATAGTATAAATAAAATGTAGCAGGAGTCGGAGTTAATTGAAGCTCAAATGTATAATAAGGCTTACCATTAATAGCTAAAACATTTCCATATTCATCTTTAACAATATTCGCTTGAACATCATTAAATGTAGACTCATCAAATACAACATCTATAATTACAGACTCATCGCAACATCCACAATCAATAGCTCTTATTTTAACTATGTTTAAAGTTCCAGAAGGACTCTCATTTCCTGGAGTAGGAGGTAATCCATTATATGTATCTAAAAATATAGTTCCAGAAAAAGGAAGGATATTTGTAAATGATCCATTAGGAAACGCTGTTTGAGGAATAGCACCTGCTCCAGCAAAAGCAATATCAGTACCATTTAAATTTATTCTCCATTGTAAAGTTGGTATATCTACAGATATAGTAAATGGATTTGTATAAGTTCCAGGATAAACAGAAGGGATATATTCATATACCTTATATCCATTAGTTCTTGTGCCATTCCATACAGCAACACCTACAACAACAGAATCTATTTTTACATAAGTTACATTTCTATTGTCATCCCATCCACAAGAACCTATAGTAAATCCACTATCTCCATCAGGACATACAGAATCTTTAGTGTAATATAAAGCAAATGGTATATATCCTTCTAACTTGTCATCATAGAATACCATTTCCCATCTTTCAAACTGCTCATTATATCTTACGATAACTTCTCTGTCGTCCTCATGGAACACATTTGGTATTGATCCCTCATTGAATGAAAAAGAAAAACCATTGCAATCGCAATTATAATCAGAGAAATAAGTATGAAGCAGATTACTACCTTCAAAGACATCTATAAAGACTCCACAGCTGCATCTATTATCTGCACAACTATTATTAGTATCTTGACAATTACAGCTCATTAGTTACAACAACAAAGTGATTTTAAAATATCTACATGGTCTTGAGCAGTTTCCCAATCAAATCCACAAGAAGCAAATTCTAATCCATCCATTACTACTCGCATCTTCATAGCTTTCATAAATGCTTTATTATCACACATATCTTTACATGGAGCTTTCTGCATTCCACAGAACGCATCTGCTACAGCCTTACGATAGCAATCCATTACTGAAATACATAATACTACGATTTTTTGCGTATTGCAGTAACGAGTATCACTACAGGTAGAAGTATCAGTATATAAAGACCAATAAGTATTATTTGTGTCAGTCTCAGGATCAACATCAGTAGAAGATGTAGTAGCTTTATAAAGCTTGCCATTACGAAGTACGATAGGTTGTAGAAACGCTTGATAATAAACATCTGAACGCCAGTTTGGATAAGTACATAATTCAACTGAATAAATCCCATCTGAATCAGTACCTATAAAGCTATAACTAAACGTATTGTTAGACACAGCATGAGAAGGAATAATACTATAAGTCACCCCTTGCTTGTCCAATGGATATGTTACAGGATCATTAGTTCTAATATCTGCCGTGATATATGTGAATGTACTTCCGTCTGATTTGGTGATAGTGATTTTTCGGCTTGTAAAGTCATCAGACTCATGACCTGGTAAATCGTTTGTAGTGTAGTTAGAAGTATCCTTAAATGTGATTTTCTTACAGTCACAAGATAATTCTAATGAACTACATCCATCCGTTAGTAATGAAGCTTTAAATGGGTTATTTATCGGTGTTGCCATTTTTATTTACAAATTTAAACTTTTATTCAATACTTATTTTTAAGAGATTACTCCATATTTAAATTTAATCCTTTATTTAATCCTTCATTAAGATTAAGACTTTTATTTAATTGCTCATTAAAATCCAAACCTCCTGATGATTTTTTGCGTTTTTTGAATCTTCTAAATGTTCCTTTGATTACATTTCCTTCATTGTCAAATACAGCATCTTTATCACTCATTAATAGATTTATTAAATATTGAGGAGTCTTCGCATCATCTAATGATTTTCTTATTTCATTTTCATTGTAACCTAACTTCTTATATTTATCAACCATATATCTTGCTTGACCTAGAATCTCATTAGCTTTTTCAGTTGCTTCTTTATTTTGTAATTCAACTTCTAGTTTGGCATCGTTTAATTCAGATTGAGTAATCCCACCTTTGCCACGCTTAAATTGGTCTAATTTGGTGTTGTAATCTTTAATAGCTGTTTTCAATGGGTTTTGAGCTTCATCATTAATTTTCTTTAAATGATCGTAATTAAGTTTATTTCCTATTTCTTTATCTATGTTTATAGTACGTGGTTTAGCACCTAAAAAAGTATTCGCCACTTCATACCAGCCATTCATAGACACTTCATTAACTTCTCTTTCATTAAATCCATCAATTATTTTCATAATTTGACCAACAGTTCCAGAAGGCAATATTCTTTCCTCTGCTAAATACTTCATTTTTTCAGCAAAGTTCATTCCTTCTATTTCTTTAGATACATTTCCATATTTATCCAAATTAGACATGGTTTGAATAAATGAACCAGCAAATATATCTGGTGAAATGTATGGTTTAAGTATTTCTTCAGCTCCCTCGTCAAACCCACCTCTTTTAAAGGCATTAAAATATTTGAAATAAGCAGATTGTGGGTCTATACGAGATATGTCTAAATATTGATGTTGTCCTTTTTTATTTCCATCTAGATGCAATACTTGATTGTTCTTTCTATATTCAGACTGTAATGAAGCAATTGCTTCGTCATCATCATCAGAGAATCCACTTATAGCAGCATTGAATATTTTATATAATCCATAGCTAAGAGCACTAGAAAGACCTAATCCTAAAGTTTTACCAAAGGCTCTTACTCCTAATTTGTTTGCTTCCTTAGAATATCCCTGTCTATGCATTTCATAAGAATCCTTATACATATTATAGATTTCAACCATAATATTCTTATCATTCACTTTAGATTGGAAATCAAATTGAACGAAAGAGCCTATTAATGGGAATTTAGACAACGCCTTTAAGAACTCTGGAGACCTGTCATAAGTAGGCATTTGTTGTTTAACAGCCATAGCAGTTCTATCCTTCATGGCTTTTTCAACTTCTTCCATAGAAGCTCCTTTTTTCTCCATTACAGATCCATAAGTATCCCAATTCTTTCTCTTTTCATTTATATAAAAGATAGCCTTAAACATAGAATCAGAGAATGAATATGAGCTACTTGCAGCTTCCATAGCTGATTGCCCAAATCCTTTTACTCTATTCTTTATCTTTTCATAAGAACTCTTAATTAATTCATCTGGAATTGCTTCATTATTGAATGCAGCAGCAGTTAATTCTTGAATTACATTAGCATCAATATTATTATTAATAATACCTTCAGCCATTAATTCCTCTAACAATACTTTTGCTTTTTGGTCAGCGTTTAATTGAGAATAATCAGAAACACCATAAAATCTCTTTTGGTCTTCAGTCAATGGGCTAATACCTTCTTTTAGTAATCCTGTCTCTCCAACCATCTTGGTTATTCCACGTATTATGGTTGGAACCCCATTAAAAAATGCAGAGGCTAAATCTTCTTTAGTTACTCTTTTATTTTTAAGAAATGGTACTTTACTTGTGTCTGCTTTCTCAAATGATTTTTCTAATGCTCTCATAGCTGAAATCATCCCAATAGGTAAATTGCCAGTTTTAAACAATTGAAGATAACCAGATCCATAGTTGGCAGCATTAGAGCCTATTGAGAATATAGTAACGTAAGCTTTAGCTATTGCAGAACCAGTATTGAAAAATCCAACCAAATTACCTTGAGCCATAGATTTTGGAGTTGATTTACCTCCTAAAGCACGAACACCAGATCTAGCAATTTCAACTAATGATTTAGCTGATTTACCCATTAAGAAATCATGCATTTCTGGAGTTACATAGTATCCATTTAATCTACTAGCAGGATTATTTACTTGTTGAGTTAATTGACCTGCAGGCTTTCCATAATTAGCCATATATTTAGAGTCAATAATAGCTTGCTCTATTTGACCATTAAATAACAAATTACTTTGCTTAGCAACCGTTCTCATAAAGTTAGTTGCTGGATCTTTTATTTCTTTTAAAAGAAGCTTTTGTATGTCAGTTAGATTCTTTTTTCTTTTTGTTGCTCCAGCAGCTTGCCTTCCTGTTAATTTAGACCTTCCATGAATTAAATCACTAATCTTATTTAGGTCTTGATTGGCTCTACCAATTTCATTTATCGAGCTTTTTAATAAATCATCATTTGGTCTAAATCCAAATTCATTTCCTAAAGAGCTAATATCTAATCCTCCAAACTCAAATGGAATTGTATGCTGTTTATTCTTAGATGTATTAAATGATAACTTATCTACATTTAAAGAGTTTTTGCTTCCTACTCTTTTTGTAGAGCCTAAAAATTGTTTTAAAGCATCTAAATTGTCTAGTTTAATTTCAGATTCAGATTCTATTCCGTATGAATTTGTGAATTTAGCAGTTACTTTTCCTTTATCATCAATTGTATAAGTAAGTTCTCTTGCTGGAGTGTATTTAGTTTGATGAACATAATTAAGTATTTGCTCTTGTTCTTGTGGAGTAAATAAGTCTAGCCAATTACCTTCATTAAGTCCAGAGAACGCATAATATGCAGTATTAACATACATATCCATGTTTCCAGTAATAGATACCTCTAAATCATCTGTAAGCAATCCAGAATCAATAAGTTGTTGCTGTAAATCATCAACCATTCCACGCATTGTTTCAACGTGTGGCTTAATTAACTCTTCGGCATCTTCATCAACAGCAAACCAATTAGCTCTAAATACAGGGTCTTGTAATGCTTGATTTACTTTCTGTAATAATGCTACTTTATCTTCAGTAGATTCGATTCCATTTTCTTTATTATATTCAGAGATACCCTTATTGAAATCTTCTATTACAGCCTTAGACCTTTGCTCAAATACAGCTATATTATTTCTCCCTTTTGTAAGGTCTTGAGCTATATCTTCTCTGAGCCCTTTGTATGGCAAGAAATTATCTCTAAACCATTTAGCTCTTTCAGAAGATTGATTTATTATTGAATTAGTATTTACTTTAACAGCAGTTCTTATATTGGTATTTTGAATATTGCTTAAATCCTTTGATGAGACAGAAGATATGGACATATTACCATTTATCTCTCTAGCTACTCGCTGAATAATATCATCAAGATTATCTCTATTAATATCAAGTTTAGATTTAACTTTAAACCAATCAGCTATATTCTTCCAAATTCGTTTAATAGTATCTAGTAAAGGATTCTTTCTAGCTGAATCAAAAATCTTTTCAGCTCTATCTGCAACCATTTTAGAGGCAGCCTCAAAAGCTACAGCATTAGCATTATCGTGAATATCAGAATATGCAGGATCGTTTAATACCTCATCCATGTATTCCTTTCCATTCTTCTTAGTTTCCTCTATTAGCTTGTTATATAAAGGTTTATTAACTTGTTCTAATACAGATAAATAAACATGAGAATACTCTTCAAATGCTGTATTGTTGTTAGCCACTAATGGATTCAAATAAATAATTCCATCACTAAATATAGCAGCTGATTGTGGATTTCTTCCTAATTGATATGCCTTTTGATTAAATGCATTTTCATCATTAACTATCGCTATATTAGGAAATAATTTACCAAATCTTTCTAATAATTCTTGAAGTAGTTTTGTTGAATTACCTCTAGCTTGAGAAGCTAAGAATGATTTCTTATCGCCACGCTTAGTTGTCTTTTCTCTAGGTCTAGTATCTTCAGCAGCAGCTTCAGCAGCCCATTCAGCATCTTCACCTTGAGCAACTTCTTTTTCATCTATGCCTTCAGCTTGTTCTTGCATAGCTTTTAGATTCTCTTCAGCTCTTTTCTTTTTCTCTTGAGCTGGTTTAGTTTCTTTCTTAGTTTGTTCAGCAAGTGCTTTTTCTATTCTTACAACTTGCTCTGGGGTAGCTTTAACTTTTTTACCATTTACTGTAGTTTCCCATGCAATCTCATCTGATTTAGCTCTTTTGTTTTTAGTAAACTCAACTTCTCGGCTATAATCAGTTAAAATAGGCATTCCTCTTTCATCTAGCTTAGGTTCTCTAGCGTATATCTTAACCTTGGTAGGTTGACCTTTACCTTGTACTTCCTCTTTTACAGGAGCTTGTTCTTTGGAAACTTCTTCAGCTTTAGCAACTGGCTGTTCTAAATAAATAGTATTTCCTTTCTCCGTTTCAATTATTTGTCTTCCATTAGCATCTGTACCAATCTTACTTACTTTTTCAGCCTCTGGTTTTGTAGTACTTCCATCAGGAGCTACAAATGGTTTTCTTCTAACCTCGGTTACTTTACCTTCTTTATCTACCTTAACATCATACTCGGCATCTATTCCTTTTGATGTTTTAGCCTTGTATTCTCCTGGTGTTATTCCTGGTTTTTCAGCAGTTGGTTTAGGTTCAGCCTTAGCAGTTGGCTCTGCTTTTGTTTCAGCTACAGGAGTTGGTTGTTGTTCTAAAGCAGTTAATTCAGCATCATATTTAGCATTGATTTTACTTTTTAGTTCTTCAATACTATCAGCATCAATAAAAT
>Ga0315909_10007737_pt1 | contig 11928 bp, 19 predicted proteins | sample LakEriMetagenome_11_FD_203527 | JGI IMG/M metagenome (GOLD analysis project Ga0315909, IMG submission 203527) | Freshwater fungal communities from buoy surface, Lake Erie, Ohio, United States - Buoy 2 MA125 | ecosystem: Environmental > Aquatic > Freshwater > Lake | place: USA: Lake Erie, Ohio...
AATCTCATCTTTTATGATACCCATAAACAAATCTTTATACGTGTCATACTCATCTGCATATTCAGAATCCATCCAGTCTCTACTTACACCTTCGTTTAAGTTCTTCAAATCTAAACTAAAACTCTCAAGTTTACTGTATAGTCCGGAGTCTAAATAAACATCAACATCTTCCACATATAGCTCAGGAAATCTTTTTACTAATTCTCTAATCAAATCTCTTCTAATATTTTTTTGAAACACATCTATAACTATATCAAAACCTAAATATTGATTTAATCTACTAGTAATATAACCATGATATGCTATTAAAGATAACCCCCAAAACGATGATTTTTTTTCTAATATCGGAAGACCACCATCCATTAAATATAAATCATCCCTTCTCCATTCAAGTTTTAAATCTTTAAAACAGGAAATTAACATGTCCATGATTGAATCTTCACCAATTAGATTAATAAGATTTTCAGGACCACCAACAAGTTCTGCGGTTTCAAGCCAACCATCTTGTTTTATTTGATCTAAGATAGTTTGTTTTAAAGACTCTTCTTTTAATATTTTTCTAATTAGTTGTTTCATGATAATATTATAAATAGTTTGATATATTGAAACAAAAATTATAAATTTATGGTATGGAATTAAATGAAAATTTAGCAAAATTAATCTTTGAAGAGTTTGAAGACTCAATTAAAGGAACTGACATTTATAATCACGAAGGTTCCATGTGGTTAATTTTTACAGAAGAAAGAAAATGGGTTATTGAATTTACAAAACAAAAAACCTTATGGTATAATTATAAACATTTTAACGACATACTGATGTTATTTGGTATGGAACTAACTGAAGGTGCCGAATATATTAAAAAATGGTATGAAGATAAATTTATTTTTAATGTTGTTAAAAATGACGAAGCTTGGCTTTCTCATACTATTGTTGATAATGTTATTGATAATGGAGTTAAAGATATTATTGACGGATTATATAGACCAGTTGAAGACACCATTCAAAATGGCGTTAAGGAAACCAAAACAATGGAGGTTGATCGCATACCTTTAATTAAAAAAGTATTTCAAAATGGAGTGAAAGAAGTTGAGTATTATGATGGTGATGCTGAGATTCTAGTTAATGATGCGATTGAAAATGGAGTTAAAGAAGTTATGGATGGGACAATGCAAGTTTTTTTAATTTCTGATATTATTAAAAAGGGAGTTAAAATAGTTGATTACCATATATTAGAAAGTATGGAACAAAAAGACCACTCAGTTACAACATTAGATTTTACAGAAAAAATTAAAGACACAATTGAAAATGGTGTAAAAGAAATTTCATCAGTGGATTGTGAATATCCTAGAGCTACTATAAATGTTATAAAAAATGGTGTTAAATACATGATGTCAGGAAGCGAATTTAAAAATAATCAAGTTGAAGACGTTATTAAATATAGTGAAAAATTATAAAATTAATTGTATATTTGCAATATGGAAAAAATACTATATGTCGTAAGAGGAATACCCGGATCAGGAAAATCAACATTTGCCAAAACATTGGGTGGGCAACATTATGAAGCGGACATGTATTTTTTAGATGAAGAAAGTAATTACGTTTTTGATGGAACAAAAATTAAAAATGCTCACGCTTGGTGCCAATCAATGGTTAGAGGTGATATGATTTTAGAATACCCAAAAATTGTTATATCTAATACTTTCACTCAAGAATGGGAAATGGAACCATACTTTGAAATAGCAAAACAATACGGATATAAAGTTTTCACTATTATAGTAGAAAATAGACATGGAGGAACAAACGTTCATAGTGTTCCTGAAGATAAAATAGAACAAATGAAAAATAGATTTGAAACAAAATTATGAGTTTTAAAAAAATATTAACAACAGGAAATGTGTACATCACAAGTGATACTCACTTTGGGCACAAAAATATTGTACGAGGAACTACAAATTGGAGAACACAAGATGGTGAAGTTCCGGTAGATTCTACTCGCGACTTTCAAACCATTGAACAAATGAACCAACGTTTGATTGATGGTATAAACCACTTTGTTGGGCAAGATGATACATTAATTATGTTAGGTGATGTTTCATTTGGTGGTTTTGATAATATTGGAATTTTCCTTGAAAGATTGGTATGCCATAACATTCACCTTATACTTGGAAACCATGACCACCATATAGAAAACAACAGAGACCATGTACAAGGTAGGTTTTTAAGTGTTCAACATTACTTGGAAGTTAAAATAAATGATAGAGACTTTGTTTTATGTCATTACCCACTCCAAAGTTGGCATGGAATGAACAAAGGAGTTATTCACCTTCACGGACACGTACACTTACCTGAAAACCGTAAATTCGGTAATGGTAAAAAAATGGACGTTGGTGTTGATGGAAACGGAATGGATCCATATAGTATTGATGAAATAATCAAAATAATGGATAAAAGACCTGTTGCGTTTGAAATGAACGGAGATCATCACTTTGACGGATTAGTTGGGGTTGTAGGATAATTTTTTTTTAATTGTTATATTTATTATTATGGAAAACGAAATGAGAAGATTAATAGAAATGTTTAAAAACATGTCTAAAAACAATTTAAATGAATCTGGGTTTTCTTCAGTTGCCAACACTATGCGTGGATTAAGAAAAAATATTAAAACACTTGCAATTCTTACGGCTGAAAATCCATATGGTGAAAGTGCTACTAAATCGTATAATAAAAGGGCTAATAGTGATTTAGAAAAAACATTATCAGAAGGTGGATATGGTTATAGAAAAGTAAAAGGGTCTTATGCTGGTGAAGAAAACTCATTTATTGTTAATAACATATCACAAGACGAGGCTCTAAATATTGGAAAAAAATATGAACAAGATAGTGTTATTTTTGGAGAGGTTGTTAAAAAAGACGATGAAAAGGTTTACATGGTTTTTAGAATGATTGGAACCGACCCAAATAAAAATTTTGGGGAAGTCATGGGTGAAACTAAAGTTTTTGTTAACAGAGAAAATGCTGATGATTTTTATTCAGAAGTTAATGGAAGAAAATTTGTTTTACCTTTTTATGATGTTATAGACAGACTTAAAGGACCTAAAGATAAAACTTATGAAATAACTAGAGATTATTCCGGTACAGAATGGGAGGATGGTGGTTTAGCAAAACCATCTAACATTACTATTAATTATAATTTTGAAAAAAATCAAGAAGACAAAGATTTAGAAAACGAATTAAATAAATTACAAGAAACTGTTTTTAAAACTATAGGATCTACTTCATATAATTATAGAAGTAAAATTAATTATTTGATTAGAAAAAATAATTTATTATGAAAATTATTTTAACTGAAAGCCAATTCAAAGTCTTACAGGAAGCCGTTGGTGTTCCTGAAGGAATATTACAGGCTGGTGAAGAATTATATAATATAGTATCTGATGAATTAAAATCAATTGATTCTACTGAAGAAAAATATGAGTTTGAAGTAGAAGACAAAGAACTTACAATATCTGACGTTACGTTTGATAATATTAATATAGAAATCAGTGTTGAAGAAGTTGAAGATTTTCCATATGAACATCCAATGATTGCTTCTATGGGTGTTGGTAATGAGTTTAATTTTGACGAAGGTGTGATGTTACAAGTTAATGCAAAAAGTAGTACAATTGATCTTGTAGTTAATTTTATTGCACCCGAAGGTTGGGAACCTGAAGATTTATATAAAGAATTTACCAAAGATAAAGAACAAACAGTATCAGTAATGTCTCATGAAATTATGCATAGATTTCATAGACAAAAACAAGAACACGAACTTATTGGTGGAACCGCCGATTATAATGTGTACTCTTCAGGAGGACTAAGATTTGGAATACCAGTCATTAATGATTTTATGAGATATAGTTATTTCATTCAGCATTCTGAAAACGTTGTTAGACCAACAGAAATTGCGTCAAGAATGATGCAAAAAGGAATTAAAAAACAAGACTTTTATGATTTTATGGTTAATGACGAAGTCTTTACTGAATTAAAAAGAATACGTGAATTTTCATATGATTATCTAATGGAAAGATTATATGAAGAAATGGATAGTGTTGATGAGTTAATTAGTCATGCTGGTGGAGATCCCGATAGTATGAATGATGAAGAAAAAATAAAATCAGTATTGGAACTTGTTTATATAAACTTAGTTAATGCTAAAGTTGATACATTTGATAATTTCTTTTATAGTCATTCAGAAAAAATGGCACAAATGTTTGGAGGGGGAGGACTTTTCTCTTCTATATTTGGCCAAATTAAACCACCAAACGAAGAAAAAGAAAAGGTTAGAAGAAAGTTTATTAACCACGTTTCAAAATATAAAAATAGAGAAATGGATTTCTTCGTGGACGAATGTGAAAGATTTAATTATGTTGCAACAAATCTTATGAAGAAAATATCAAAAATATATGCACTTCTTCCCGATGAAAAGGAACAAACTAACGAATCAATATTAGATTGGGAACTACACCAAAAGATCATGGAAAAAAGGTATGGTAAAAGACCAATTCAAACTTCCTACAATTTCAAAAAATAATTTGTGTATTTAAAAATTTTTCCTATCTTTGTGATATGGAAAAAAATATAGAAAAAACATTAGGTCAATTATTAAAGGGTAAAACATCTGGTGTATTTGTTAATGATAAAGACGAACATTGTTATGTTGGTTCATATTACACTGGTAATAAAAGAAAATTTCAAATCATATTCTCAAAAGGACTTAATGATCTTGTAACAAAACCTGCAATAAACACAACTTCTGAAAAAAGAGTGTTGAAGTTTTTAAGTTCTGAAAACTTTGTATTAGTTGACTAATGAAAAAACCTTGCAAAGAATGTCCTCATTTTATTCGTAATCGTCATAACGATATGATTGTGGAGTTCGGTAAAAGAACCGGAAAGAAACACAATTGTCATATGACAGAAGGAAAAAAAGATTTGTGGAATGTAACGGATAAGAAACTTGAATGTTATGGAAGTAAAAACTAAATTTGGAACATATACAATGGAAACAAGAAATAGTACAAAAATAAGTACAGACAAACTTGATGTGTTTGTTAAACGACTTAAAAAAATAGGAATTGATGTAAAACTATCAGGAAACTTTCCTTGGATTTATATTAGTGAAATCAATGGTATAAGAGTGACCGAAAGGTTCCAAGCAAATCACGGATTTACCGTGATGTTTCTTCCAGGAAGAAATGACTCACCACCATCTGATTTTACAGATATTAAAGAAATCTTCAATCTTTTGAGAAAATACAAAAGAGAAAGTGCGATAGTTAAAATGATGAAAGACGACGAAAAAGACGGATTGTATGAAAAATAATATGGACCTTACTAAACTAACAATGGACGAACTTATTTCTTTAAGAAATAAAATTGAAGGACTTATTCATTCATATGAAGATGGTTATTTATACATTTGTTCTGTCCGTCAGTTTGGTAGTGTTTGGGAAGAAAGACCAACAAGTCTATATTCATTAAAAGAACTTTGTGGTGAATACAATGGTGACAATGGCATTGTTGATGTTTATACTAACAATCCAAATTTAGAATTTCCTGAAATGGAGTTTTATAACTACGGTGATGTTATGTATATCAAATCAGAAGATGATTATAGAGAGTGGATTAAACACACTAAGTCTAAAAACCTTATTAAAGACGTAACACAACGACTTGATGAGTGGGATAATAGAGAAAGTGTACCATTTCAATACAGACCTTCATTTGCACCAATATGGACAAGAGAACATTTAAAAGAATGGATTGAGGAGTTTGAAAATACCAAGTGGGATTTTGTTGAACCAAGATCGATGAAGAAAAATTATTTTGAAGAAGATAGTGATTAATTAAAAATTTATTTATATATTTGTAACATGAAAACATTAGCAGTTAGTTTGATTTATTTAGGGTTCTTTGGTTTAATTGGAACCGCAGTTTATTTTACAGAAAGTGGATTATGTCTTTGGGCATTATTATTAACACCGAGTTTAAATTTTAAAGAAAATGGAAAATCAAAATAGTGTAGCATACGTAGGAAAAATAGGTTCAGTATCTGAAATACCAGGTGCTGACAATATAGAATTAGTAACTGTTGGTGGGTGGAATGCCATAACCAAAAAAGGAGAATATAAAGTTGATGACTTAGTTGTTGTTGCAACTACTGATGCCGTTATACCAAAAGAATTATCTGATGAATTGGGTGTCACTAACTACCTTCGCAAAGGACAAAGAGTTAGAACTGTAAAACTTCGTGGAGTTTATTCAGAATGTTTGATAATGTCATTAAGTCAAGTTTTCAAATCAAACAGGTCAGTAGACGGGTTTGTTGAAGGTCAAGACATGATGGAGGTTTTAGGTATAACTAAATATGAACCACCAGCTAAAGTTATAACTTTGGTTTCAGGTGGGCGTAAAGTTAAGTACCACCAAAATCCTAACTTTCACGTTTACTACAAGTTTCCTAACCAAAAAAATGTGCCTGACATGTTTAATGAAGAAGATGTTGTCGTTATAACTCGTAAGTTACATGGAACTAACGCTCGTTATGGTATAGTTAGAAAGAAAAAACTTTCTATATGGGATAGAGTTAGAATGTACTTCGGAGATCGATGGGCGGGTTTTGAATATGTTTATGGTTCACATAACGTTGAGAAAGGATCCGACTCTCAAGGATTTTATTCTACTGACGTTTGGGACGATGTTGCAAGAAAATACGACATACGTAAAAAATTATGGGAACACGTAAAAAATACTTATGAATACCTTGAAAGTGGTTTTATAATATATGGTGAAATATACGGTGCAGGTATACAAAAGAATTACGACTACGGTTTAAATGATATAAAGTTTGCAGGGTTTGATGTTGAAGTGGATGGTAAGTACGAAGGTTATCCTGCTGAAGTGGCACACTTTGATGTTATGGATTTACCAAAAGTTGAACTTTTACATTGGGGACATTGGAATAAAGAAAAACAAGATAAGTTTGTATTCAATAACAATATAGAAGGTACTAAAGTTCCACACGAAGGAGTTATAGTTAAAGATGTTAGTGGTGTTAGATCTAAAGTATCTAAAGTTATAAACCCTGACTACTTAATATACGGAGAAAAAAATAATGTTGGTGACTCCCATTGATGGAGTCACTTTTTTTATTATATTTGTAAAAAAAAATAAATTATGATACAACCAGCAAGAGAAGTCATTTACGCAGTATGTGATAAGACAACTACATGTGATTCTTACTTTGGGTTTTTTAAAACTGAAGAATCCGCAAAAAAAGAAATTAAAGTTCAGGCCGATAGAATGAAAAACGAACTCGGTATGATGGACTTGATTGTAAAAGACGACAGGGCTGTCATTATGAAAGATGATAGAGTAGAAGAATTAGTTTTAATAATTCATAGTTATGTCGTTAGATAATGAAGAAAAACCATTAGGGTTAAAAATCACACATTTTATCACAACAAATATATTTTGGTACTTGATATTTTCATTAATTTATTGGAATATTAACTGTACTGAATGGTGGTTAACACAAAGTGTTTGGGGTAGAGTTATAATAATCTTTTTGGAATTAGGTTTATATTATTCAGTATTTAAAGAAAGTAAAAATGGAAAAGATTGATATACTTGTAAGATTTGCAAATGAAGGAACTTACTACAATACCATTAGTGTAGATCCAAAAAAAATAAAAGATCCTATGATTTTTATTGATGAAGTTTTTTTTACTATTGATGGTGTAAGAGTTGCAATAAAAAAAGAAGATTGGGAAAAGATACTACAATGGGTAGAGATTGGAAAAGAGAATTAAGAGAAATTTTAAAAAGAAATAATATGAGTGAAGAATATATTGAAGAAACTCTAGAGTATGGTGATACTGTACCTGAAGAAGAAGTAGAACACACAGATGATGAAAGAATGGATGAACCTGTCATCACTGGAAGGTTTGGTAGGTTAAAAACATCTAGAGAAGATAAAAAAATTGATGCGGATGTACCTTCTTGTTGGAGTAATTTAAAAAATAATGAATATGCCCCAGCTTATTCTACAGTACCGAAGGTTCCGGCTGGTGTATATGAAATAGGTTGGAATAGTAGTTTATCAACATATACTGTTAAAAAACAACCATTCAAGTCAGATGAGTTATACCATTTACCTTCATATGAAATTACAGACATCTTAAAAGATATTGATAATTTCTGGGATAGAGCTGACAACTATAAAAAGTATAACTATGTCCACAAAAGAGGTATTTTAATGTATGGTGAGCCAGGTTGCGGTAAATCAGGTATAATCCAATTAATATCACAACAAATAATTGAAAAAGATGGTATTGTGATAAATGTCAAAGATGAAGAAGATGTTGATAGATTTACATCATTTATTGGAACATTTAGAAAAGTTGAACCTAATAGACCATTGGTTGTTTTATTAGAAGATATTGATTCACTTGCAGGTGAAGGCAGAAGTCAAACTGCTCGTCTATTAAATATACTTGATGGTGTTAAACAAATTGAAGGTGTTGTATATATTGCAACAACTAACTATCCTGAAAAGTTACAGGAAAGAATTACAAATAGACCATCTCGTTTTGATAGACGTTATAAAGTGGAACTACCAAATGCCGACATCAGAAGGGCTTATATCCAACACAAACTAAGTGAAGATGATTTGAAAGGTATTGATATTGAAGAATGGATTAAAAAAACTGAAGGAATGTCTTTGTCACATTTAAAAGAAGTTGTAATTTCGGTTATTGTTATGGGTAGAACATTTGAAGAAACAATTGAAAACCTTGAAGGGTTGAAAAAAACACCGACAATTAAAGGTGGTGGTAAAGTAGGATTTGGAAATTAATAGATTATGATTAGACATCACGCAAATTTTTATACAAATAGGTTAGTCAAGGAATGGTTGAAAAACGGTAAGATTATAATTGCTTGCGATCTTGATGATACAATCATTCCTTATAACGAAGAAATCAAAGAGAATTGTAAAAAAATGGTTGACTTGATTTTGGAATGTCAAGAACAAGGAATATACTTTTTGATTAATACTGCAAGAAGTAAAGAACAGTTAAAGATAGCAAAAGAACAGGTAGAGGATCTTGGTATTGTTGTACACGGAGTTAATGAAATGCATCCTGAATGGGATAAACCTTATGGTGTTAATGGTAAGTTATATGCAAATATCTTTCTTGATGATCGCGGAGGATTTTGGGACACATATTGGACTTTATCAAATGCTTTAAGTATAGTTAGACACCAAAGAAAAAATGGGAATTAGAATGAATGATAATCATAGGACTGATGCTGAGTTTGAAAGTTTTTTAAATTCAATTAGCGGAGTAACAATATCACATAAACCACACTTACCACCAATTACTGAAAGAAGATATTTTAATGTTGGTAATGGTTGGTTAGGAATTTTACAAAGATTATTTGAAACACTTATTGCTCTTGGTTGGGATAAAAGTTTTATAAACGTAAAAGAAAAGTTTGGGGGAATGAGCGTTTTTATTGACAACATACCTGAAAATGGATTTCACTTTGTGGTAGAGGCAGAAAAAGAAACATTTAAAGCTTGTAAAGTTTGTGGAGAACTTGGTGAACAAAATTGTATTAACGGTTGGGTCCATACTTTTTGTGATGAACATAGAGATGAAAAACTTATTTTTGAACATGAAGGTAAAGCATACCTCAAGAAATTAATGGACCCAATTTTAAATGGTGACTTATATTACAATGCCTTAAATAATGAAATTAAACTTTGTGATGTGGATAAATTTTTTGACCCCTGGTCATTGAAGGTTATTGAAGTTATAAAAAATAATGATTAAATTTTTTTTATGGAAAGTGAAATTGAAAGATTAAACAAAATGAGAGAAAGAATAATTGAAAAAGGTGAAAAGGTAAGAAATAACCCAACACCAAGACATGAACTTACAAAAGATTCTGACTATGATAAATATGGACCGTTGACATTTACTATCCGACGAGAAGAAAATAAAATATTAAATGAATGGATGGGACACATTTATGGTATTTACGGTATGTATGGTAATTTTGAATATAAGTTTAAAAGTACTGGTGGTTTAGGTTATGAAATTTGGGTTTACAGTGATTTGGCTAAGACCGAAATTTGTTTGACAGAGGATGTTGACTATTAAAAATTAAAATTATATAATTGAACTATGAATATAAAACAAGCGCTTAAACAAAAAAACAAGTTGATCAAAGAGATCACTGAAAAGACAAAGTTAATGCAAGAATATAACTCAATTGAACTTGGAAATGAGAGACCATATAGTGTAAATTCACTTTATTATGAGGTAATTGATGCATCTTTAGAATTATCTAAATTAAAGGCAAAAATCCATAGAGCGAATGGTCCTGTGTTAGAAGATATATTTTTAATGGCAGAAATGAAATCAACAATTCAAGCACTTAAAAAAGTGGATTGCACATCAGGGAAATCAAATAGAGATAGATATTCTTCAACAGAAATTATTTTAATGGTTGAAATGAGTATTGTTGAAAAAAATAATAAAATAAAAGAATTAGAAGAAAAAATTGAAGAGATTCAAGATAGACTTGATATATTCAACGCAAACACAGAAATAGTATAGTTTGAGTGAAAGGTTAAAAATTATGGTTTACTTCATGACAATCCGGTTGGAAGATAAGTGATACTGATAATGCATAGTCCCAAACTCAATATTCAAATCATCATAAATCATTTAGTTAAAATTTAAACCTCTTGTTTTGACCATTTTTAACTCTGAAACCAAACTATACTGAAACCCCACTCACAAGGTGGGGTTTTTGGTATATTAATTGTAACACACTAATAAAAAAAATCATGAAAGCTATTTTATTAATTTTATTAATTTGCCCATTTTTTATATTCTCACAAAAAGAAGAATCTAGAGAAAGTAAACTTTATAGATATAAAGCACAACAGGAAAGAAAAAAATCACTGACTGACACTTTATTCAAAAAAGAATATATTAAAAATGAACTTTCGTATTACTTACAAGGGGAAAAACTTGGGGAGTATCAAAAAACAACATATATGTCCATAATAAGAAGTTGTTCAGATCTTATTAAAATTGAAAGTAATGACACAATTAAAAATTTATATTACGACACATTGAATCTTGTTTATGATAAGATGGAAAAAAATAATATGATGGAAGATATAAATTATCTTACTAAAATTGACATATGTTCTAAAGGGACAAAACCAAACTTGAAAAAAATAGATTCTTTATTTACTGGTGAGATAGTTAAAAATACACCTATGGGTAATAATGAATTACAAATGTATTATTACAACTTATACAATCTCTATAATCAAACACAAGATGAAAAATATCTGATTAGAATATATGATGAGTTTATGTCATTTATTACTAATGACACTATAAGTAATAATCAATTACCCTTTTATGTTAACACATTTAAAAAGGTTTACACCAATGAAATGATTTTAAATTCAGAAACTCTTTTTTGGAAAAACTATAAATCAAATAGAAAAAGATTGGAATTGATTATGGTTTTTTTAAACCAAAACGACAACACAAGTAATTTTTATAAAAATACATTGGATACTTTAATCAGTATTGAACCAACCTCAAATAATTATTTTAAACTTGCAAACTTCCACAAGAAAAAAGGAGAAATTGTAGAGTATGATAAAGTTATAAATTTGATAAAGATAAATTTTCCAGAATTTAAAGATGAGTTCAATTACAATGACTGTGTTAGTTTATTTAATGACGGAAAATATATGTCGGCATATAATTTAGCATTACAAATAAATGGTAAGTATAAGGGAGAATCTTTAAAAATTGCGGCAATGTGTGTGTCGGCTTTGGCATCACAATCA